>Ga0209480_10000157_pt1 | contig 60730 bp, 30 predicted proteins | sample JI61114C2DNA_FD_187501 | JGI IMG/M metagenome (GOLD analysis project Ga0209480, IMG submission 187501) | Wastewater effluent complex algal communities from Wisconsin, to seasonally profile nutrient transformation and Carbon sequestration -... | ecosystem: Engineered > WWTP > Effluent > Algae...
ATGCCTATTCATAACTGGGGCGTGGTAACCAATCAATTTATTATTATCTTTGGAGAGAGATTAACCAATTTTATGAAAGCTTAGGGGAGCCCAAAAAAACAACTTACACACTTTGTGGGATAGTGTCAAATAACAATTATTCCGCGTCCAAATTGCCATTAATCCTGATGCCAACCGATAATTCCAGCGAATAATTAACCACCTTTTGTTCCGGATAGATGATGTTATTTCCTTGATAATCCTGACCGGCGAATCTCAGAGAAAAGATCTGACGTGAAAGATCCGGTTGTAATTGCAGGTCGATGAAACCCATGTGAAACCCTAATGGAATATTGATTCCACCACCCACATCCAGGCCGTAATTGAATTTTCTTACAAAATCATCAAAGCCCTGAAAGTAGTTTGAGAGTTCGTAATCTAATGTGTATTCTGCTCGTAAATCCAGCGAATAAAAATATCTAAAATCAGGGCCAAAGCTTTTTCTGCCTCCAAGGGCAAAGGAAAGATTGTGAAATCTATTCTTTATAGTGAATCCATCATAATTAACTCCATTTTGGGTCTGACCTCCATTAACTCTCTGGCTGCTACCACGCTGATGATATGCCAGCTCTGCAAAAAATGCAAATGGTTTTCCAGGTTCATATGATTCTACAGCAACGGAGCCATGCAACCCTAAGAGTGGTTGAGTAGAACCAACGCTATTCCACCTTTGAAATCCAAGGGATGGGCCTGCCTTGAAGGACCAAATTGAATATTGAGCATTCAATTGCTGCATAGAAGCAGTGCAGAGGAAAAACAATATAACCGGAATTAATATTTGAATTTTTTCCCCCTTGAGAATAGTTGCTAACTTCATTTTAGACGCTTTTAAAAAATGGAAGGTAACAACTTTTTATTGCACTGGAGTTTCTTTTAGGGAATAATTAACTTTTTTTTCCTTCACTTTTGTCCGTATCGGACAGATTTATATGGTCTTTCCATCGCTTTGATTCAAGCAGCGATCTCTGAAGCAAATATTCTATCTGACCATTGGTACTGCGGAATTCGTCCGCAGCCCATTTTTCCAGAAGTTTCATTGTTTCAGGATTTATTCTTAAGACAAATGATTTTTTTGACAAAATATTTATAAAATTAGAAATTAGAAATTAGAAGTGAGTCGTCAGTCGTCAGTCGTCAGTGGTCAGAGGTGTCTGATATCTGACTACTGATCACTGACCACTGTTTAGTGATTAAGCGTTCCTGCATTGATGACAGGATGTGCTGACCTGTCAGAACATAATACTACCATCAGATTGCTCACCATGGCAGCCTTGCTGTGTTCATCAAAATCAACGATCTTACCTTCCTGTAGCTTTGTCAATGCGAGGTCGACCATACCCACAGCACCTTCAACAATTTTCTTACGAGCTGCTACGATTGCTATTGCTTGTTGCCTTTGAAGCATCGCTCCAGCTATCTCCTGTGCATATGCCAAGTGGCTGATTCTGGCTTCGATGATGACTATTCCGGCACTTTCTAAACGGTCATGCAGCGCTTTTTCTAACTCTTCATTTACTTTTTCAGCACCTGATAATAGTGTCAAATCAGCATTTTCATCCTCAAATTGGTCATAAGGGTATTTATTGGCAAGGACACGGATAGCAGCTTCACTCTGTATGCGAACGAAATTGACATAATCATCTACCTCATATAATGCCTTGAAAGTATCTGAAACCTTCCAAACGATTACTGCTGCAATTTCTATAGGATTGCCCACGCCGTCATTGACCTTAAGTTTTTCGCCGTTGAGGTTTCTAGCCCTTAAAGATAATTTTTTACTGATGTAAAAAGGATTAACCCAAAAGAACCCATTTTCCTTGATCGTTCCCACGTATTTTCCGAAGAAAATCAGTGCAATCGCTTCGTTTGGATTGACGATTTTAAATCCGGGAACAAGAAAGAAAAAGAGCACTCCTGAAATTATTAAAAATTGAGGAGGAAAGATTTCATTAGCGGCTAAATAAATAGTCGCAGCCACTAATACAGCTAGAAAAAGGATCATTATGAATCCTGAAATTGGTTTTATAAGTTTTTCTTTTAACATGATGCTTAATTTTTTAAGTAAAGATAGTAATATGATATCAATTTGGTATCATAACGCTATAATGATTTATTTAGTTTCAAAAACAGAATAATTTGTTGGGAAATAAAAAATTGTATATTAGCGTCTTTAAGATTAAACATGTGGTTTAGTATTGGTGTTAACCAACTTTAACTAGATCATAAAAAAATATATACTAATTTATGGACCCATTGAAAGAGCTTTTTAAAGCTAAAGCTTTTCCTGTCAGAGATGAATTAAAGGCCGTTTTGAAAGAGCATGGTGAATTAAAAATCGCCGATGTTAAAGTTAGTCAACTCATAGGTGGGATGCGCAGCATTAAATCTATGTTGTGGGAAACTTCCCTGCTCGATCCTGAGGAGGGCATTCGCTTCAGAGGTTATTCTATCCCTCAACTTATCGAAGAACTTCCAAAGGCAGAAGGAGATACAGAGCCATTGCCGGAAGGACTTTTCTGGCTAATGCTCACAGGAGATATCCCATCTAAAGAAAATGTAACATGGTTAAGTGCAGAATTCGAAAGGAGGGCTGAAGTTCGTCCTGAAGTACTTGCAGTGATAGATGCCTGCACCAACGATGTGCATCCAATGACCATGTTTAGTATTGCTGTTCTGGCGATGCAACCGTCCAGCGTCTTTGCCCAAAAGTATGACGAAGGCCTGAGTAAAGCTGATTATTGGGATCCAACATACGAGGATACTCTAAATCTAATAGCTAAACTGCCTGTCATTGCTTCTTACATATATAGAAAGGTATTCAAAAATGGTGACCACATCGCTCCTAAAAAAGGATTGGATTGGGCGGCAAATTTTGCTCATATGCTTGGGTTTGAAGCACCTGACTTCACGAGTTTGCTGAGATTATATATGACTATTCATGCTGATCATGAGGGTGGAAATGCAAGTGCGCATGCTACACACCTTGTAGGGAGCACATTGAGTGACGCTTACTTATCCTTCAGTGGAGGGCTAAACGCCTTATCTGGTCCATTGCATGGTCTAGCAAATCAGGAAGTGGTCAACTGGATCAATGAAATGGTGGAGCAAATAGGGACTAAAAAACCAACAAAAGAACAAATAGCTGACTACGTGAATACGACTTTGGCGGCAGGACAGGTGGTACCGGGTTATGGGCATGCAGTGCTAAGAAAACCGGATCCAAGATTTTCAGAACAGAAAAGATTTTCAGAGCAATATATCCCCGACGATGACTATGTTCAGATCGTTTGGAAAGTATTCGATGTAGTGCCGGGAATACTAGGCGGACTGGGCAAAGTTGCTAATCCATGGCCTAATGTAGATGCTCATTCAGGTGCTATACTTATACACTATGGCCTCACTGAAGCAAGATTTTACACAGTCTTATTTGGTGTGAGCCGGGCTCTTGGAGTATTGGCTCAGTTATGCTGGTCAAGAGTGTTAGGCCTTCCATTAGAAAGACCGAAATCCATCACCTTTGAAAATGTAAAAGACTTTATCAACAATAACAAAAATCAAAATTAAACGAAGATGAGCATTCCTAAAGAACTAAAATACAGTAAAGAGCACGAGTGGATAAGTGTAGAAGGAAATATAGGAACTATTGGCATAACTGAATTTGCTCAAGGTGAACTTGGAGATCTGGTGTATGTAGATATAGATACTGTAGGTCAAGTGGTTAAAAAAGACGAAATATTCGGTACGGTGGAAGCTGTAAAAACCACTTCGGATCTTTTTCTTCCTGTGACAGGTAAGATACTTGAGGTTAATTCAGAAATCACTGAAAGTGGTGGAGATGATCCGGGTCTAATTAATTCGTCACCTTACGAAGATGGTTGGATAGTAAAGATCGAAATCATGGATCCGTCTGAACTAGACACCTTGTTGGACAGTGAAGCATATGCCGCCTTAGTGGGATAATGATCAAAAAACCTTTAGAGCGACATCGCTTATTTAGAATCATCACCTGGGTATGGTTAGCTATTCTGACCATACTCCTGCTGCTGCCGGGCAGAGATATACCCAAAATAGACCTCGATCTGGGTATTCCAATTGACAAATTGGTCCATTTTACTTCACTTTTTATTGCTACAGGCTCATTCCTTTTAAGTATTCATTGGGAAGAAAACAAACATCGAGTTAAGATCATCTTAGGACTGATATTCTATGGAATTTTTATGGAATTCTTTCAGCATATCCTTCAAAAAAGCCGCGCCTTTGAAGTGGCAGACATCATAGCCAACCTAACGGGAGTTTTATCTGCTGTCCTATTGTATATTATTGTTGGAAAAATAATAAAAAATTAACATTTTGCCTAACCAATCAAAATACCTTTATTTGGTTAGAATCCAAATAAAAAGATACCTTTGCCGAACTATTTCCAAATTGAATTATTATACTACTGAATTTTAAGTGTTTTATTTTGTTGTCAAATCTTTCTCATTTACAACAAGATATAAGTAAAAGTCATTGTTTATCATTAAAGTTTTCTAACGAATGCAAAAGTTTTTCCTCTTATTTCTGACAATCTTATTTTCTTCCCAAATAGCCTTGAGTCAAGAGACAGCCGCCTTCAAATGGCAGCCTGTTTCTAAAAACCAACTTCTACAAAAAGGATTTGCTAACGATCAGAATGTTCCAATCAATAACCTTTTTAAGGTCGATTTTGAATCATTAAATCAAACTTTACTGAATTATGATATCAATGATAAATCTGCTTTGATCATCGATATGCCTGTATTGAATGGAAAAACGGAAAAGTATGAATTGACAAATTCGTCAATTATGGAAGCACCATTACAAAATAAATATCCTTCGTTAAGGACCTTTATGCTAAGATCTATAACTGATAGATCAATACAAGGTCGATTGGCAGTTACTCCTGAAGGGTTGTCTGCTATCATAGATATTGATGGCTTTGAAGTCCTTATTAATAAGGTAAGTAAAAAAGACAATGACCACTACGCTGTATTCAAATTGGTTGAAGATCTTATAGGGTCAGATAAATTAACACCAATGGCCTGTGGCGCACATATTGAGGATATACCTATGGTCGAGCCTGCCGCTGCAGATGCTTTGAACATTAGAGGAAATGAGATCACAATGATGCACTTTAGGGTAGGTATTGCCACGACATCAAGTTTCGGTGAAGAGATTGGTTCTACAAGTGTAGAAGCTACATTGGCAAAAGTGGTGCAGGTTATGAACAATGTCAACCTAAGATATAACAAAGATCATGCGATGCAGCTAGATCTAATCGCAAATGAAGACAAGTTAATTTATGTGCCGGGAACTACAGACTTTTTTACAATACAAGACAATGGTGGTCAACTATTGGGTCAGAGTCAAGCCTTCTTTAATCAAACAATTCTTAGTAATCAATATGATTATGCTCAGACCTGGACGGAGCGATGTTCTGATGTTGGAGGTGTCGTAAGTGGTTCTGCCTGTAATAATCAAAGCAAGGCAAGAGGAGTCTCTTGTGGACCTGCAAATGTAGGGTATTTTCTTACTACTGTTAAACATGAAATGGGCCATCAATTCAGTGCCAGCCACACATTCAATGCCTGCAACGGCTCCGATCAGATAGCTACACAAGGTGCCTACGAACCGGGAAGTGGCAGTACAATCATGGGTTATCCGGGAGCTTGCGCGAGCGACAATATTCAAAATAATGCCGACGATTATTTTCATGTGATCAGCATCCTTCAGGTGCGAAATCACCACGCCAATAATCCTGGCTGTGGAACCTTCGGCACTGAGATAAATCATGTACCTGATATCGTATTACCGACTTACAGCTCATCTTTACTTACCATACCCGCTGATACACCTTATGAGTTGGTAGGAACCGCAACGGATATGGATGGTGACAACCTGTTATACGGATGGGAACAATTCGATCCGGGATCAGGAGAGCCTCTTGGTACAAACTTTGCTTCAGGACCATTGAACAGACCTTATCCACCATCAGCTAAAGGTTATTATAGGATTATACCAAAGATAAATAACATTATCAATGATATATTTGATATTGCTGATAGGATACCATCCGCGACCAGAGAAATGAACTGGAAATTAATCGCCAGAGATTACAATCCAAATGCAGGTGGTGTAGGTATTGCTGATTTTAAATTCAAAGTTGATTCAAATGCCGGACCCTTCAAATTTACTTTTCCTGCCAAGAATACGGATACGATTTTTGAATTAGGTCAATATGTTGAATTAAAGTGGGACGTAGCTAACTCTGATAAAGCTCCAGTAAATTGTGAAGCAGTAAATATTTACTATTCGATCAATGGTGGTACTGATTTTACAGATACACTTTTGCTCAATACACCGAATGATGGTCATGAATTTGTTATGTTACCGGTTAAAGCTGTTAACTCAAGATTTAAAATTAAAGGAGCAGGAAGCATCTTTTTGGATATTTCAAGAAAGGCTCTAAGGGTAAATGAACCGGCTGAAGCAGGTTATTCATATGATGTATATCCTCACAATGCGTTACTCTGCCCGGCAAGTCCAAAAGAATTTACAATCAAAAGTATTTCATGGAAAGATTATTCCACACCTGTCAAGGTCGAGCTCGTGGACGGATGGCCGGCCAATACGATCATCTCTCTTAACAAATCAGCACTTGCACCGGGCGAAGATGTCATATTATCTATCGACACGAAGGATGTCAATGAAGCCGGCTTTTTCACGATTAAATTGAGAGGAATTTCAGAAGGATTCGATACATTATACAGGTATCTAACGGTAGAGGTTTTGCCTTCAAAACTGGAATTTGTCTCTGCAGTCAATCCATTACCGGGCACTGTAAATTTTCCTCAGGTACCTACCTTTGGATGGGCTCCTATACCGGGTGCTGACCAATACGTTTTCGAACTATCTTCTGACTCAAGATTTATCAATATTATTGATTCATATGTCGGAGTGCAGCCTAATTTTAATACATTGCTTGTATTAGCGCCGGGTACTATATTCTATTGGAGAGTAAGGGCTATCAACAGATGTTTTGAAGGTCCATGGTCAGATTACAATACATTCCAGACTATTTTGTATGAATGCAATACGATCTCGGCATTGGGATTACCTAAAAATATTTCAAGTAATGTAACCATTCCTCCTGTTGAGATCAAATTTGATATTTCAAATCAGGTAGGTACTACAGCAGATATAAATCTCAAAAACATCAATATAAGCCATGGTGATATATCAAAACTAGAGATTTCGGCAAAATCGCCTTCCGGCAAAATCGTTAAGGTTATAAGTGAGCGTTGCTCCGGCATCTCTGGAATGAATACCTCTTTTGATGATTCTTCTCCACTTCCGATCTCTTGTGGACAAATAAAAGCCGACAAGACTTTTCAGCCTGGAGAAGCTTTGAGTGCTTTTAATGGGGATCCGGTCCAGGGAGATTGGTCTGTATCAATTACTACTAAAAAAGGTGGGTCTTCGGGTGTCATCAGTAGTCTAGATTTTGAATTGTGTGCAAGTGTAACGAGTTCACCGATCATCAAGATAAATAATAATGTACTCAAGGTAAAAACAGGCTTTGCTCAAACTGTTGAAAATAAAGATCTGAAATATGAATCTGACCAAACCACAGAAGACAATATCTGGTATTTCCTTCTTTCCGAGCCGGAACATGGCTATTTTACTTCTTATGGTCAGAGACTTTACAAGGGTGATCGATTCTTACAATCATTCCTGAACGACTGGGCATTAGAATATGTCCCTTTCGATGATGTATATGAAGGAGCTGATGAAGTAACATTATTGGTCAGAGATAATAAGTTTGGTTATCTGGCTCCAGAGATATTTAAGATTGACTTAAATAAATCAAATATATTAAAGTCTAATCCTAAGGTCAATGATGTTTCCAATCTAATCAGATTATATCCTAATCCTACGAAAGATCTGATTACAATAGATATGAGTGACTTTAAATGGTCAGGCAATGCGAAACTAAATATCACGGATCTATCAGGTAAATTGATATTATCCAGAGTACTTTCAAGTGGCACAGCAACCGTAAACATAGACCTTGGTCAAGTGGCATCTGGTGTGTATTTCGCTAATATTATCTCCGGCAACTATGTTGCAAAGCAAAAATTAATTAAAATCTAAGCATCTCAGATGAATCATAATTTATTAAAAATCACTTATCTCTTTATTTCTCTGCCTTTATTACTTCAGGGACAGAGTTTAGAAGGTACATGGAAGCAACTGCCATTGACGTCCGAACTTTCAACAAGAATGAATGCAGACCTGGTGTTGCCATCAGATGCGAAAGCATATCTTGTAGATGTTTCTGTCATCAATAACCTCTTGATGAATGCGCGGTCTTCAGAACAAATTCAAATGGCTCTGCCGCTAGGACCAGAAGGAGAAGAGGAGATTTTTAATATGACATATGATCCTATCATGGGAATTATGGATCAAAAGAAGTTTTCAGATATTCTTACATTCCGCGCTGTTTCAACAGACGGTAAGGGTAAGTTAGGTCGAATTGGTATTTCTAGTCTTGGATTTTATGGCATTTTTGAATCTGAGGATGGTCAGACCATTATCCGCCACGGTAATGGAGAGGAGAAAGATAAAGTCTTTATCTATGATTTGGATAGAAAGATGGCATTGGTGGATCCACTCTTGTTGGGTGTTTGTGGTACTGAAAGTGCCCCTAAAATATCACACAATTTCGATGTCCTTCAGACAAGAGATGAAATAAGGAAGATGAGAAATTATCGTCTTGCCATCTCATGCACCTCTGGCTTTGCAACCATCGCAGGCGGATCAGAATCTGCAGTAATGGCAAAGGTTGTGGAAGCGGTAAACTTATTAAATCTCAGGTATCATGTCGATTTTGGTTTCCGAATGACACTCATTGACAATAATGAAAGATTGTTTAATCTTTCTGCTGCGACTGATTACTTTGTAGATCAAACTAAAGGACTTGGACTATTAAGACAAAATCAGAATTTCATAGATAGCCTACTTTCTCCGGAAGATTATGATTTGTCACAGGTTTTTACTAAAGTTTGTTCTGATGTAGGAGGAGTGGTTTCCGGACGGGCATGCGATGACAACTCAAAGGCAAGAGGTGTATCTTGTAGGAGCAGTGATGAAGATTATTTTTTCACTACATTCAAACATGAGATGGGACATCAGTTCAATGGGGGACATACCTTTAATGCTTGCAACGGCAGTACACAATATGACCCAGAATCATCTTACGAACCAGGCGCAGGTAGTACGATATTATCATATGGAAATAATTGTGGTGACGACAATGTCGGTACAAGAAAAGATTACTTCCATGTGATCAACATCATAGAGATGACTACTTATGCTATGGAAACAGAAGCATTATGTGGTACTTTAGGCACTGATATAAATCATGCTCCGGTAGCAAAAGTATCCTATCCTTCAGGTGTACTTACTATTCCAATCCTCACGCCCTTTGAGCTTACAGGCACCGGAACAGACATCGATGGCACCGGATTAACATATAACTGGGAACAGTTCGATCTGGGCACTGGTGATCCATTAGGCACCAATTTCGAAACAGGTCCACTGTTTGCGTCTCAGGATCCAAGAAATGCTGGAGCAACAAGGCTAATTCCTAAGCTTGCAGATGTTTTGTCAGGAGCTTACACCAAGAGTGAGCGGATGCCGGAGGTGAGTAGAGAGCTAAATTTTAAGATGACGATTCGGGACAACGATCAAAAAGTTGGTGCCACCGATATAGCTGATTTTAAATTTGAATCTACAATTGATGCAGGACCATTTCAAGTGACTTTCCCCTCGAAAGAGATAGATACAATTTTCACAGTAGGTCAACATATTTTAGTTCAATGGGATGTAGCGAATACTGATCAAAGCCCAGTCAATTGTAAGTTTGTGAACATAATGCTTTCCAACAATGACGGCTTGACCTTTCCTGATACTTTGGTATATAGAACTCCAAACGATGGCAGCGAATACATAATGTTGTACAAAGCAACTACAAGAGGAAGAGTGAAAGTGAAAGCGGCAGACAATATATTTTTGGATATTTCCAAAAAGTCTATGCGTGTAGTTCTTCCGGCAGATGCCGGATATTCAGTTGATGCATTTCCTCATGATGGAGCTACTTGCTTATATTCAACATTTGCATATCAGATTAAATCTATCCAATGGAATGGTTTTACCGCTCCAATTAAATTGGAAATCACAGATCCGGGCAACGATCAATTTATCATTGCATTCGAAAAAGATAATATCCTACCTGGGGAGACCATAAAGTTAAATGTCGATGCCAGAAATGTCGATGTAGCAGGTACTTATGTCATTAAGTTTATGGCTACCGCAGAGGGTGCTGATACCGTATGGAGTTCAGTAAATCTTGTCATCGGTGAAGACGATCAACCTTTTGCAGGAGTCGTTTCCCCGATCAATCTCAATCAGGAAGTTTCTGTTAAGCCAATTTTTCAGTGGAATAAAACAACCAGCGCTGCTTCGTACGAATTCGAGCTGGCTACAAACCCTTCCTTTGATGAGGAATCCGTGATATATGGATTAGAAACTGACTTAACTAAATTTACATATAATTTCAACCTTGAATCTAAAACTATTTATTTCTGGAGAGTAAGAGCCATGGGGGATTGTGGATGGGGACGCTGGTCGGAAACAAACATATTCAGGACTTCATCTGCCGAATCACCAAACACACTTGAGCAGATCAATAATCAAGTACTTAAGGTCAAAACAAATAATGCAAGGTTCATAGGTCATGATGATCTTTATCATACATCTGTCCAAGAGCCAAATGAAGACTTAACATATACATTACTTGCAGAAACAAGTCATGGAAGTTTGAATTTAAATGGAAGCAAACTGAGTGTAGGACAACAATTTACACAGGATGACATTGACAACGGTATTATGCATTATAACGCTGATCAATTGGATTATCAAGGAGCTGATAGGTTTGACTTTTTGGTTTATGACAGTCAGGCAACCTTCATAGGGCCTTACACGATGCTGATCGATATCAATGATCAAAACCCGTTGAGTACAAAAGAAGATCTTACGAAAGTAGACCATTTAGTGACTTTGTTTCCAAGCCCATCTTCGGGTCAGGTTACTTTAACATATGCAGGAAAAGTAGCGCTAAGCGATGCTACTGTGATGATTTACAATGTAAATGGCAATGCGGTCTGGTCAAAAAATTACGCCGGTAGTTGGAATAATTCAACATTAGATCTTAATTCACTGACTAGCGGGACTTATGTACTAGTGCTCAAATCAGGAAATTATATTTCAAAAAAGAGGCTGGTCAAATTGTAAAAAATTATATTTGCCTCATTAAAACGTGGTATGTACCTATTTTTGGGATTAATTACGTTTAGAGAGTGCAAAATATGTTTAAATCAAAATACTTCTGGCTTCACATAGGACTAATCCTTATTGCCATTTGTGTACTAATCGCCATAGTATTTTCTTTACTGGGTATGTATACGCATCATGGTGAGAAAATTCCTATTCCAAAACTACTGGAATTGACTGTAGATCGAGGTACGAATCTTTGTGAAGATGCAGGATTCGAGCTGATTGTATCAGATTCTGTTTTTGTAGTAGGACAACGTGGTGGTACTATTATAGCGCAAAATCCCGAACCTGCATCATTTGCTAAAGAGGGCAGAAAAGTCTATGTAACAATTACCAAGTTCTCTGCTGATATGATATCCATCTCAACGTTGCCCGCCTTATATGGTAAAAGTTATGAGCTGAAGAAAAAGGTATTGCTAGATGGATTTGAGATACAGTCTAGTGTCGCTGGATATCTCTTTGACAAGGGTGATCCCGGTCAGATACTCAAAGTAATCCTGGGCACTGATACGATTATCGATCAAAATGGTATTGCAGAAAATATCAATATTCCGAGAGGTGGTAAGTTGAGATTTATATTGTCTTCAAAAGAAGGAGGAAAGGTACAAGTGCCGGATCTGGTCTGCAGAACTTATGACGAGGCAATATTCCTGGCAGCAGGCAATTTTCAACTCGCCATACGATCTGGTGAGGGCGGTGAATACATTATTTCTCAAGAACCAGCCTTCGCACCCGGCTCAGTTATAGAAAGGGGAGATTCTATTTCAATAATACTTTCAGATACCCGACCACTGGAATGTCCAGAAGCTATTGAATGACCAAAATGTAAGGTTGCAACAAAAAGCGCGGCCATTTCGTTTTTATAAAAAATTTTACCACGAATGATTCGACTTTCACTTAGTTTACTTACTATAATATTTGTTTTAAGCTTTAACAATTCGAGCTCTGCGCAGATTATTTTCTCAAACCTGACAGAGAATCCTGCATTATTATCGGTTAAGAATACGGAACTGGAAGAGCGCAATTATATTTCAAGTCAAAGGTTGGTTATCCTGGCTGCAGATACACAGAAAGTTTGTATCCAAAGACCAGATCTGGGCTTTTTTGATACTCTTTATTATGCGTCTTCAAATGTACCTGTTGATATTGACTTCAGTATAGATCTGAATTGTGTCACTATTTCTGCACATGCCAATGCGCCTGTTAGTTCAGTGGCATTGCCATTTGCATTTGTCACAAGTGATGGTAACATTTTGTCATACACTATATATGTTGATATCGTCAAGCCATTGGTGTTGCCTTTCTTCGATGACTTTGCATACAACTCAAAAATACCGGATCCGGCCAGATGGGTGGATAAAAATGTATTCATTAATCAAACAATGGCAGTTGATCCACCTAGTATTGGTGTAGCGACTTTTGATGGCCTAAATTCTAATGGAACACCATATGGAGGAGGTTTTAACAGAGCTGATTATTTAACATCAAACTATATAGATCTTTCAGGAATCACTGCAAATGACTCAGTTTACCTAAGTTATTTTTTACAAGCTAAGGGCAATACATACAATCATCAACAGAGGGACAGTATAGAGCTTGAGTTTAAAAATGACAAGGGAGAGTGGAAATCTGTCGCTTCATACAAAGGTATTAGCCCTAATAATCCGTCTGATTACATTCCCCCATTCCAGCAATACAATATTGTAGTTGATAAGAGCTTCTACCACCGAGGATTTCAATTTAGATTTGTGAATTACAATTATAGATTGGGTGTGTATTCGACTTGGCACCTTGATTATGTTAAAATGGTAGTAAATCAGAAACCCTCGTTAAACTTAATGGATATAGCATTCATTAAGCCGCCAAACAAATTTTTAAAAACATATTCGGCCATTCCTTATAAACAGTTGAGTGGACATGAGAATGAAGAATTAGCCAATACGACAGAGATAGAGCTCTATAATCATTTTCTTGAGACAGCTGAAGATCTTGTAGATCCGAGATTGAACATTAAAGAAATTACCACAGGTACTCAAATTTACGAAGGCGCTCTTGTGAATCTTGTATCTCAACTTAACCCTGCTGTGGGTATAAATAGATTTTCCAATGCATTCGATGCCGGCCAGATAGCAGATGCTATAGCTTCAGTTCCCGCAGGCCAGCTTCCATTAATTTTCAGGACTACTTATACCTTTGATCAGGATCAGGAGACCCCGCTTCTTGAAGAAAACAACAAAGCATTTTCAGATACTGAAGTAGGATATACGATGGCTTATGATGATGGAACTGCTGAACTTAATATCGCTGCAGAGGCCAATAATAGCACAAAATCACAGATAGCCGTTAAGTTTCATTTAAATGAAGGGGACTCTCTACGGGCTATTCAGTTTCATTTTCCAAGATTGTTTGACGATGTAAGCAAGCAACTTTTCAATATCAAAATATGGGTAGGAGATCTTAACAAAGAAGAAGCAGATTATACGTATCAATTGCAAAAGCCGATCTATGCGGATGGCATATTCGATACACTGCAAGGATTCACGACGTATCCATTGACTGATGACTTGTATGACAGCATTCCGAAGCCGCTGTATATTCCTGCTGGAGACTATTATGTAGGTTGGCAGCAATTTACTGTTTCATCTGCCGGTCAATTTATCCCCGTAGGATTTGACAGAAATTACAAAGGCGGGGAGGCAATTACTTATTACAAATCTACAGGAGACTGGAAGCCGCTTTCGGAACTATCTACTTCACCCTTGTTGAAAGGTGTACCGATGATCCGTGCCAAGTTCCAAAATTCCTTGCTCACTTCAGCGACGAAAGACTTAGATAAAGTGCAATCACTTTCCTTCTATCCAAATCCATCAAATGGTACAATATGGTTAGATAAAAAGCTTGAATTGCCGGTCAATAGCACTTATAAGATCTATGATGCTATGGGCAATAAAGTTCAGTCAGGTAGAATGGAATCACAGCTTAATATCTCTAACCTGCAAGGTAATCTGTACTATATTCAAGTGATGAAGGCGGATGGACAATTGTTTGGAACGTCGAAGATCATGGTGATCAGATAATATATTTAAAGTTAGAAGGCAGAAATTAGAAGTTAGAATAAAACTTCGAATGAAGTGTAGAGCAAACATTTGGGGTATTATAGGCAAAATGAATTTTGCAGACACACGAACTTAGGTTAACCTACGCTCAGCACTTCATAGCGAATGATGTACAAAATTTAAATTAAAAACTTAGATCGTGAGGTTCGGCGTAGGTTAACCTACGTCGGGGTGTCATCAAAGTTTACTTTGAAAAATACAAAAAGATGTGTTTAACGAAATGTATTTATTTGCCGAAGTCGTCCAAGATCATGGTCATCAGGTAAAGTAATAATTCAGCTATACCGTGTAAATAATTATAGCCTCTGTAGGGACAGGTCGCGACCTGTCCCTACAGAGGCTATAATTATTTACTGTCCTCAAAAAGTCATCTCCTTCACCTTCTTCCAGATCTCCTCATGCAGATCTTCAATGCTGAGCGTCCCGTCAAGAATGACAATATTCTCTCCGTCATTTGTCGTTTCGAAAGCATTCATAAAGTCTTCGTGAGTATTGGTCTGCTTCTCTATATTTTCATAGATATCTAGTTTCTCTCTACTTTCAGTGAGTCTTTTTAAAGTGATGACAGGATCAATATTCAGATAAAAGGTGATGTCTGCTTTTAAAAAACTTTTACAGATACTATTTGCAGAAATGAGCCATTGGAGTGAAACATATTCCCCCTGAAATGCATAAGAGGAATAATAATATCTGCTTGAGATCACATTGAAACCCTTTTCCATCATCGCGAGTATGCCAGATTCCGGATTTTTGATATGGTCCAATCTATCAGCAAGGTACAATGCTGCCATGACCGAGGCATCGACTTCTTCATCACCGCTTAGGATGGAGCGAATGAGCTTGCCAATAGGCCCATCTGTAGGTTCGTGAGTGGTCATAGCTTTTTTCCCTTCCGCCTGAAATCTCTTTTGCAAAAGATCGATCTGGGTGCTTTTACCACTGCCATCGATACCTTCTATTACTATAAACATTGATTTTGACATAAGAATATAATTTTATTGACGATGAAGAAGAGATTAACCTTCCGATTATCTGCTAAATTATATATTTTTGGAACAATCAATCCTATTTAATACAAATTTGGATTTTTTAATTAACCGGCATTTTTATGAATAATGACATAAATACAGTGATTTTAGACAAATTTATCTGAAAAATTAAGCGTGTCAATTCGACTAATATTAGATCATAAGGATTAGAAATAGATTATATAATAAATTAAAAAAGTAGATGATAGTCAATTGTAACGTGCTTGGCGAAGAGAGAAGTTTTGATACAGAGAGAGGATTAGACTTGTCAATAGAGTTGCACAAAGGATATCCTCAAGTCAATTGTTTCAATGCGCCACTTTTTTCCACTACGCCTTTAAGGGAAGGATCTTTTGTCGGATCTACCTTGCATGGTTCACCGGTTAATTTTTACGATGTAGCTATTAATCCGCATGGAAATGGCACGCATACTGAATGTGTAGGGCATATTGCCAAGGAGCCATATTATATTAATGAGTGCTATAAAAGTGATTTTCATGTGGCACAATTGATCAGCATTTTTCCTTTACTTGAAGAAAATGGAGATAAAACAATACCATTGGGACATCTTGAACAGCTATGGGACTATAAAGGTGAGGACGCATTGGTCATCAGAACATTGCCGAACGGCGAGGAAAAGCGCACAAAGAATTATTCCAATTCCAATCCGACATATTTTACTGATGATGCGATGCGTTTTATAGTAGAGACGGGGATAAAACATCTATTAATAGACTTGCCAAGTGTCGACAGAGAGTTGGACGAAGGAAGAGTAAGCTGTCACAAAATATTTTGGAATTACCCTGGGAATGAGGTTAGAAAAGATGCTACGATATCGGAACTTATTTTTGTTCCGGATGGTGTAAGTGATGGAATTTATTTGCTAAATTTACAGTTATTAAACATACAATTAGACGTGTCTCCAAGTCGACCCATGTTATATAATTTATTTTGAAATGGGTATTTCAACTGAATACGAACAAACAATATTCGATCGATTCCTGTCCATCGATTCAGGGGCGTATAGAGATATTGTTCATTTTTATGAGGACTATCGGGATAGATTATATAGTCTGGATGCGCTTAAACGGTTTGAAATTCAGGCCTGCTATGTTGAAGCGCTCTTTGAAATGGGCAAGTACAGGGAAGTTCTTTTCATCATCGATGATACGATCGAAACAGCGATTGTATTCGATTATTCCAGGTTATTCGGGGTAGATATTTATTTTAATTTATTACTCAAAAAAGCAGTCGCCTTATTTCAGTTACACAAAACAGATGAATCGCTTATAGTTACCAAGCAACTATTGTCCATGTGTCCTGATGAACCAAATGTTAGGTTTTTTTTCAAAGAGATTATGCTTTACCAATGTCGCAAACTCGTATTACCTACAAGGGTATTTTTTATTTCGGGGCTGATCACCACCACAGTTCTTATGGCATTCGAAATACTTATTATATGGCCTTTTTATAACGAGATCAGCGACACCGTAACTAAAGTTCGTAATTTACTTTTCCTTTTTTCGGTGCTCATCTTCTTATCGGGCGAAGCATCAAGATTCCTGCTTATGGAATGGCAATCATTTTTGCATTTCAATTTTATTAAAAAACAAAAGGATATCAAAAGCAAAACACTTAAAAAAGATATTAAAGAAATACATAAATAAATTTAGATCTTATCTCTTAAGATTGCAAAATAAAATTTGCCACACACGCTCTTCAAACCAACATGGGTTATCTTTGTTCTTTGAATAATTGGTTATAACATTTTAATGTAAATATATTTTTGAAACAACACCAGCATATCTATGACGAGCACGGCGCCCAGGTCTGCTGCACTCTTGAAGAAAAGATCAATCGGGATGCAAAGCAGAAGATAACAACAGAGGATAATGACGAAGGTTGTTGCAATCATCATTCTGCCAATAATGTAAAGCAAAGTTCAGGACATAATGATGGACATGATCACGACCATGACCACGATCACCAGCACGGGTCTGGCATTTGGTCTATGTTTAGGACTGCTATCATAAGTCTTGCCCTTCTTCTCGTCGGTCTTGGATTGGATCATGTACTACACCCTCAATGGTTCAGCGGTTATATAAGGATCATATTGTATATAGCAGCCTATCTTCCTGTGGGACTTCCTGTGCTTAGGGATGCCTGGGTAAGTATCACAAAAGGACAGTTCTTTTCTGAGTTTTTTCTAATGTCATTGGCTACCATTGGAGCATTCGCCATTGGAGAATACCCGGAAAGTGTTGCCGTGATGCTTTTTTATACAATCGGTGAAGGATTCCAAATGCTGGCAGTCAAAAGAGCGAAATTAAATATTCAAACTTTACTTGATCAGCGCCCTGACGAAGTCAGCATACTCCGATCTGGTGAAGTCATTAATATCAAAGCGGAGAATGCCGCTATAGGTGATATTATTCAATTAAAACCCGGGGAGAAGCTGGCATTAGATGGTGTCTTAATTTCAACAGCTGCTTCTTTTAATACTGCCGCCTTAACTGGAGAAAGTGTACCTCAAACCAAGAAGGAAGGAGATGTCGCATTGGCAGGAATGGTTAATCTTAATTCTCCTATTCACATCAGAGTAACTACTGCTTATCAGGACAGTAAACTTAGTCGGATCTTACAAATGGTTCAAGACGCTTCTTCCCGTAAGGCGCCTACTGAATTGTTTATCCGCAAGTTTGCAAAGATCTATACACCGATTGTTGTTGTCCTCGCTGCCATGATCTGCTTGCTTCCTATCCTTTTTGTGGAGGTCTATTCCTTTCAGGAATGGCTTTATAGGGCTTTGGTCTTCCTGGTGATCTCATGCCCATGTGCCCTGGTCATCAGTATTCCACTTGGATATTTTGGCGGTATTGGAGCAGCCAGTAAAAACGGGATTTTGATCAAGGGGGGTAACTTTTTGGATGTGCTCGCCGGTGTGACTCACGTCGTGATGGACAAAACAGGGACATTGACTGAAGGAGTATTTAACGTACAGGAATTAAAATTAGAGGCCGGTTTCGAAAAGTCTGAGGTGATATCTATGTTGAGTGCTTTACAATCTATGAGTACACATCCTATCTCTACTGCTATTCAAAACTATGCAGGCAAGTCTGAAACACGCCTTGTGGTCAGTGATGTGGAAGAAATATCTGCACATGGACTGAAAGGACAAGTCGATGGTAAGGAAATATTGGTCGGTAATTTCAGATTGTTGGATAAATATTCAATCATATACCCTGATTCAATTAATTCATTATCAGGTACGGTCACCGCATTTTCAATAGGTGGAAGATATGCCGGCTACATGAGTATCTCTGACAAGATTAAAAAAGAATCAGCTCACGCGATTTCACGCTTGCATTCTATGGGTGTAAGTACTACAATGCTTAGTGGAGATAAGCACGAAGTCGTTCAATCTGTGGCTAAAGAAATCGGGATCAAAGAAGCCTATGGAGAATTACTTCCAGTTGATAAAGTAGACAAGACAAAACAGATCAAGAATCCTCAAAATATAGTCGCATTCGTCGGAGATGGGGTCAATGATGCTCCTGTCATGGCTCTGAGTGATGTCGGTATCGCCATGGGTGGCCTGGGAAGTGATATGACTATTGAGACTGCTGATGTAGTAATTCAGGATGATCGACCGGACAAAATTCCTATGGCTATAGCTATCGGAAAACAAACGAAACGTATTGTGTGGCAAAATATCACTATGGCCTTCGTAGTCAAAGCCGCAGTGCTAATCATTGGTGCTAGTGGACTTGCAACCATGTGGGAAGCGGTATTCGCTGATGTAGGCGTGGCGTTGCTCGCCATTTTGAATGCGGTGAGAATACAGAAGATGCGTTTTTAGGAGGATGATTTTATATGATTAGGTTTTGGGAACGCAGATTTATTAAGATTTGCATGATATGTTTATGATTTTTAGATACAAATCTCAAAGATTGATTCCAAACCCCAAACCCCAAACCCCAAACTTCAAACCCCAAACCCTCAAATTAATTTTTCTTAATCATGTTGATCTTAGATCCACCTTGTCCTATGATGTTCATGACCTTATTGTCTGCTGTGTAGTTACCTACTTTTTCAGGATATTCTCCCGATTTTGTAGTTATAAAAAATAGATGTCCTTCTTCGGTGTACCAAGCTTTATCTTTTAATGGTTTTAATTCTCCATCCAGATAAGAAAGACTTCCATTTACATTAAAAAAGAGATATTTATTGCCAGAAATGATGGTTGGAACCTTGCCTTTAGAGTATTCTTTAATTTCCCAAAGTCCCACGACCGCTGGATCATGTCTGTCCATCGCGGTATTGCCTTTGTTCACATTTTTTACAATTTTTTCAGGCTTTGACGTATCTTTTTTGATTTCACTCGATGCAGGAGCATTGGCACTACTACTAATAAATACTTTTTGAAATTTCACAGGGAGTGGAGGGCTGATCTGGGGACGTACCATGGATAATAGAAACACAAGTGTGTCCTTATGATGATAACCTTCCACCTCGAATAGAGAGTTCAATAAGGTGTCTTTCGCCTGTCCGATAAATTTACCTTTTTCTATAGATCCCTTTACATTAAAGTTATTGGCCCTATCAAAGATCGTCCCTGTGATTGATTCATTCTCCCCGGCTTTAAGAAACATACTGATTTTCTTATCCCTTATCATGCCGACATATGTCCCTGCATAGTCTTTAGCTGTGTCTTGCTTACAACTGTGAAAAACGTTAGCGCAGATCAAGATCAGAAATATTGATTTAAAATTCATTTTGTGTATATGGTTTATTTCTGATCCTGATCCTGATTCTTATTTTCCAATGATAAAACGACTGGTGATCGCATTTTGTCCACTTCCTATTTTTAACAAATATGGTCCAGGAGCTAATTTGCTCACATCAACATCAGTCAGAGAGACATTGGAATTAAATTTTTCATTTTTTTCTATTACAATGGCTCCTTTGCTATCAACGATATTTACTTGCAGGAATTGCTCTTTAGCAAGGCCTTTAATCTGAAATGATAAGATTTCTTTGACAGGATTGGGATAGATATTGAGCTCAAATGCCGGCTTTACAATGTTTTTTGAACTTAAGGTCGCCAAGTCGAAGGTTTCTGAAGTTGCATTGATTGGTTTGGCCAAAGTGGCGATGGTAGCTATACCGGCAGCCGCAACTTTGGTGAGGAACTCAAAATTGATGGTGCTAAGCACATCCTGAGCCGTATGATAGTTGTGATTTCTTGTATCGGCACCATCTGTGATCATGAGTGCAGGAAATCCTGCATCCCAGAAAGGGGCATGATCACTTCTGCGGAGATCCTGAGCGATCGTACCTGTGCCGGGAACTACTAAGCTAATCACCTTAAGGGAGGGAACATATTCTCCTGCTGCCAGATTGAACATCGTGTTTAATGCGCCGGAAGCCGTGTTGCCGCAGTTAATTATAAAGTTTCCTCTGCTCTGATCGCTAATAATTTGGGTAACCTGAGTAGGAAATAAAAATTCAAATCCGTTAGGGATCGTCTGACTATTTGGTTCTTCTGATGAGTATCCGATCATCTCATAGTTGACCAGACCTTTGATCTTGTCACCGGCTTTGATGCCACCAGTCACATATTTACTACTTCCGATAAGGCCAAGCTCTTCCAAATTGAAATTTGTAAATTGGATATTGTTTTCAAAGCTGTAATCTTTCAGCACCCTCATTGCTTCCAGCACACCGACTACACCTGTGCCATTGTCATCTGCTCCCGGTGCATTACTGGCTGAATCAAAATGGCCATTAATGAGGCAGAGTTGGTTATTATACAATCCTTCTTTCTGTCCAATGATATTATTGAAGGCTTTGTTATTGTACATGAAAGAATGGTTTCTCTGAGTCAATCCGGCTGCACTCATTTTATTGGAAATGTAGTTTTCTACTTCAGCCAATTTCGCCGGAGCTGCTGTATAATGTCTTACGCCGACGATGGCTTCCAGATTGCTCTTAAGAGAATCTTGGCTGACTAGAGCGACCATGTCTGCGATGGAAGGTGCATGGCGATCATATGCCATTAATTTTAACTTGATTTTACTAAGGTCCGTGCCGGCATCGTACTGCCAAGAAATGGATTTTGAATTTCCTATCAGAATTGGGAATCCAAAATCACCGGTAGCATTTGTAACGGGCACAAAATTATCTCCTGCAGTACTCTGTTGCAAAACAATTGTGATCGTGTCGCTCTCAACATCTAAGAGGTCAAAAGTTAAGGTGATTAAACGATTTGCGGCATCATGGCTGAGCTGCACATCAGTAAGGTTAGGTGCGCTGTTCTGACTGATTAAAAGATTAAAACAAGAAAGGAAAGGAATTAAAAGGATTAGCTTTTTCATGGTGTGAATTTTAATTATTGTAAAAATAATTAATTTTTTATTTATCCCGAGTTAAAACTCTGGGCAATTGAAAGAGATTAATAAATATTTCTAACAAGGTTAAGCTTTATCGCACTGAATAAATTGTTAATTAAAACCTGGGACTAAAGTCCTATCATACTAATCCTTCGATCCGTTGACTAAAGTCAACGGCAAATTATTGCTGCTTTCCATTCTTAGTTACACTGAGATCGGAGTAGCATTTGACACCAGTCAAATCCCTTTGTGCACTTAAAAATTCAACATTAGCTATAAAATCTAAAAAACTAAAGCAGCTCAAATCTTGAAATGAAATTAAAACCTTTGTGAATCTTTGTGTTAAAACTTATTTTTTGATTCATATAAAAGGCTGCCAAGGCAAATTAATGTTATTAAATACTAAAGTTTAGGAGTTGCTTATTATAATGGTTTCTTATTATACAAATTATTGAATTCTTCTATCAGCTGGATGTACAATAAATCAAATAGTTATTTTGCATCATATCTTTTTTTCTTATATATTTAATTTACTTTCCTTACTTTCGTTCATCATTCCTATTCGCCGTCTTTTTATCTTAAACTAAAGTATTTTAAATGCGCTATCTGATATTTACCGCTCTGCTGATTGTCAATTTTTCTATCATTTCCTACGCTCAATTAGACAAAGATCCTGTCGATTATGTTAACCCACTCATGGGATCTCTATCCACCTATAGCCTTTCCTCCGGCAATACGTATCCGAGTGCCTCCATGCCATGGGGTATGAATAGCTGGACTCCACAAACAGCCAAAATGGGAGATGGATGGCAATATTATTACAATGCAGACAAAATACGAGGCTTTAAACAAACGCATCAGCCAAGTCCGTGGATCAATGACTATGGACAGTTTTCAATTATGCCTGTGACTGGAACCTTGAAGTTTAGGGAAAAAGACAGAATGTCCTGGTTTTCACACAAAGCTGAAGTTTCAAAACCATATTATTACAGCGTCTATTTGGCGGACTATGACGTGACGACAGAACTTTCACCGACAGAAAGAGCCTGTAGTTTCCAGTTTACTTTTCCAAAAAATGATGAATCTTACATCGTCGTTGACGCTTTTAATAAAGGTTCTTATGTCAAGATTTTACCAGCTCAAAAGAAAATTATCGGATACACCACCCGCAACAGTGGCGGCGTTCCATCAAATTTCAAAAACTATTTTGTTATCAAATTTGATAAGGCATTCGAATTGTCTTATACTTTTCAGGACAGTGTACTCATAAAGGATAAACTGGAGTTGACTTCTGATCATTCGGGGGCCATCATTGGGTTTAAGACTAAAAGAGGTGAAATAGTACACGCCAAAGTTGCGTCTTCTTTCATCAGTTTTGAACAAGCAGAACTAAACCTCTCCCGTGAGCTTGGTGACGATGATTTCAACACAACAAAAAACAAAGGACGTGCCATTTGGAACAAGGAATTGAGTCGCATCCTTGTGGAAGGAGGAAGTGATGAAGAAACGAAAACTTTTTATTCATGTCTTTACAGAACCATGCTTTTTCCGCGCAAACTGCATGAGATAAATGCCAATAATCAGACCGTCCATTACAGTCCTTACAATGGAGAAGTGCTTCCGGGGTTTATGTATACGGACAACGGTTTCTGGGATACCTTCCGTGCGGTTTTTCCATTTTTCAATCTAATGTATCCTGAAGTGAATTCGGAGATCATGCAGGCCATGGTCAATGTGTATAAGGAAAGTGGCTGGTTGCCGGAATGGCAAAGCCCAGGACATAGAAATTGTATGATCGGAAGCAATAGCGCCTCCATTATTTCAGATGCTTATATCAAAGGAGTAAGAGGTTTTGATGTAAATGTCTTGTATGAAGCCATGCTAAAGAATAGTAACAATGCAGGTCCAATGGAATCTGTAGGGCGTGCAGGTGTAAAAGAATACAATGAATTGGGGTATGTGCCGTATGATATTGGCGTGAATGAAAATGCCGCCAGGACTTTGGAATATGCATATGATGATTTTACCATAGCACAATTGGCCAAAGCACTTAAGAAACCTGAAGAAGAAATTGCTGTTTTTACTCAAAGAGCACACAATTACAAAAATGTCTTCGATCCTTCGACAAAACTGATGCGCGGAAGAAACAAAGATGGCGAGTTTCAGTCGCCATTTAATCCATTCAAATGGGGAGATGCATTTACAGAAGGTAATAGCTGGCATTATACCTGGAGTGTATTTCAGGATGTCAATGGACTGGCTATGGCTATGGGAGGACGCGACACAATGGCAATGATGCTGGATTCCGTATTTAAAATGCCGCCGATCTTTGATGATAGTTATTATGGTGGAACGATCCACGAGATCCGTGAGATGCAGATCATGAACATGGGTCAGTATGCGCACGGCAATCAACCTATTCAGCACATGATTTATCTCTACAATTATGCAGGCCAACCTTGGAAGGCGCAGTATTGGCTGCACCAGGTCATGAATAGAATGTACCATTCCGGTCCGGATGGATATTGTGGAGATGAGGACAATGGACAGACGAGCGCGTGGTATGTGTTTTCAGCCATGGGATTCTATCCTGTGACTCCCGGAACTACTCAGTATGTCATCGGGTCACCGTTATTTAAAAGGATAACGATCAGCTTATCGAATGGTAAAAAAGTGCAGATCAATGCTCCTGCAGTCAACTCTGAAAATGTGTACATCGATAATATTACGATGGATGGCCGACCTTATGAAAAATTATATTTTGAACATTTTGACTTGCTGAAGGGTGGTAAATATGATTTCAATATGTCTAAAGTTCCGACTACAAATAGAATTTACAAAGAGGTAATGTTTCCATTCTCGATGACGAAATGGCCGGAGGTGAAGAGGAAGTAGCTTGCGAATTTGTGATTGGTCAATAAATTTTAAATGCGGCATTGAAAATAAAGGGGATCAAATAATTAATTGATTTATACATTGACACAATTCAAAGGCAATTGAACGAGATTAAGAAGCATTTGAGATTTGATAAATCAGTAACTTCATGAAAAAACTGATATTTATAATCCGGGACATAAGTCCTATCCTATTTTATCCTCCGATCCGTTGACTGAAGTCAACGGCAAATTAGAAGGATCAATTCACGAGATAGCTTGCCGTTGGTTTTAACCAACGGAGGTGAATGTCGCACTGGATTGGACTTCAGTCCTTACATTTATTTAATTCAAAATGAGTAATTGTTGATTTATAGAGTGCTTGACATGAAGTGTTGGCTTGAAAAGACAGTATTTGGCTTTAGCCGGATGGGAAGAGAATTTGGAGTCAGTAAAATCTTGTGTGTCCTTTAAAAACACTAAAATAGTAAAAACCTATGTTCCTGCATGTTTCAATTAACTTTAAAAAGCAGTATGATTGAACCTGGGACACAATTCCTATCATTTTTTAACCTTCAATCCGTTGACACAAGTCAACTGCAAACTATGAGTTTGAATTTTTTTAAATTAACATATAGTCACATAGGCGTTTCGGGATAATAAACTTATGTGCCCTATGTTCTTACATGTTTCAATAATTCATTAAAAAAGAAAGAATAAGGAGCCTGGGACTGAAGTCCTTTCATAGTTATCCTTCGATCCGTTGACTGAAGTCAACGGCAAATTATTGTTGCTTCCCAATTTTTTAGAAACAGCTTGATCGAAGTAGCATTTGACACTAGTCAAATCCCTTTGTGCTCTCAAAAATTCAACACTAGCAAAGAAATCTAAAAAACCAAAGCAACTCTCATCTTGAAAAGAAATTAAAAACCTTCCCTCCTACGTGTTAGCAAACAAAGAATTTCTAAATGAACTCTGCCCTCCTTGCAAAAAACACCCCCCGCTTTGCGTACCCATCAAGAGGGGAAGATGCGACTTTATTTTTGTTTTTATTTTAAGGCATTGCTAAAATCAGACTCGAATTAACTGAGAAATGTGATTTCTCAAAATGCTGCACTGCTAGATCTGTGCCGCATTTGACGCCAGTCAAATCTCATTGTGAACCTCAAAAACAAATCAATAGCAAATTGTATTAAAAAACAATAGCCACTGCCGAATCGAGCTACAATTAAAAACCTCCGTGAAACTCTGTGAAACTTCATTTCTTTTGCCACCAATTCGTTAATAGCATCGAAGATAATGCACAAATATTGGCGAATGCCTCCCTCAAAAAATCGCTCATAGCTACTCAAAAGCCATACTGCCAGCTCTCATTATTCACTGTTCATTATTCACTATTCATTGCCTATCTGATACACATACTTCCTCCCATCTTCCACATCATGCTTCCTGAAGATCAGGTCCACATCGTGCCGGCCACTGTAAAGTCTATTGATTTCTTTGATCAGTGTGGACCTCTTGAATCTTTGTGATTCCGCAGGGATGATGTCAATGATTTCCAGAATGGTATCCAATTCATCTACAGAAAGGATCTTACCTTTTTCAAAGATTAAGGCCTCAAGGTATTTGTTGTTCCATGGCATAGTTTCGTCAGATAAAATAGCTGCTTCACTACTATTTTTTGTACGTTTTCGATAGATCAAATAGGCTCCAATTGTTACAGGAATTAGAGAGAGCAGCATAATAAGTGAGTAACTATTTCCATTTGTTGTCTTGACGATTTCAAAAAACTGTATTTGATCTTTTGCAGAGAGGTCGTAACGATGATCCATATCGTTTTTGAAATAGGTGACACTATCTCCAAAGATTCTGAACATTCCTTTGCCATTGCTTTGATATGCTCTGAAGGGTGTTTGCATCGATTCATAATGCTGACCGGTGATCTTATCTATCAATGTTAACTTGTCTCCATAGATGACATAGTAGTTTTCAAAATCAATGGTATACCAATGCAGTATAAAGGTCTGAGCATAGTCAAGTTTGAAACCATCCGGCCTTTCTTTTATGTATTGACTATTTATGTTAATTTCGATGGATTTTTTATTATTGAAAGCAATTATTCCTTCAGGTGACAGCCAGCCAAAAAGGGTCTCTAAGTTTTCGGTGAAGGGCAATAATTCCCATTCGCCGAGGTCTTCCTGAAATACGATCAACATGCTATGTGCACGCCAAAATCCATATCCGCCAAAGGAATATATCTTCCCTTTATGCACAAAGGCTTTGTTGCCATAATTAAATCCTCTGTTGGCTCCTTTGCATATGTTGTGCCAGGTATTATTGCGCCATTTATAGACACTCATGGCGCCGTTGGGCAATAAATATTTATCATTTCCGACTTCGAGGATGTCGAGTCTTTCTATTTTCAGTCCGGTTGTATTAGTTGAATCCAGGACTTTAATGGATTCGTTGAAAAGCATCCTTAACTCTGCCGAATCGGTTAACTCACCATCATCACGATAGACTACTTGGGAATATGCCTGGGTGTGGGCTACGCAAATAAATAGTAGGAGAATTAGATGTTTCAAATTAGTGATTTTATTTAAAGCTAAAGTTATCTTTAAATGATCGAATTTAAGTAGTTTATTTTATTTAATTCAATTTAATTATGGTATTAAATAAAAACAATAGGAAGTTGAATAATAAGCCCGAATTAAAACTCCGGGCTATTGAACGAGATTAAGAAATACTTGAGATTTGATCGATCAGAATAAAAATCAATTCAAGCCCTGCAAGGGCGACATACTCCAGCGAGGTGCGCAGCGCCTCGCAAATATTCCTTCCTAAAGCCGCCGCATTTGACGCCAGTCAAACCCCTTTGTGACCTCAAAAAAATTTCAATAGCAAATGGCCTTAGAAAACAATAGCCATTGCCGAATCGAGCTACAATTAAAAACCTCTGTGAAACTCTGTGAAACCTCATCCCTCCCACGCATCGGCAAACAATGGATTTCTTAATGTTCTCTGCTCTTCTTAAATAAAAACACCCCCCGCTTTGCGTACCCCTCAAGAGGGGAAGATGCTACTATGTTTTTGTTCTTATTTTAAGGGGTTGCTAGAATTAAAATTAAAAACCTCCGTGAAACTTTGTGAAATGTCTTCCTTTCAAAAATAGCTCAAAGCTACTCAAAAGCCTTACTGCCAGCTCTTATTATTCATTGTTCATTGTTCACTATTCATTATCCTCTATTCATTGCCTATCTGATACACATATTTCCTCCCATCTTCCACGTCTTGTTTCCGGAAGATCAAGTCCACATCGTAACGAGCGCAATAAAGCCTATTGATTTCTTTGATAAGATTGGACCTTTTAAATCGCTGTGTTTCGGCAGGGATGACATCGATGATTTCCAGAATGGTGTCCAATTCATCTACAGAAAGTATGTTACCTTGTTGCAAGAGTAGTGCTTCCAGGTATTTATTGTCCCAGGAGTGAGGCTCGTCTTTAGAAGTTATTAACTCACTTTTCTTCCGCTTCCTTTTTCTGTATATGATCATGGGCACAATGGTGGACATCAATGCGAGCGACACGAAGAATATGACATAGAATTGTTTGTCGCTATTCTGTTCTTTTTTATTAAAAAACTGTAATTCATCTTTTACACTAAGATCGAATCGATGATCCATATCACCTTTAAAATAGGTAACACTATCTCCGAATATTCTAAACATACCCTTACCATTTTTTACATAATGCCTAAAGGCTACTACATCAGATTCGTAGATTTGGCCGGTGGACTTTTCGATCAGCCATGCTTTAGTTATATAAATTAAATAGTAGTTTTTAAAATCATACTCATACCAATGTAAGGGTTCCAGGATAGGAAAATCGTTTCTGAGGCCCTCCGGACTTTCTCTTATGTTTTGGTCATCTATGTTAATTTCGATAGAACTATCAGCATTGAAAGCAAAAAGCCCTGTCGGTGTCTGCCATCCATACATGAAGTCAAGTTCACCTGTGAAAGGCAGTAGTTCCCATTCTCCAAGGTCTTCCTGAAATACGATCAACATGCCGTGTCCGCGCCAGAAACCATATCCACCCCAACAATAAATCTTCCCTTTGTGTACAAATGCTTTGTTACCATAATTAAATCCCCGATTAGCTCCTTTGCATATGTTGTGCCAGGTATTATTGCGCCATTTATAGACACTCATGGCGCCGTTGGGCAATAGGTATTTATCGTTTCCGACTTCGAGGATGTCGAGTCTTTCTATGTGCAATCCAGTTCTATTGGTCGAATCAAGGACTTTGATGGATTCGTCATAAAGCAGTCGCAATTCGGCCGAGTCAGTGAGTGCGCCATCATCTCTATAGACTACCTGAGATTGTGCCACGTTGATAGAAATCGTAAGGAAGACAAGAAGTAGTAAATATTTCAAATAAAGGTGTTTTAGAAATCTAAAGTTATCATAAAACATAAGGATTTGAAAAATAATAATATTACGCCAAAAATCTTGAATTGTACTTATCAAAAAAAGGAATCATCTGCACAAAAACAGGTATTTTATGCTGTTAAGATCTATGGGAAATAGTGAAAATGAGTAAAAAGGTTAAATATTCTGATAAGAATGCCTTTTTCATAAATATTGCATATACAGTAAGTTACGATTAATCCTTGGTTGAAAAGTCAGTTTATTTCAGTTTAAACCAGTTTATTACAGGTTGATTGGATATAAGTATGCATTATTGTGACATCGAAAGGAACAGAAAAAAGAAACTTTCTAAATGAAGGGTTTAAGAAAAGAAAATTGGTTCCAGAGAAATGGAAGGAGAAAAGATCACAAAGATAAACCCCCAATTTTTTTATATAAAATTAAGCACATTCTAAAATTAAATTAAATGCAAAAATTATTAACAATATTCGTGACTGTATTATGTCTTATTATTACAACAAAAGCAATTTCACAAGAGTCAGCTACAGACCTTAAATACAGAAGAAGCTCATTATCTATGATTATTATTGAAAACAAAAACTTACCTAACAAAGACGCTGTATTAAGTTCGTGGACTAACTACCCGTTCCCTGATAAGTATAATAAACATGTTACTAATCTTAAATCTATTAATATTGATAATATAAAATTGTCAGAACAAGAAATAGAAGCTGCAAATCTAAAAAAAGAAAAATTGAACAATGGGCTTCAAGCCGGAAAAACATTAAACAACGCTACATCTAATAAATTGTCGAGTTCAGCCAACTCTGTTGCCGGTAAATTGCCAATGGAAAAAACTGAGTATCAAATGATGATTGACAAGGTCATTACAAGTGAAAAACTTGCAAATAAGTTAGTAGCAAGTTGGTTTAATAGAAGTCCTGATGGAAAGTTTAATATGAAGCTTATTCAAGAACGTGGATTTTATAACGCTTCTGAAATGGAAGCCGGTATTGCGAAAGGACAAGCAAAAGGACTTGCTTCACTAGGAGATGCAGGAGAAGAATTGCTCAGAAATACATTTGTAACATTCACGAAATTAGATTTTATAGAAAATGAGCCGGCAGCGTTGAAGGCTCGAGATGCTGCTAAAAAGGAAATACAGGAATCCATGACCAACAGTCCTAAGCTCTTAGTTGACAAAGCTCTTAAGGGGGCTGATAATGCATATGACAAAGCGAAGGAAGGATATTCTTTATGGTCTAAGACATGGCTTTACCAATTGAAATGGAATGATTCTATTGCTGCGATTTTCTACAATGACCTATGGTCTAATCCTAAGGCTTTTGATAATTCTAATTTATTTAGTTTAGAATTTGTTGGAGTTCAATACAATCAAAGTCTAGTTACTTTTAAAATTGGCGAAAAGAGAACACAAGAGCAGATTATTGATTTAGCCCTAGTCAGAAATGTTGACAATGCTTTTGCTGAATTGCAAAAAGAAAATGAGGTTTTTAGGCCTAAAGTTCCTGTGCTTAGTGCCGATCCAATTACCGCTCAAATAGGAATGAAAGAAGGTTTAGAAGGTGGTGAACAGTTTGATGTATTGGAAATGGTTCTTAACCAAAAGACCGGAAGAACTGAGTATAAAGTAGTCGGTAGCGCAACTGTTGACAAGAAAATTGTATGGGACAATAGATACAACGCAGGTGATAAATCAGAAGTAGTATTGGATAAGAATGGAGCGCCTATTACTGCTACACTATTTAAAGGAGGAAAAAATATACAGCCGGGTATGCTCTTAAAGCAAAAGAGATAAGATCAATTTTCAATTAATACATTAATTCATGAAATCAATAAATTTAATATTATTCTCAATTGCGTTTTTCTCTTTTCTAGACTACGGAATTGCTCAATCCAAAAAGAAAGCTGATAAGGAAACAGCAATTTGGCGATATGAATTAGAACCTGCTGGTACCGGAATACAGGGCTCTTATCAGATAAAAGTATGGTCTTATTCAAAGAAAGCTGAAACAGCTATCGAGCAAGCAAAAAAGAATGCAGTGCATGGTATTATTTTTAAAGGATTTCCAAGTAAGGAAAGGTTGAGCGGTCAGAAAGCATTAGCTCAAAACCCAAATTTGGAGGAAGTAAAAAGTGAATTCTTTAAAGAGTTTTTTCAAGATGGTGGTAAATATTTGAAGTTTGTTACACTTGTCAATAATGGCGCTATTGCTTCAGAAGATAGAATCAAAATTGGTAAGGAATACAAAATTGGTGTTATCGTTTCTGTCAATGTAGCGGCACTTAGAAAGGATCTTGAAGATGCAGGTATAATTAAATCATTGAGTAATGGTTTTTAGTAAATAACACAAGTTTCGGCAGTTAAGTAACCAAGGTAGATGGTTGATGTTAGATGTTAGATGGAGTTTAGTCAATTGATTCATATTTTTTCATTAGTAGGTTTAATAGAAAAAATATCCTTGTAATTGATGGAAAGCCATCTAAAATCTACCTTCTAACATTTTATTAAAATTTAAATTTCTTCTTAAAAAAGGAAAATTTGACTACCGAAACTTGAGTAAATAACCTCATTTATGAGATACAGAATATTAAGCATTTTCTTAATTGGATGCGCCATCCTTATTTCTTGTAAACCACAGAAAGAAATTTCGAGTGACTATACTTTTAGAACTGAATGTCTTAGCTTAGATTTGGATGGCTCTCAAACTTTAAAAGCATGGGGAACAGGAATTAATAGGTCGGAAGCGATTGAGCAAGCAAAAAAAAATGCGGTTCGCGATGTTATTTTTAAAGGTGTTTATGATGGAAAGCAGGATTGTCAGATAAAACCTGTTATTACTGAAGTTAATGCTCAATTAAAACATGAGGAATACTTCATTAAATTCTTTTCAAAGAAGGGTGATTACAAGGATTTTATTAAAGTAATTGATGATAAAAGTAATCAAAAATCTGACCGAAATGCTGATGAAAATAGACAAAGAGTTTCCTATGGAATTGTCCTGCGTATCCTACGTTCCGAACTCCAACAAAAACTAAAAGAAGACGGGATTTTAAATAAATAAATTTAGACCTATTAAATGAAAAAAATAGTATTAACTCTTTGCATCTTATTACACGCTCTTATTTCTTTTTCTCAAGCTAAAAAACCAACAATTATGGTTGTACCAAGTGATGTTTGGTGTAATGATAATGGATATATGATGGAGTTTGACAATCAAGGTAAAAAAGTCAAGGTGCCCGACTACAAAAGGGCATTACAAGAAAATGCGGATTTATTGTTGGTTATAAGCAAAATCAATGAAATGATGGCTGAAAGAGGGTTCCCCCTTAAAAACCTCGAATCCTCATTAAAAACCCTGGAAAATGAATCTGCTGAAGATGCATTGCTGTCAAGTAAAGATGGTGGTGATATAAATGAGGGCCCAATTGATAAATTAAAAAAAGTTACTAAGGCAGATATTTGGATCCAAATGACATGGACAGTGAATACCGTTGGGCCTAAAAAATCCATCACGATAAATTTGCAAGGTTTGGATGCTTATTCTGACAAACAAATCGCAGGAGCATCCGGCACAGGACAACCGTCCTTTACAGCTGAAATGCCAGTTTTGTTAGAAGAAGCGGTATTGGCGCACGTTGATAATTTTAATGTTCAGTTACAAAGTCATTTTGATGATATGTTTGCTAATGGACGCGAAATTGTTTTAAGAATTAAAACATGGAGTTCATGGGATTCTGATTTGGAAAGCGAAGATTTTGGGGACGATGAACTTAGCGCCCTTATTGAAAAATGGGTATCCCAAAATACAGTGTCGGGTAGATTTAGTACTTCAAATGTCACTGAAAATATGATGCTGTTCGAACAAGTCCGTATTCCTCTATTTGATGAATCTGGTAAAGCTTTAGATGCTAGAAAATGGGCGAATGGTTTAAGAAAAAATTTAAAAGATACCTATCAGATCGAATCAAAATTAATGATGAAAGGATTGGGTCAGGCTCAATTGGTATTGGGCAGTAAATAATATTGAATTAAGAATTATCATGATTAAAAGCATTATACTTATTGGAATTTTCATCTTTAACGGCCTTCATCTATTCGCACAAAATAGTCAGGGAAAGCTAGATGATGCAGCGCGAATTGTTTTAACCTCAGTTGTTTCTGATCAAATTGAAGGCCTTACGCCTTCTGCGCAATCAAATTTACTTAGCAAGTTAAACCAAATCACAACCAAATGCGGCATGGGTGGCAGTTCTCTCGACCAAAGATTTATTATTACTGCCAATGTTGTAGTCTTAACTAAAGATATTACCCCTACCGCTCCTCCTATGCATGCCTATACTTTGGATGTGGGATTATATATTGGCGATGGTATAGACGGAACGCTTTTTTCAAGTACATCGGTCTCGTTAAAAGGGGTTGGAGAGACAGAAACAAAAGCATATATGGCAGCTTTGAAAAACTTAAAAACTTCAGATCCTCGTTATCAAACATTTTTGGAAGAAGGGAAGAACAAAATAGTAGCTTATTATAATTCTAAATGTGACTTTATACTTCAAACGGCTGAGACCAATGCGAATCAAAAGAAATTTGAAGAGGCATTAGCTATTTTGTCTACTATTCCGGAGGTATGTAAAGAATGTTTCGATAAAGCACAGGAAAAATCTAAAGATGTATTCAAGAGATACATTGATAATAAATGTGCTGAAGATCTCACTAAAGCCAATGCAGCTTGGGCAACTTTTAATGACTCGACTGCGATTAGTTATTTATCTCAAATATTTCCTGATGCAAAGTGCTACAATGATGCTTTAAGTTTAATAAAACAAATAAAAGATCACAAATGTGCGGTATCAATGGGCAAGGCCAAGGGTGCCTGGGCAACTATGGATGCTCAATTGACAGCACAATATCTGTCAGAAGTCTCGGCGGATTCAAAATGTGCTCCTGAGGCAAAGCAATTGGCTTCAAATATTTCTTCAAAATTGAAGGCGGACGCTAAAGCAAAATGGGAAATGGCTTATGAAAAATACAATAGAAATCAGGTATTAAAAGAGGATGGCGTTTATCATCAGTTTTCAATTAACAACAGAAATATGACTATGTCAGAAAAGAATGCGGACAATCAAAGAGGACTTGATAATAGAAATATGTCAATATCAGAGAAGAATGCTGACAATCAGAGAGGATTAGATAACAGGAATATGGCTTATAAAGAAAAACATGGCTATGATTTAGAAAAGGCAAAAATCAATGCCAGTAGGGATGTCGGGGTTGCCTGGGGCAAAAATCAACCAAAAAGTGTAACACACAATTACGTTGGGTGGTGGTAATAACATGATTGTTTTGTTCCACATATCTAAGGCAATCTTGTCAACAAGGTTCATGTCATCACTTAGATTCATCAAATTTGCCAAATTAATCAAAATCGAAACACATCAATTATGAAGATTATATCGACACTTGCCGTAACAATATTCTTTTTTTCAATAGGGATATTAGGTTGTGGAAATAATGATCAAAACTCAAATAAGCCTTCCAAAACGGTCAATACTGTTTCTTCAAATAGTCAAGAAATAGGAGAAGAGCCGGAACTTTGCAGGTGTCTATCAGAGCCAGTTAATACAGAATGGTATTTGAAAACAGAAGATGCTTGCCGTGATATAATAAGTAAGGAGCTAGGAGTTGATAATTGGGAAAAAATAAATTTTTCTCAAAGACCTGATATGAATAGAAAATGGGATCTATTAAAGGAGAGATGCCTGGGGAGTAAAAAACCTGTGAAAACCGGCAGCAAACTTATCGATGATAATTCGGAACTAACCCCTGAAATTGGCAAATCCTATGGATACATTTGGGAGTCCATCAATAAGGAAGCTCAAGTTTATTCTATAATAATATTTGAAGGATTAATATTTCATCAATCAGTTTATAATATGAATGGAGGATCTAATCTGGATGATTTTATTTTAGTGGGGGAAGTTTCAGGAAAATGGAGAGCAATTGATTCTAGATATGCACAAGGCAAATCTGATGAGAAAAATATATCCATGGATTGGGTCTTTGATGAGGATTATTCGACGCTAACCAACAATAAAGGTAAGATTTTTAAGAGAGTTAGTCTCGAATAGGTAAAATTACATAAGTTATTACATTTATCAACATAGGCGTTTCGGTATAATAAACTTATGTGCCCTACGTTCCTACATGTTTCAATCAACTTTAAAAAGCAGTATGATTGAGCCTGGGGCACAATTCCTAGCATACTTATCCTTCAATCCGTTGACACAAGTCAACGGCAAACTATGAGTTTGAATTTTTTTAAATTAACATGTAGGCACATAGGCGTGCGTGTATAATAAACTTATGTGCCGTATGTTCCTACACGTTTCAATTAACTTTAAAAAAGAAGTATTAATGAGCGTGGGACTGAAGTCCTATCCTGTTTTATCCTTCGATCCGTTGACACAATTCATCGGCAAACTATTGTTGCTTTCCAATTATAGATACAGCCCGATCGGAGTAGTATTTGATGCCAGTCAAATCCCTTTGTGCTCTCAAAAATTCAACACTAGCAAAGAAATCTAAAAAACCAAAGCAACTCTCATCTTGAAATAAAATTGAAAACCTTCCCTCCTACGTGTTAGCAAACAAAGAATTTCTAAATGAACTCTGCCCTCCTTGCAAAAAACACCCCCCGCTTTGCGTACCCCTCAAGAGGGGAAGATGCGACTTTATTTTTGTTTTTATTTTAAGGCATTGCTAAAATCAGACTCGAATTACAGGAGAAATGTGTTTTCCTAAAATGCTACTCTGTTAAATCTGTGCCGCATTTGACACCAGTCAAATCTCTCTGAGCCCCTCAAAAACACTTCAAATAGCAAATTGCATTCAAAAACTAGAGCCACTGCCGAATCAAGCTACAATTAAAAACCTCTGTGAATCTCCGTGTTAAAACTCATTCTCTTATCCCAAGACGGCGTTAACAGCTTCGAAGATAATGCACAAATATTGTATACTGACTCCCTCAAAAAATCGCCCATAGCTACTCAAAACCCCCTCTGCCAGCTCTTATTATTCACTGTTCATTATTCACTATTCATTGCCAATCTCATACACGTACCTCCTCCCATCTCCAGTATCCTTCCTCCTGATGATCAGATCCTTGTTCAATCTGTAGCGATATATCCGGTTGATGTCTTTGATCAGCGCATGGCGCTTGAATCTTTGGCTTTCCTGTGGGGTCAGTTCGGAGATCCCGAAGATGGCGTCGATCTCTTCCATGTTCAATGTGCTACCGGAATGTGTGAGCAGTAAATCGATATATCTATTGTCCCAGGTGATGTCTTCGGTGTCAACAATTTTTGTGCCCTTCTTTTTGTATCTTATATATGTGTAACTGACTAATCCTATTAGCAAAAATCCCCCGGAAATAGAAATCCACAGAGGTATCTGCCCAGCTTGAGTAGTGTCTGCCAACTTTAGCGATTGTATTTCTGCAGAAGGGTCGAAGGTGTAGTGGTTATTTAAATTATTGGAGTAGAAATCGATCAGATCACTGTATATATGAAGGAGATTGCCGGCACTGTTGGCATAACCACGAAAAGGGATGTCAATGGTGGTACGCACCTCGCCATTTCTTTTGTCGATGAGGTAGGGCAACTGTTCTATGAGGTAGTAATAATTTTCCAGTTCGATGCTGTTGAGGTGCGTTGGCTTGGGCATGACGATATTTTTGACCATAATATCTTCACTTTCAACTACGGACATATCATCGATATTCAGATCCATAGATTTGATATTATTAAATACATGCAGGCCTTTCGCATTTTGATAACCGTAGTAAAAAGGCAATTCTGAAGTAAATGGCAACACGTCCCACTCTCCACGATCCCTCAGAAACCGAACGATGAGTCCATGATTCCTCCAATATCCATATCCTCCGAAAGCATATATCTCGTCTTTGTGCACAAAGATCTTAGCACCGAAGTTGAATCCCTGGAATGGACCTTTGTACATATTGTCCCACTGACCATTAGTCCACCGGTAAACATCAAACATTCCATTGGGGATCAGATATTTGGTTTCATTAATCTCCACAATATCCATTCTGTCTATCTGGAAACCTTTTTTCTTGGTGGAGTCAAGGACTGATAATGCTTTGCTGTACATATTACGGAGTTCGATAGTATCCGTTTTTTGTCCTGCATCTCTATATACTATCTGCGCAGACAGGTAATAATTGGAGAAAAACAATAAAAAGAACAGCAGGTGGAGGCGCATCTTGATTCGTGTATAACGTAAACATAATAAAAAAAGGAGTGTGGTATGCTATTGGTTTGGAAATAATGGGATTTTTGATCGAAAAGATTTGGAGAATGTATGAGCCGTCGTGGACAACAGAAATATCCTACGGAGCGCCGTCTGATGCCTTCAAGTCATCTGACGTTTTCGTTGAATCTGGCATTGTCTGCACGCGCAAACATCCGACGACCCAAAGTTTGAGCTTATCTCTGTTTTGTGAGTTGAGAAATATGATGGTAATGATACGTCGGATGGTGTGAACAAGAACATGCTACGGAGCGCCGGCTGATGCCTTCAAGTCATCTGCCGTTTTCGAAAAGGCTGTCATTAAAAAACATGGCGTAAACGAGATTATTCTACATTACTCCGACATGAACTGTCCGGCTAGGTACTTTCTGTGAGGTAGCCACCTACGGGGCAAGTTTTCATATCAAGAGACGTTGTTACAAACAGGAAGGACCTACGGCCCAAAACGCTGCACTCCTATTTTCATAAAATATATGGGGGAAATGAGAGACTAAATAATCTCAAACCTGGCGCCTTTAGGTGTTAAATGTTTGTAACCAAGTAAGTCGGAGGTGTAACATGCCCCGTAGGTGGCTACCTTCTTCAAAATCGGAAATCAACAACCTCCGTGAAACTCTGTGATACCCTCCCCCATCCCCTTTGTGAAACTTCCCTTCCTTTGCGAAACTTTGTGATACAGCCCTCATTAGTCTGCAAGACAAATCCCTCCGTGCTCTCAAAAAATGTCCTTTAGCAAAGTGAATTAAAAAAACTAGAGATACTTCCAGAAAATCAAATATCAACAACCTCCGTGAAACTCTGTGATACCCCCCCCTCATCCCCTTTGTGAAACTTCCCTTCCTTTGTGAAACTTTGTGATACAGCCCTCATTAGTCTGCAAGACAAATCCCTCCGAGCTCCCAAAAAATGTCCTTTAGCAAAGTGAATACTTCCATCTAAATCGGAAAACAACAACCTCCGTGAAACTCTGTGATACCTCCCCCCATCCCCATTTCACCCTTAATTAGAAAAATCACTCTCCCTTCCACAACAGAGCCATCAGCCATCAGCCATTAGCCATCAGCAATCAGGAGTAAATAACACTATATAATAACCCACATCTCATCACTTTTTCCCCCAATACTTATCAGAAACACATTCGATCTGCACAAAAACACAATTTTTCATCAACTAAAATTCATTAAAATCCATAAAAATCCATAAAAATCAATAAAAAGTAATAAAAATCACGAAGCTACTCTTTTTGCATAATCAGCAGATATACAGTAACATATGCTATGTTAATAATTTCCAATATCAGTTTATTTCAGTTTAAACCAGTTTATTACAGGTTAATTAGGATAAAATTATCATAATTGTATTCTCGGAAAAAGGCATAAGTGACTTGCCCAGATAACCGGAAATTTAAAAATAGACACTTTGAAATATTTTACAAAAGAGGCTATAATTATAAATTATTTTAATTGCAAAAAAAGTGAATAGAATAACAAATAGCAATCTTATCTTAACTAATAATAAACGGATCTTAACATATACTAATGTTTTAAAACTTAGCATCTTATTTTAGCAACTGCGTCAAAATTTGATAATGTTTTAAAATACAATATTTTAGTCCATACTACCTACTTATATACACTTTTACACTAATTCATACATACAAATAACATACTTAATCATGAAAATATCTGACACATAACAGACACCCGGTAGATGTAACTAAAGTTATATTTCACACCGACTTTTCCAGTACTAATTTTGAACCATAAATATTTTTGAAGAAGTTGTAACTACAATTTCATCTCGATTATCTATGTATATTTTTAAACACCAAAACCAAACCAATTGATACATCTCTCGCTTGTTACCCTCAAATCAAAGACTGCTAATATCCTTGCGGAAGAATTAAAATTGTCCGGGTACGATCAGGTAAGTGTCTTCTATGATCATCTAGAATTTATAAATCATTGTAATTCTAGTCCCGGAGATATGATATTATTCCTGATTGAAAAGAAAAGTGCGCATATAATGTCGTGTCTTGATTTTATCAGCAGCAATGCTTTAGACATTCCTTACCTATTTTATATCAAGAATGAAAGCAAAACTCTAGCTGAAAAACTATCAAAATATCACCCAGCCAACACCATCTATGAGCCTTTTACAATAAATCAATTAATAAAAATGATTCAATTAACCTTAAAAAATAACGCAAATATGAACATCCATTAAAGCGGCTTAGCCGAAATTATTGAACACAATACCCCGGAATTAAATAATGTAAAAGCCCCTACTTTACTCAAACGCAATTATGCATTTTTTAAATCGGGTGTCGAAATTGTGAAAATTTATTTCGAGGAGATCATGTATGTCCATAGTGACCATGTATATGTTTTTCTGATCACAAAAACTAAAAAAATTCCGCTGCGCAATAAGTTGGAAGATGTCGAGCACTACCTGCCTGCACAGAATTTCCAACGGATCCATCAGCGCTACGTTGTCAATATAGACCATCTGACCAAAGTCACTTCAGAAGCAGTATTTATTGAGAATATTGAACTTCCATTGTCGAAGAAATACAAAAAAACCTTGCTTCAACACATGAATATATTTACGTAGCTATTGGTTTGGAAGTTAGAAGTCAGAAGTCAGAAGTCAGACGTCAGAAGTCAGAAGTCAGAAGTCAGAAATCAGAATATAACTTCGATGATTGATTTTAGCAAATGAGATAGTTTAAATAAATCTAAGAAATTAGAAATTGAGCAAACTGTTTTATATTCAATAATATAAATGAAACTATTCGAAAGGTATAACAATAGTCTATCATTCGAGCTCAATATCATAATCAAAGCCAACCCTCAAACAAAAATTAGTCTACCTGTATTGCTTTGCTTCCAAAATCGTAAAGATAACCTGAAGTGTAAAATGTTCAACGCAAATGCAGTTGAGTAGATTTCCCCCTTTTGAGGGGGGTAGGGGGAGTCTTTTATCCACATGCATTACAATTATCTGACTATCAGCCTACTAAATTTATTTAAATAGGAGAAGTCAGAAGTCAGAAGTCAGAAATTAGAAGTCAGAATATAACTTCGGTGATTGATTTCATCAAATGATATCATTTAAAATAAATCAAAAAATTAGAAATCCGTCCGAATTTCCACCCAACCCCAACCCCAACCCCAAACCCCCCAAAGATCTATCATCTAGAATCTAGTGTCTATCATCTAACCTCTGATTTCTAACCTCTGATTTCTGACCACTGACCTCTGACCACTGACCTCTGACCACTGCCTACTAACCACTGACCACTGACCACTGACATCCCACATATATTAAAATCAGCAATGTATTGATTATCAATGCCTAAAATCCCTAATTATCTTTTTTTAGCCCATAATGATCAAAAAAAGCCTGTCATGTAACATTGGCGCAAAGCGCGAAAAAATGCGCATTACTTTCGCAAACTTCAATTTTTTGAAACACACTTTTCTTTTTTAAGCATTTAACTTCTTTATCATGTTAAGACCTTTCCCCTTTTCCCTATTGCCCACCCAAGCAAATACATCAATCATTTCTAAATCTAAGTGTATGAACACCAACACTTTTACTACTATGCACAGTGCCGCTATGCCATCTGATACGACCTTCGGTCAGTCCTTGATGAGCGCTATTGTAGGTATAAATCACTCTTCCAGACGATGGATAGTGAGTGTCGCATTGATGATGGTGATGATGTTGAGTGGTGGAGTGAGCTGGGGACAGACCAACCCAACCACAGGTTCTATACCTTTTTCTTTTACAGGCGAAGCTTCTGTACCCTCAACTATTGCTATTCATAGATTTGGTACATCTTCAGGAGCTATTCCTACAACAAGAACAACTTCTGATGGAAATGGAGATCTTCCTGTTTCAGGGGCAAACAATTCTGGTGGATATCTCCTTGAAGGGGCAAGTGGAGTTAACGGCATTTCTTTGCTTGCTTCTGGTTCTCAATCCGCTGGTGCAATAATTTTAGAAGTAGCCACTACAGGGTTAACAAACATAAATGTAAACTGGGTGGCTTGGACTGTTCTAGATCAGGCCTCTTTAACTAATTCAATTGCCCTTCAATATAGAGTTGGTGAAAGTGGTACTTGGATAAATGTTGACAATCCAATTTCCTCAGTTTATACAACCTCGACTCCACTCCGAGCGAATGGGATTAGTTATAGTCAAATCCTGCCAGTAGGCGCAAATAACCAAGCTATTATTCAAATAAGATGGATTTACTGGGTTTCTGGGGGCGCTAGCGGGTCGAGAGATAGATTGGGGATAGATGATATTTCAGTTACTGGAACTGTACCCACTTATCCATTCACATACGATGGTAATGGCAATACAGGAGGTTCTGTACCGGTAGCTCCTGATAGTCCTTATCCTGCGGGGTCATCAGTTAATGTGGTGGGTAATGGATCATTGGTAAAAGCCGGCTTTACATGGGATTACTGGAACACCGCAGCAGATGGCAGCGGCACAGCTTATATTAATGGTTTTCCAATCATAATTAATTCAGCCACAATATTATATGCACAGTGGGCGGTGGTAGTTGCTCCAACAGTAACCACCACAACAGCTTCTGCTATTACTGCAACTTCTGCCAGCTCGGGTGGTACCGCAATAACTGATGGTGGAGGAACAATAATTGCAAAGGGTGTATCATTTGGTACAAGTCCCAACCCCACTTCAAATAATTCTGTTGGAACAGGAACAGCTGATTTTACAACTTCATATACATCGCTCCCTGCAAACACACAATATTATTACCGTGCTTTTGTAACCAACAACTTAGGCAAATTTTATGGCAACGAAAGTAATTTTTATACATTAGCTAAGGTTGTTAAACCGCCAACAGTAAATGGTGCCACAGCAAGCTCTTTAAATGTGGCAGTTGGTATCGGAGATAATAATCCGGCAATAACTGAATATGCTATCTACGAAACCACCACAAGTCAATATGTACAGTCAGACGGAACGCTTGGTGCTACTGAAGCTTGGCAAACCGCCGCTACTTGGGGCACCACAACTGTAACCGGATTAACCGCGAGTACAGTTTATACATTTAAAGTAAAAGCAAGAAACGGCGACAATGTTGAAACTGCATTTGGTACAACAACAAACGGGACGACAACTGCACCACCGTGCTATGCGCCAGAAGACCTTTCATATACAGTCTCTTCTGCGCAATACTGTCATGGTGCAGCCATCACAGACAATACACCTTCTTTCTCCAATACTCCCACTACTCCTCTGACATATTCCGTCGATCCTGCGCTACCTGCAGGACTGTCTCTTGACGTTAATACGGGTATCATTTCAGGAACTCCTACAGTTCCGGGTGCCGCTACTAACTATACCGTCACTGCGACCAACAGCTGTGACGATGCAACAGCAATAGTAAACATTGAGGTATTGTACCCTGTGAATTACGGTACTATGAACGATGCCAATGAAACGATATGTCAAGGCGGTACGCCCGGTCATATCTGTTATACGGACGGTGATCCTAACTCACAGATTCAGGGAGGCACAGGTGATGTAACTGTCACTTGGTACCGATACACAGGCATAAGTGCCGTTTGCCCTACCGGAACAGATCCGGTACCAATGGGATGGGATGAAGTTGTTCTCACTTTCGACGGTGGAGGAAGTTGCCCCGGATATGCTCTCCCACAGCAAAATGTAGCGGGTACTTATACTTATGCTGCATTAGTGGACTTTACAGGCACACCTGATTGTGGTGGTGCACAGTGGTCGAGCGGATGCAGAGTTATAACCGTTACTCCTTCACAGCCCTGGTATCAGGACAGTGATGCAGATGGTTTTGGTAATCCTGCCGTATCTCAGTCAGCTTGTGCTCAGCCCGTAGGTTATGTATCCAATAGTGATGACTGTAATGACACACAATGGATGTATGCCGACAACGATATGGATGGTGCAGGAGCAGGAGCACCGATAGCTTGTGGTGTAACCAATAATAATGACTGCGATGACAATAACAATGGAATTCAAGCTCCACATACATATTATATAGATGAAGATGGAGACGGTTTTGGATATAATGACAATCCGACTTCGGCATGCTCATTGACACCACCTATCGGATATGTAGATAATGGCATCGACTGTGATGACACACAGATATTGTATGCTGATATGGATGGTGACGGATATGGTGCAGGAGCCCCTGACAATTGCGGTGTCGCAAATAATACAGACTGCGACGATAACAATGATCAAGTCCATCCGGGAGCTGTAGATATTTGCAATGGCGAGGACGATGACTGTGATGGCGATATAGATGAAGGCGTATCCTATGTCTGGAATGTTGCTTCCGGTGACTTTTCGGAACCAAATAATTGGAACCCCAATGGAGTGCCACAATCTTGTGATCAAGTATCTATTTCAAATGGCACTGTAATAGTTGGATCAAGTGTACAGGTTGATGATCTGACTTTAGATAACTCTAGTACATTAAAAGGAAATGGCACACTTACCATTAATGGAACATTCACAAACAATGGTACCATAGCGCCTGGTGCATCACCGGGCTGCCTTACCATCATTGGAGATGTGACCAACAGTACCCTTGATGTCGAGCTCGGTGGAACGACAGTTTGTGGTCAATACGACCAGCTCAATGTGACGGGCAATTTCACTGCTACAGGTACACTTCATGTTTCGCAATATATGGGTTTCAACCCAGCAGATAATGACGTATTTACTATCGTCAACACAACAGGAACAGTAAGTGGTGCATTTGTTACCCTTACCTTCGATGCGCCTTATAATGTGGCGGACTGGACAGTGACTTATGGAGCAAATTCCATCACCTTAGAATATAATATTCCTCCGGCACTTCCGGTACATAATATCACGCAGAATACTTATTTCAATACTATCCAGGCGGCTGTAAGTGATGCGGCTACAGTGAATGGTGATGTGATTGAAGTCGCTGCGGGTACTTACAACGAGCAAGTAAATGTTACTAAATCTCTCACCATTTTAGGTCCGAATAATGCTATCTCTCCAAATACAGGAACTAGAGTTGCCGAAGCAGTCCTGGTTAATTTACCTACCGGAAGAGCGTTTACTATAAAAAGTGGTAGCACAGATGTTACGATAAGTGGATTTAAGTTTGATGGTGGTTCGCCGATTCATGATGGAAATGAAACTAGTTTTCCACAAACATCTGACGTCACCTTCAGTAAAAACTTAGTTGTAAATGCCAATAATATTTTTGCGGGGACTAACACCTCTTGGGCGGATCTCCTCATTACTGATAATAAATTTCAAGATATAAATGCTGTTGCTAATGTAAGTGCAATTTCAGTAAAATACTCATCCACGGCTACCATCACAGATAACACTTTTATTAATGTTGTCTATGGCGCTATTCTTTTAGAAACAATACCTAATGTTAACATTTCTGGTAACAATATAGATGGTACTGGATATCAAGCGATACAACTTGCTAATGTCATTGGCACTGCAAGTGTTTTAAACAACAAAATAAACAATGCTAATAATTTCGCTCAAGCGGCCGACAGAGGAGCTATTCGACTATATGGATCAGGATTCACAGGAGCCGTTGTAGTATCAAATAACGAAATTACTGGCGGTTATACCGGTGTGGCAATAAGGAATACTGAAAATATCACCGGCAAAGACATAACTGTTTCAAATAATAGCATAACCGGCCTTATAGCTGGCAAAGCAATATATCATGGTGGAACAGGTGCGCTTAATGCCACATGTAACTGGTTTGGTACTACTGTACCGGCGACGATTGCAGCGGCGATAACCGGTCCGGTTAACTACAGCCCATGGCTGGCAAGCGGAACAGATTCTGATCTCGGGACGACTGGTTTCCAAACGACAGAGATGTGCCCAGCATGTACGATCATGGCAACAGCCAATGCGACACCTGCATCTTGCCCGGTAAATAGCGGTCAGGTACTCGCCAATGTCACCATGAATGCAGGCGCTGTAACCTACTTATGGAGCAATGGACAAACTACAAATCCGGCTACAGGACTTGTTGCCGGGGCATATACCGTGACAGTCACTGATGTAAACGGTTGTACAGCTACAGCAAGTGCAACAGTGACAGGCCTCAATGTAGGACCGGTCCACAATGGAGCTAATAATTATTGTACAATCCAGGCAGCTATTAATGCAGCCACAAATGGTAACACAATCACATTGGATGCTGGCAACTATTATGAAAACATTACTTTGAATAAATCACTAACCATTCAAGGTCCGAATGCAGGTATTAATCCGAATTCAGGCATGAGAGTAGCTGAAGCAATATTATATCCTGCAACTTCTGACCCTGACTATAATAGTCCGGGAGCAGTTAATATTATGTACATCACTACTGCAGGTTCGGGTAGTACTCTTACAGGATTATCATTTAATGGTGACAATCCGGGTATTGGATCAGGAAATGATGCTGTCGAAGCTATTAGTGCTTATGATGGTGTTAGTAATCTTGCCATTTCTTACAACATCATTCAAAACATCACCTATGCTGGTATCGACTTATATAATTATACTAATGGAGGAGCTGCAACATCGGGCAACTCAATTACGTATAACAAAATTCAAAACATCAATGATCAGATAAATACCAGTGCACCTTACGAGATTGGAGTTATTTTGTACAACAACTGTTATGCTAGTATTTTGGACAATGTCTTTAACAATGTCAGAAGTGGTATTCAGACTGGTAATTTTTCTCAGATGGATCCCGGGAATTCAAGGAATTTATCAAATAATACAATCACTTCAAAACGAAGAGGTATATTCCATAACCTGATTTATGGTTCGGCTTCTACATTTAATATTATCGGTAATACAATAAATACCTACGCAGGAGCGACTACTCATCTTGGGATATCACTAAGTTCTATCGGTGGCAGCGTTGCAGTTAGTGTTTTGAATAATAACATATCAGGTGCATATGCTGGAGTAGATTTCTGGAATTGCACTTCTTCTGCTGTTACTACGGTATCAGGAGGAAATATCACCGGGTGTAATTACGGTATCGTGGCCAGCAATTTTGACGGGTATAACTCTGATGCCAGCTCTAGTGCAGTAAGGATTAATGGTGTGAGCATTACAGGTTCTACTATAGCTGCAGTGCACGTTAAAGACAGTCCGTCAAATACCAACAATGCTACTATTCAATTGACCGTCACAGGCAATTGTGGTATCGTGGGAAGTGGAGCTGCCACAGGTATTCTGGTCACCGGATCGGATGCAACAGCAGTTGTAAATAATAATCTTGCGTCCATACATGGATTTGCGATCGGTATAGATGTAGATGGTGGAAATGCCACTGTTACGAACAATTCTATTTATGACAATGGAATCGGTGTCCGCATTACCAACAGCGGCACAGCCAATGTCAATACAAATAATTTCGACGGTTTAGTAGATGATAATGGAACTGATATTCAGGCTACGGCTACAGCAGGTTCAGTCATCGCTACACCTAATAATAATCTTGCAGGAGATACATATGGCATAGAAAATCAAGGCGCAAGTGTAATTAATGCTTCTTATAACTATTGGGGAGCAGCGAACGGACCTTCAGGTGTCGCTTCAGGAAGCGGTTCAGCAGTGACTGCCAATGTTACTTACTGTCCATGGTTGGGTGATGTGCCTACTGCCTTTGGTGGTAGTGGAGCAGCGGGTCTTTCTGCTGTTCAAAATTTAAATAACGGAAATTACTATTGTACTCTACAAGCTGCGATTGATGCTGCTACAGCAGGTCATGTCTTGCAAATAGCTGATATGACTATCACAGGCGAAGTTTCTGTGGTAAATAAGGCCCTTACTATTCAGGGAGTATCTGGTGGTAATAGCACTTTGACTGGAACTGGAGTAGGATATGGTCTTACAATAGCTGCAAGTAATGTAATAATTAAGGATCTGAAGATTCAGAATTATTTAGAAGGGATAAGATTTGCTACCAATCAATCTAATATCACACTTCAAGATCTTGTAGTCACAGGAAATACAACTTACGGTGTCAACTTCACATCTGGAAATCTTTCCAATGTGGTTCTAAGTGGATCAGAAATATCTTCAAGCGGTATAGGTTTCAAAATGGGAACAGCTGCGACAATTGATGGCTTGAACATTAGTAATTCAATAATAAAAGATAATGTCGAAGGAATATCTGTAGCAAATAGTTCTGCAGGTGTTGATGCCCTAAACAATGTATCAATTACAAATACGACATTCGATAATAACTCAAGAAAGGGTATTTATATAGAGAAATTATCAAATGCCACATTTGATAATATCACAGTAAATAACTGTGGAATTGATCCTACATATGGTTCAAATTCCGGTATAGACCTGAATTTAAAATATGACGATTTCGTAAACATCACCATTACGAATTCTACAATTACAAATAGCGGAGCCACTGGTACATCTTCTTATCCTGGTGGCAGACCTGCCATCAGTGTAAGTGTAAGGGACGATTCACCTTCTTATAATTCAAATCCTGCTACGCTGAATGGATTTACATTTTCAAACAATACTGTTTCTGTGCCTAATCACATGCTTGCATTCGAGTCAGTAGCGGGACCATCCAATGCAGTACTTATTAACAATGACCTTTCTGCTCTCGTAAGCGGTAAATATTCAGTAATAAATACCGGTCAGTCAGATATAGTCTTGACTTGCAACTGGCATGGAAGTTCAGTTTATGCAACAATTCAGGCACAACTTATTGCTACAGGAACAGGTGACAATATCCTAAGTACGTATAGTACAGATGATACTTATGCAAGTTGCCTTGGCCGTGTCCACAATGTTACAATTGATACCTATTATGGTACAATTCAAGAGGCGATAGACGCTGTAACCACTTTGGATGGTCATGTCATTTCTGCCGCAGCAGGGATATATGAGGAAAATGTACTCGTTAATAAACAATTAGAAATATACGGTGCAGGACAAGGTGTGACGACCATCATGCCTGCTATAGTTGGCGCAACTCCTCCTGGATGCCCTGGTTCAGATTGTGTCGGCGCAAGCAACGTAATAAAATTAGCAGCGAATAATATACATCTGCACGACTTCTCAATTGATGGAAACAACCCTGGATTGACCAGTGGTGTAGTAGTCGGCGGTCAGGACATCGATGCCAGAAATGGTATCATCGCAGATGGTACTTCAGGGCGTAGCAATATTGAGATCAACAATGTTACTATTTCAAATATCTACTTAAGAGGTATTTATCCTCAGTACACTGCCAACATGAACGTGCATGACAATACTGTGTCAAATGTGCGCGGATCTATAAGTTCAATAGCTATATTTAGCTGGGCATCATCAGGAACTGTCAGCAACAACATAGTTTCAGATGCAAACGACGCGATTGCGGCTAATCATTCATTGGGTATCACTTTTAGTGGTAATAATGTCAGCAACAGTGACAGCGGAATTCATTCAGATAATAACGGAGATGGAAGTCCATCTACAGCTGATATTATCACCAACAATACAGTAACAAACGGTTCTGGTGCCGGTAGTTATGGAATATTTGTCTTTGTTCCTTACTTAAATACAGTAGTTAGCAACAATACAATTACCAATGTTCATGTGGCATTAACGACGACAGGTGCTTTAGGAGCAACTCCTACTGTAACCATGTCCGGCAATACTGTCAATGGAATGGGACTAAGCGGTAGTTATGGTGGGTATTTCACCACCGGAACTTTCGGCTATGGTGATGGTGTCAACAATACCATTTTCACAAATAACTTTATCACAGGTACAGACCAATTGATGGAACTGGAAGCAAATCCTGGTTTCACGAATAATCTTGTTGCCAATAACAACTCTTTCACGGCAAATGCTACTCCTATTGTTAAAACGGGGGCTGGTACTTACACTGAAAATTTACAATGCAACTGGTGGGGAAGCTCCACTGCTGCAAACGTAATGGCTGCTGCTGGTGCGGGGACTAATTATTCTCCATGGCTTACTAGTGGCACAGATGATGCACCGGGCACACCAGGCTTCCAGCCTGTACCATTTGCATGCGGAGGTAGTCCGGTTGTAATATCAAGTGCTGTTGCTTCACCGGTAACATGTGCCGGTTTGGGACAGATAGTGGTTACTTGGACAGGAGGTGTAGGTCCTTACGATATTGCATGGACGGGTGGTTCAGCATCAATGGTGACATCTCCATATGTGATTACAGGTCTTGCTGTTGCATTATATGGTATCACAGTAACTGATGCGAATCTTTCAGAGGGTACATCAAGTGCTACAATACTTTATCAACCGGTCACGAATACAACGACAAGTACGACGTATGCTACGATTCAGGCAGCTATTAATGCAGCCGCAAACGGAGATTTTATTGATGTTTGCTCAGGAACTTACGACGAACAAGTGTTGGTCAACAAATCAGTGACCATTACAGGTGTCGGTATGACTCAACCTATCGTCGATTTCACTGGAGCAGTAACAGGAAAACCATCATTGTTTGATGTTTCTGTAGATGGTGTGACGATAGATAATATTCATTTCCAAGTCAATCTTGCAACATTGCGTAGTGCAATTATTGCATCATCACCAACGCTCGACTTGATCACTGTTAAGAATAGTTTGATCGATCCTTATGGAACACCGGCTGGCCCTTACGGCGAACGAAATGCAGTCAGTGTCAATTATGCAGCTTATCGAGTTGCTACAGGTGGCGTAGATCAGATCAACTTCCTAAACAATACAGTAACAGGGGTCTATCCGATAATCTTCCGGTCAGCGATATCTTCAGATGAATCTAATGGTGCTTTCACTGGCAATAACTTAAGAGGTCTTAATCAGGATCTTCAAGTAAGATTTGCAAGCTCTGGCAATGTTACCATTACTGGCAATACATTTAACCAAGGTGGCGTAGAGATAGGAGATGCTAATGCAGGTGCAGGAAGTATTGACATCAGTAACAATATATTTAACGTAGCTGATGGCTCTACATATAGTAATGCACTTCGTCTTAAAAATAATTACACGGCAAGAACTACTACTGTAGCGGGTAATACATTTACAGGACATGAGTGGGGTATTAGTCTGGAGAATTATCAGAATGTTACCATCAATGGTAATAGCTTCACACCAATAGCTGCCTCAACAACTTACAGACACATCACGGTCGATACAAAAGAATTCAGCAGTGCAAGTGGATTTTATCCACCGGTAGTCGGAGCGACCATCACGAACAATACATTCAATGGCTCAGGAGCCCCAGGTGGTATTGGTCTTGCATTCTACAATGGGGATAATGATGCTCCAGTATACAATTCATTCACACTTGGATCTGCTGGAAATGAAAATAATTTCGACGGAACCATTGGAACATATATCTATCTCGATGGACAGACAGGACCGACAGCTGCGCCGGTGACTACAATGGCACCATGGGCAGTAAATCTTGACGCACAGAACAATACATTCGGTGGCGTCTCTCCTGGAGCAATGACATTTGCTCAATTATTTGCATTGGAAGACAAGATTGATCATAAGATCGATAATCAAAGTCTTGGCTTTGTTACCGTAAAAGCAATGAATGCATATGTCACAGACATCAATGCAGCACAGTCAGCTATCAACAATGACTATACACGTATTCGAAATGCAGTAGATTATGTTCAAAATAACTGGAGTATTAATCTTAATGGCTCATTTGACTGGGCAGAATCGAATGCATCTACTTCATGGTCTTTGGGTAATGATGGAGTAATTAGTGCGGGTGATGACTATTCAATTCTCGTCCCTGCTAATCTCAATGGCATCACATTTACTGCTCCTATAGGTTTAGGTTCTGCTTCAATAGATGGACCTGGCGATTTACCGGGTGTGAATCTTGAAGGAGGATTGGTCTTTGACGGAGGTGATAATCAAGGATGGACATTGTCAAACATGACTTACTCAGGTCTAGATCTTTCTATTGGTATGTTTAATGGAGCCGGTGGAACGGATGCATATAATAATACCACGATAACCAACAATATATTTAATATTCCTACCGATCTTAATACGACCGCAGCTCCGGCAGACGTCAATCAGAATATTGGGTTGCACTATTCTTTTGGTACGAATCAAACCATCTCTAATAATACATTCAATATACCTGGCGATGGTGTCAGCGATGGTACCAATTATTCAAGCACTGTAGCTATGCAATCGAATACAAGCGGAGGAAGTATATATGATGGACTTGCTATCACAGGCAATACCATCAATGTACTAAACGCTCAATCCGCCAATCCACAGGTCATCCTGGGTTTCTGGGAAAATGGTCATGCACATACAAGTAATATTACTGTAAGCAATAATCAATTCCTTAATGCAGGGGTAGGAAACGATCCTGCCACAAATCTGCAACGTGGTTTCCGGGTGACTTCACATTCAAGCGCATCGACGACCACTACATACTCCGAAAACACCGTACAAGGTGCAAACGTAGGATTCCAGTGGATTGCGGGTTCGAATTTCTCTGGAACACTTCCTGTAGTATTGACACGTAATACTGTCGATGGCAACAATACAGGTATATTACTCCAGTCAAATGGATCTGCTACAATCACTGAAAATTATGTGATCAATAGTGTGGCTGACGGAATACAACTTGCAGCTGATGCTGGGACATTAAGTGAAGTGCATAGCAATGATCTTTCCGGGAACGTTGGGTTTGCGATCAACAACCAGTCCGCATCGACCTTAAATGCTACATGCAACTGGTATGGTACTGTAGCATCAGGCTCTATTGCTGCTATGATTTCAGGTAGTGTTACTTATTCACCATGGCTGGTTAGTGGAGCTGATGGTGCGGGAGTTGGCTTCCAACCTACAGGAGCTTGTGCAGGAAGCCCAATAGTAATAGTAAGCGCTGTTCCTACATCGGCTACATGTGCTGTTCCGGGACAAATAGTAGTTACATGGACAGGAGGTACTTCACCTTATGATATTGCATGGACAGGAGGTTCAGCGATTGGTGTAACTAGTCCATATACTATTATAAATCTTTCTGCTGGTCTATATTCAATCACGGTATCGGATGCTGCTGCTTCCACAACTACTACTAGTGCGACTGTGATTGGACTTCCTGTAGAGAATGTTACTACACCTGGTTTCTATCCTACTATTCAGGCTGCGATTGATGCTGCAACTGCTGGAGATGTGATCAATGTTTGTGCAGGTACCTATAATGAGAACCTTATAGTTAATAAGGCCATCACTTTAAATGGTGCTAAGCAAGGAGTAGATCCAAGACCTTCAGCAAGTTCTACAAGAACTATCGGTGGGCTTGACGAATCAATAATTGTTGCTGCGAAAAATGTAATAGTAGTAAACATTCAAGCTGATGATGTCATTATCAATGGCTTCCAGATCACACAATCTGGTGGTTCCGGTACTGCTGATGCTGTTAAAGCCATTACATCACAGAATAACATTGACTTTAAAAACAACATAGTAGCTAATTCAACAGACGAAGGAATTCAGTTGGAAGCTGGAAACAATAACAGTATCCACAATAATTACATATTCAATCCGATTGGTGATGGTATTACAATGTCTTCAGGAAATATAATTCCGTTGAAAGGTAATGGCCAGAAGATATTGAACAATGATATTTCCGGTTCCACAAGTGCATATGGTTCTATTTATCTATATGGTACACAGAACGTGGAAGTGGCAGGTAATATAATTAATACATTATCAGGCGGTATAGCGATAGGTTCGGGAGGACTAAAAGTAAGTAATGCAGAGATCCACCATAATGAGATCAATACAGAACTAAGAACAGCTTATTCTGCTTTTGCTATTGGTATAGGCATCGATGACAGTGGTGATAATATAATGATCCATAACAACAAAGTTGTGCAAGTGGGGTCTTATTCACCTCCAGCAAATAAGGATCGCTACAATTTAATCAGAGTAGGCGTTGCAGCTACTTCTAATCCAAATAATGTTTCTATCAATGAAAACTATTTGGAAAGATTTGATGCTGAGAACTACATATATGTGATTCCATCAGTCACCAATCGTGTCGATGCAGAATGTAACTGGTACGGTACAAATAATCCAGGACAAGTTGCAGCAAGAGTAGGTGGAACAGGTTCTATACGGTATAGTCCATTCCTTACGATTGGTACTGATAGCGATATGGGTGCAGTAGGGTTCACGCCTCAGGCAGGAGCTTGTTCTTGCCCTAGTGGTAATCTAGTGACCAATACAAATACAGGAGAGCAATTCTGTGGTATTCAGGAAGCAATCGATGATGCAAATACTGTCAACGGGAACGTAATCACAGTGGGTGCAGGTACATATGTTGAAAATATCACTGTAACTAAAGAATTGACGATCAATGGTCCGAACGCTGCTATTAATGCATGTGGTGTTACAAGAGTTCCAGAAGCAATCATTGTTCCAGCTACCAATGCTATTGCGACATTAGAGATGATCCAAGTAAAAGCCTCCAATGTCACGATCTCAGGATTTACCATTGATGGTGATAATCCTGCTTTAATTAGTGGTTTCCTTGGTACAAATGGTGCTGACATAAATGCTGCAGAAGGTATTACTACATATACAGATAATAGAAACAACCTAACGGTTGAGAACAACATATTCCAGAATTTATCTTATTTCGGAGTTACGCTTTATGGAGCTTCATTTAGTGCACCGGCTACTTCAGGTCATGTGATCTCTAATAACAAATTCTGGCACCTTGGAACGTATGATGTCACTTCAACTATCCCTAACTGGGGTGGTGGAGTATTATTGTACAACAGCCAATATGCAGCCATTACAGACAACTGCATGACAGATGTAAGGATCGGTATACAAACAGGTAATTTCCAAAGGGCTAATCCGGGCACTATAGCATCACAAGTAATAAGCGACAATACCATAGAAGCAAGGAAATTGGGTATATTCCACAACTTGTTCAATGGCACGGCTTCATCTTATGCGCTGGATAATAACACGATCACAGGTAAGTACGATATAAATGAAACAACCAATTGGACTGGAATCCTACTTTCTTCCTTGTATCTAAGTGGCCACACGGTTTCTAATAATAATATTAATGCGACTGCGATTACTATTCCTAAGACGGGTATATCTGTTTGGAATGATCTATCAGCGCCATTGATCAGTGGTGGAACGATCACAGGAGTTGAAATTGGTATCAATGTCAACAACTTTGAAGGATATCCTTCAGCTGGATCAAATGCGGGTAATACTGCAGCAACGATCACTGGAACAGCCATTACATCAGCTTCCATAGCGGGTATCAAAGTTCATGATAATCCATCCAATTCAAATAGTGCAACTGTAACTGCCACTGTCGGCAATACCAATACTATTACAGGAAGTCCTGTAGGTGTTTGGATCGTCGGAAGTGACGCCACAGCGACTGTCATGGGCAATAACTTTACAACAAACGTGGTAGATATTCAGGTAGCAGCAAATACAGGTATTGTAACAGCTTCTCCTAATAACAACCTTTCAGGTTCAAACTTCGGTATAGAGAACTTATCATCAAATGTGGTGAATGGTACGCTCAACTATTGGAATGATACAGATGATTCAGGACCTGGTTCAGTTGGGTCAGGTACAGGCGTCAATGTTAGTCCATTAGTTGATTTCTGTCCTTGGTTAAATGATTTTGCTCCTACAGGAATGCCTGTAAGTGCCACTCCTGGAACAATTACTGTTGCTGAAACAGGAGGACCTGTTGACAATGACGGATCTATATGTGCTTCCGAAAGTGTAACGCTTACAGTAGCAGGTGCCAATGGTGCTTCGACGTATCTATGGTCTACAGGAGCTACAACGGTTTCCATCATGGTCAATCCTGCTTCGACTACTATATACAGCGTGACAGTTAGTTATGGTGGATGTTCTACTGTATTAACTAATACGATCACAGTATATCCTGTACCGGTTGTAGATTTAGTATCACTTCAGAATGTACTATGTAATGGCGGAAGTACCGGATCGATCGAAGTGGTCGGAACAGTAGGACCTGCAGCATACAGTTATATCTGGAGTAATGGACCGACTACTGCAATCAATAGTGGTTTGATAATTGGTGCTTATTCAGTTACAGTGACGGATGCAAATCAATGCGCAGCTACTGCCAGTTATAATATTACGCAACCTCAGGTATTGTCGGTGATTAACTATAGTCTAACCAATGAAACGTGTCAGCCTTGCAATGATGGTACCATTATAGTTCATGCACATGGTGGAACTCTACCATATATGTACAGCAAGAATGGTGGATCTACTTATCAGACAGATAGTTTGTTTACAAACTTAATAGCTGGGACTTACCAAATGGTGGTCAAAGATGCCAATGGATGTATGACAGCGCCTGAACAGGTGATTATCACAGAGGTAGGTGTTTATCCGGATCTTACTCCGGCAAACATCATATCTTCTGCACAGTTCATTAATCCTAGCTCTAAAAATCAGGTGATATTTATTAGGAATATTGGAACAGGAGCGACATCAGCACCAATAGTTTTCAGAACTACTAAATTCTCATCTGGAGGAATGACAAATACACAAAATTTAGCTCCTTCTGTCACGATACTAGGTGATAACTATACACTCAATAATAATGACTTTGATATGGTATCAGATGGTTTATTCTGGAAATTTACCTCTAAACCAGCTGTCGTAATCGCGCCAGGTGGTGTACTGAAAATAGGCATGATTCTAAGTCGATCCGGAGGTGGGAAAGGGACTCAAAATGTCTCAGTCAATATTGAGTCAGGTACAGGTGGAGGAGATACCTCCAATTCAAATAATGGTCTAACATTTATTATCACAAAACTTTAAGCATCAATCATGAACAACCTAATCGAACTTTCTATGAAACATATATTTAGCAAAGCATTATTTATAATAGCACTATTGTTGATGGTTAGTACCATACAGGCTCAGGAGGTGGATCTTCAAATCCCGACTGTCTCTGTAATTCCTACTAATCTAGCCGTCTGTGAAAAAGGTAACATACAACTTGTTGTGTCAAATCCGGAACTTATTCCTGTCACAGCAAACAATATCCGAATTCAACTATCCATCTCAGGAGAGATCCAGTTTCCCTCTATTATTCCGGCACCAACTGTAACGGATGATTGCGGTAACATTTGGACTATTACTTATTCTGTTTTTGATAACTATAATACGGAAATTGTTATAAAAAACACAGGAGGCTTATTGGCAGCAGGGGGGACATGTATTCTTTTATTTCCTTTCACTGCTATTACGCATAGTAATGGGATGGATGATGTAAGCATTACTGTTAATGGTGGTTTCGATTTACTTTCATCTTATACTGACCCTGATCCGGGCAGCAACTTTGCTCAGGTATATATGGAGGTTTATCCTATGCCTGCATATGTGTTTAATTTTAATGCAAGTCCGATTACAAATAATTCTGTGCAGCAAGTATGTATTGGTTCTGAAGTTATTGTTAATTTAACAGGAACTCCGGGAGGTACTTTTGAAATGAAACAAGATAATGTTCTCGTGGGAGGAGGCAATGTGGGTGATTCATACACTTTTACTGCTGCCCCTGTTGATGCCGGAATGTATGAGTTGACAATCACAAGCCAATACGGCTGCGTTCAGGTGTTTAACTATGAATTGATTGTCAATCCACTACCGATTGTCACTTTAGGAGCCATTGGCCCTTTCTGCGTGGATGCTTCATCGGTAACGCTTTCAGGTGGTTTGCCAACAGGTGGTGTTTATTCAGGAACAGGAGTTAGTGCAGGTTCATTTGAACCTGCGTCAGCCGGTGTTGGCGATCATACTATTACTTATACTTATACAGATGTTAATGGATGTATTAATTTTGCTACCACCCTTGTAAAAGTTAATCCATTACCAGTTTTAACTTTACCAGCGGTAGGTCCATTATGCTTGAATGATGCAGCGGTCCAACTTGCAGGATCACCTATGGGTGGTGCTTATTCTGGCACAGGAGTTAGTGTAGGTGGGTTATTTGATCCTGCTTCAGCTGGTGTTGGTACTCATACGATTACTTACTCATATACAGATGGCAATGGCTGTGATAATTCTATAACAATGGACATCATTGTCAATCCACTTCCTGTATCGACTATTACTGCCAGTTATGCAGTTTGGGAGGCGACAGCAGGAAATACGGCAAGCACAGCAGGCGGGGCAAGTACCTACGTTTGGGGAATTTCAAATGGTACGATCGATTTAGGTCAAGGAACACCTAACATAACATATACTTCGGGCACGCCGGGTCCACTGCAACTTACAGTGACTGTAACTAATGCACTGGGATGTATTACTACATCTACTTACTCAGTTCAGGTATTAGAGTCTTGTGGACTGGTTGACTTCAGCAGTGCATTGCAATTAGGAGCTACACCAGGCATAGGAATCTGGTCAAAAGATAGATATGTACCTGCGATCTTTGCAGCACAATCTACAGCCCCAGATGCGACAATAAATACCTTACATCATGGTATTGCGGCAGCAGATGGTCAGGCGACTGCATTTTACAATACACAAGGAATGGCATATATGCTACATCCGGGAAGTGTTGAAACAGAAATCGAACTATTTGTTCCGGCGGATTGGGCAACTTCAGGCAGAAGAATGGCCGGATTATGGTCTACAGCACATGATGGAGCACATGTAGTATCAGGATATCCGATCATAGAATTCACATCTGATGCTACTCCACGATTCCGTGGATATGAGGGAGATGGATCTTGGTTGGATATGGGACTTCCTGTAGGTTTTACTTATGATCAATGGGTGAAACTAAGGATTCAATTGTTGCCTAGTGGAGAATTCAGATATACAGTGAAAACAACAACATCCGAAGTGTCGCAAAATACATCTCTTCACGGGGTCAATGGCTCTACACATCTGGACAACGTGATCCTACAAGGACACAATACTCCAGCAGGTGTGACGTACGATATTTATTGGGATAATCTCAATTCTACGCCGGTACAGTTTACATTAATGGCAAATGCTTCTCCAGTAGGACACTTGCAGACGTTGACATATTGCGAAGGTGATATGGTAAATCTGCAATTAACAGGAGTTGCTAATGATTATACATTGACAGGGCCGAATACAAATGTTACCGGTACAGTTGGTGATCCTGCCGTCAGCTTCCCTGCAGCAGAAGCATTTGAGGGAACGTACAACATCACTGTTACTAATACTGATGGATGTACTAGAACAGAACAATATTATATCATCGTCAATCCACTTCCAGTGGCTACGATATCATATTCTGGCTCACCATACTGTGCTGAAGGCACAGCTACAGTGACTCAAACAGGCCAAACAGGTGGTACATATACATCCACAGCGGGTTTGAGTATCAATTCAGTTTCAGGAGACATTAACTTACGAACCAGCACACCTGGTACTTATACAGTAACATATAGTTTCACTGATGTAAATGGATGTAGTTCGACTACTACTACTTCAGTGACAGTTACAGCACCGGTAGCTTACAACGTGCAGAAAGACTTATATTACTGTACCATTCAATCAGCAATTGATGATGCAAATGCTACTAATACCGTAGAGGTACTTGATGGATCAAACACTGAAAGTCTGACTATTCATTTGCCATTGACCTTGACATCGCGCAACAGTGCAGCCTTGTCAAGCATAGCAAGTGCCAATCCTGCTGTTCCGACTATAAGCATCACAAGCAGTGGTGTGACGGTTCAGAACTTGACTTTGACCAATCCAAATGGTCAGAATGCAATATTTACAAACAACAACAGCAATATTACGATCACGGGTAACCACGTCACCAATGTTGGTGGAGCTTCATTAGTAAGCCAGCCGGTAAATGCTATCAGCATCTCCGGTACTGGAAATGCAGTTAGTACTATTGCGGTTACGAATAATACAATAGATAACTTAACAGGTGGTAATTTCGGAAGCGTAAGTGCCATCACAGTAGGTTATGAACCTAATAACTTTGATGTAACTGCTCTGACGATCAGTGGCAATACAATAACGAACATTAGTGCGGTGAATACACCATGGGCTAGTGGTGGAAGAGGAGCATACGGTCTTTTATTAGACCTGGGTGCCACGGGCACAGGAAAAATTGTATCACCTGTAATTAGTAGTAATACAATCACTGCCCTGGATGGCCTTTGGGCGCACGGTATCGGCCTTGAAGGCAATACGCCGGGTGCAGCTGTTTCGCTAAACACAATTAATAATGTGACTGGTCACCTTACAGGTGTACCTACAGCAGTAGCTGTTAAGGTAGAAAGTAACCTGGGTGCAGGTACAGTAGTCATCAACTACAACAACTTCAGCCTTGTTGAGTACGGGGTACTGAATGTAACAGGTATTAAAGTAGATGCAAAACACAACTGGTGGGGTGATGGTGATGATTCCGGTCCGGGTACAGTGGGCACTGGTGCGGGAGTATTGGTATCTGTGGATGTCGATTTCTGTCCATGGCTGGATGGCCCTAGCGGAATTGATGTCATAGTTGCTGCAGCTACATTGGCAGTAGCCGAAACTGGAGGAGTTGCCAATGATGATGGAACCATTTGTATTGGACAATCAGTGACCTTAACAATTTCAGGTGCTAAGGCTGGTTCGACGTATCTGTGGTCAACCGGAGCTACTACTGCTTCTATAACAGAAAGTCCGCTTGCTACGACGACATATTCAGTAACAGTAAGTTATGGTGGATGTACTGCTACATATCCTCAGCAGATCATCGTCAATCCACTTCCAGTGGCTACGATATCATATTCTGGCTCACCATACTGTGCTGAAGGCACAGCTACAGTGACTCAAACAGGCCAAACAGGTGGTACATATACATCCACAGCGGGGTTGAGTATCAATTCAGTTTCAGGAGACATTAACTTACGAACCAGCACACCTGGTACTTATACAGTAACATATAGTTTCACTGATGTAAATGGATGTAGTTCGACTACTACTACTTCAGTGACAGTTA
>Ga0209480_10000158_pt1 | contig 60506 bp, 49 predicted proteins | sample JI61114C2DNA_FD_187501 | JGI IMG/M metagenome (GOLD analysis project Ga0209480, IMG submission 187501) | Wastewater effluent complex algal communities from Wisconsin, to seasonally profile nutrient transformation and Carbon sequestration -... | ecosystem: Engineered > WWTP > Effluent > Algae...
TATGCCCGAGTACGGCCGCGCCACCGGCGGCATCGTCAATGCCGTCACCAAGAGCGGCTCCAACGAGTTCCATGGCGGCGTTTGGGGCTTCTACACCCCCGGCCAGCTCCAGGGCCAGATCAAGATACCCCGCCGCGAGGGCCAGACCATCGTCGCCGAGCGCAATCTCAGCTGGCTCGGCGACGCCGGCTTCGACATCGGCGGCCGCCTCATCAAGGACAAGCTGTGGTTCTACGGCGGCGTCAGCGTCTCGCGCACCGTCTATAACATCACGACCTCCTGGAACCGCCGCGTCGTCGACCCGGTGACGGGCAACCCCCTGTACAACGACCCCGTCACCGGCAAGGTCATCAACGACAAGGCCGTCGAGACCTGTAAAGACAGCCTCCCCAAGGACACCAGCCCGGAGCAGGCCGCCGAGCTCTGCGACCCCAGCCAGCTCGGCTTCAGCGCCACCGAGCGCGTCGCCGGGACCACCAACACCCGCAAGGCCCAGGGCACCACCGTCCAGGCCCTCGGCAAGCTGACCTATACCCCGGCCACCAACCATACCCTCGAGCTGCTGGGTATCTACGCCCCCAGCGTCTCCGGCGGCAACGGCACCTTCGGCCTCGACGCCCGCACCGGTCAGCCGGAGGTCGTCAGCGCCGCCGGCGACTACACCGCCCTCGCGCACCGCTACAAGGACTCCTCGAGCGACCTCCAGCTCAAGTGGAACGCGACCAGCGCGGACCACAAGTGGAACGTCGATACGACCGTCGGCTGGCACCATCAGATCAACGACAGGCTCGGCTCCGACGGCTCGCGCATCGGCGACAAGACCGGCCTGGCCGCGACCCCCGGCGTGATCTATCGCCGCAACAACCCCGACTTCCACCCGGTCACCGACTTCCCCAAGGCCGCCGGAGCCGGTGGCGCGCCGGCCGGCTCCTGCGACCCTTATTACGTCCCCGACCCGATGGACCCGAACAACCCGGACGCGGGCACCCGCACCAACGTCTGTCCGGTCCAGAACTACGCCACCGGCGGCCCGGGCTTCATGTACGAGCGCAGCCTCGACCGCGCCCAGGCCCGCTCGATGGCGACCCGCCTGGCCCAGGGCGCCGGCCACCACCTGATCAAGTTCGGCATCGACTTCGAGTACATGCGCTACGTCAGCAACCGCGGGTACTCCGGCGGCACGCTGTACCGCGAGAGCACCAACGGCGCGACCTTCTCCGACAACCGCCAGTACGCCTTCCTCAGCGGCCCCGACGACGCGACGATCCTGAACAACCTGAAGTGGACGACCTACTCGACCACCATCGGCGGGTTCCTCCAGGACAGCTGGAGCATCATGGACAAGGTCACGCTCAACGCGGGCCTGCGCTACGACGCCCAGCACATGTTCGGCGGCGACGGCCAGCTGGCCGTGGCGATGCCCAACCAGCTCTCCCCGCGCGTCGGCCTGATCTGGGACCCGACCCAGGCCGGTCACGCCAAGCTCTTCATCAACTACGCCCGCTTCTACCAGAGCATCCCGCTGAACCTGGCCGACCGCGCCGGCTCCGGCGAGCCGCAGCTCGCCTCGGTCCACGACGCCGCCTTCTGCGACCCGACCAAGATCGAATCGCACGTCGGCGCCTGCCGCAGCGACGACCCGCGCAATCGCGTCACCGTCGGCGGACCGACCAGCCCGGACCAGAAGTGGATCCTCACCGGCGCCGGCAAGACCCCGATCGACCCCAAGCTCAAGCCCCAGTCCAGCGACGAGATCGTCGCCGGCGCAGAGTACGAGATCTTCGCCAACGGCCGCCTGGGCGTCAACTACACCCACCGCTGGCTGACCCGCGTCATCGAGGACATGAGCCGCGACGAGGCCCAGACCTACTTCATCGGCAATCCCGGCTACGGCATCGCCAAGGACTTCCCGAAGGCCACCCGCGTCTACGACGCCCTGATCGTCTACCTCGACAAGCGCTTCAGCCGTAACTTCCTGGTCTCGGGCAGCTACACCGCCTCCTGGCTGCGCGGCAACATGGCCGGCCTGTTTCGCCCGGAGACCGGCCAGCTCGACCCGAACATCAACTCGGACTTCGACCTCCAGTCGCTGCTCCTGAACCGCACCGGCTACCTGCCCGGCGACACCCGCCACGTCTTCAAGATCTTCTCCGCCGGTGAGATCCCGCTGCGCAACAACCAGGGCATCCAGCTCGGCGGCTCGCTGCGCGCCGCCTCCGGCACCCCGACCAGCTACCTCGGCTCGCACTTCCTCTACGGCCCCGACGAGGCCTTCATCCTGCCGCGCGGCTCCGGCCCCCGCCTGCCGTGGACCTTCCGCATCGACACCAACATCGGCTATCGCAAGATGATCACCAAGGACCTGGGGATCACCATCACGATGGACGTGTTCAACGTCGCCAACTTCCAGCAGGTGATCGCCGTCGACCAGAGCTACACGTTCTCCGACGTGGCGCCGATCAAGACCGGTGGCACGATCGCGGACCTCAAGAACGATGTCTACGGCGCTCCCGTCGTCAAGAACCCCAACTTCGGCAATCCGATCGCCTACCAGCAGCCGCGGCTGTTCCGCTTCGGCATCCGCCTGACCTTCTAGAGGTTCATCTAGGTTCATCATGTCGGCGCTCAATCGGTTCACCTTCACCTCCTCCGCAGCCGCCCTCGGGCTCGGCCTCGCCCTCAGCCTCTCCAGCGGCGGCTGCCAGCAGCCGCAGTCGTACTGCACCACCGGGCACGGCGACTTCGCCGCGACCTTCAAGCTCACGAGCGGCGACGCCCAGTCCGCCTGCGGCCAATTCAAGGGCGACGTGCTCGGCCTCCAGACCTACTTCGCCAAGGGCGGCCTCAACGGCACCCCGAAGTTCTCCGAGGCCTCGATGGCGATCCGCCCCGCGTACCTCGGTAACCTGATCGACGTCGCGGCCTCCTACGACCCCCCGGTCGCCGACCCCGACGAGAAGCACACGCCGAACGCGGTCGGCGACTTCAGCACCAGCCTGCCGGACGACGACGAGTTCTGCGCGGCGCCCAAGTTCTCGGTCGCCGAGATCTCGCTCCCCGAACTTCCGCTGATCCCCGCGGTCGAAGACGACCCCGAGACCCTCGACGTCGACGAGACCGCCGACGAGATCCCGCCCGTCCCGGCGACCACCGTCCGCTACGAGTGGAGCAACGCCCGCGTCCTCGTCAGCGCCAACTATCAGGGCACCCAGTTCAGCGCCGACCTCAAGTTCACACAGGACGACTGCACCGCCGAGTACGAGGTCGTCGGCCTCTACCCGACCGTCCCCTGCGAGTCCAACGCGGACTGCTGCGCCACCGCGGCCGCCTGCAAGGGCAAGGGGCCCCCGCTCGAGGAAGGTGGCCCCGCCACCGACCTCCCCGCCTCCGGCATCAACCCCGACTTCGACGTCACGTGCAACACGGACCTCGGGTTCTGCGTCCTGCGCGGCGACCTCCCGGCCCTCAAGTGAGCGACACGCCATGAATCACGAAGGGAGCAACACCGTGCGAACATCGGCGACACATCCCGGGGCCCCCACCCCTCGACACCACGCCCGCGGCCTCACCGCAGTGGCAGTGTTCACCGCCCTGAGCCTCGGCTCGACCCAGGCCCTCGCGCAGACCCCCCCCACGCAGGCACCGACTGCCGCACCGGCCGCACCTGCGCCGACCGCCGCACCGACTGCCCCGGCACCGACCGCCGCACCGACTGCCCCGGCACCGACCGCACCTGCGCCGACCGCCCCGGCACCGACCGCACCTGCACCGACCGCCGCACCGGCCGCACCGGCCGCACCGGCCGCACCTGCGCCGTCCCCGACACGAAGCTCCGACGGCCCGCTCTCGGCCGAGCCGGTCCCCGAACTGCTCCCCGCGCCCGAGCCCCAGCCGGCCCCCGGCCCCGAGCTCGCCCCGCCGCCGCCGCCCGAGCCGCCGCCCGAGCCGCTCATCGGCCCGGCGCCCCCGCCCCCACCCCTGGAACCCACGCCGGTCGACCAGACCCGCGGCAACAAGCTGCGCGTCGCCGGCATCGGCACGATGATCGGAGGCGGCGTGCTCGCGGCGATCGGCGCCGGCCTGACGATCGCGTTCACCATCCAGGGCCGCAAGCGCCACGACGAGCTGGCCTCCGCCGAGGACGATCGCCAGCGCCAGGACTGCTCGCGCATGACCTCGAAGTCATGCACACAGCTGGCCACCAAGATCGACGACCTCAACGGCCAGCTCACCGACGCCAACAAGCGCACCCAGATCACCGGCGCCATGATGCTCACCGGCTTCGTCGTGGTCGCGGTCGGCGGCCTCGTCTATCGCATGGGCATCCGCAAGCTCCAGCCCCCGGCCCTCGGCCGCGTCAAGCTGAGCCCGACCCTCGGCGGCCTCGTCCTCTCCGGCCGCTTCTGACCCCGCCCCTGATCTCGGGGGAGCCCGAGCCAAGGACCTTAGATCTCGCCAGGACGCGTGTCCTTGGCTATCTTCGGGCCTTGCTCGCGCTCCACCGGCTCAGTGTCAGGAATTTCCGGTCGTTGGCCGCAGTGCACGTCGAGCTCGGGCCGCTCAACGTCCTCGTCGGGCCCAATGGCGCTGGCAAGTCAAACCTCCTCGAGGTGATCGGCTTCCTCGGAGACCTGGCGCGCCTGGACCTCGGGCCGGCGATCGACAAGCACGGCGGGTGGGAGGCGCTTTTCTACCGCGGGCGAGCAACAGCAGCCAGAGACATCATCATCAGCGTCGAGGCTCAGGTCACGCGTTTCTCGAGCGAGAAGGCGCTGGATCGCTACGACCTGATCTTCGAGGTCAACGACGATTGGATCGAACGCAGCGAGAATTTTCAGTTCAAGCGCACTCAGGGACGCGGCCGGCGGATCACCATCTCCGGAGACACCTTCACGGTCGTCGACGACAGCGCGGGCACCAGTAAGGGCAAGCACGGAAAGCGCGCCCTGAGCGAGCAGTCCTCGGGCCTGGCGACGCTCCAGCGCCTCGGTGACCAGGAGGGCGCACCACAAGTGAAGGAGATGGCGCGTCTCTTCGAGTCCTTCCGGGTCTTCGATCCGGACGTCGCCGCCGCACGCCGCCCCTCGGCCGAGCTCCAGTCGGAGTTTCTCCGACCCGACGCGAGCAACCTCGCGGCCTTCCTTCACTGGCTATCGAAGGACCACAAGGAGACCCTCGAGCTCCTACAGGACGATCTGCGCGAGATCGTCCCCGGCCTCCAGGCGCTCCACTTCGAGGCTATCGGCGGCGCCACGAAGGCGACCCGGATCACCCTCAAGGAGGCGGGTCTAAGGGGCCGCACCGACCTCGCCCACGCATCCTTCGGCACCGTCCGGGCCCTCGCGCTCCTGGCGATGCTCCACGATCCCAACCCGCCGAAGCTGAGCTGCATCGAGGAGATCGACCACGGGCTTCACCCGCACGTCCTCGACAAGATCGTCGAGCGGCTGCGCTCGGCCAGCGAGCGCACCCAGCTGTTGCTCGCCACTCATTCGCCGACGTTCATCAACCGGCTGACCCCTGGGGAGGTGATCATCTGCGAGCGGGACCCCAAGACCGGCGCCTCGCGCATCCCGGCGATCACACAGGAGGAGGTCGCTGCGATCCTGAAGGGAGACCCGCTCGGTCTCGGTGAGCTCTGGTTCACGGGTACGCTCGGCGGGGTCCCATGAGCCGCTCCCGCAAGCCCACGGCGCTCCTCGTGTTCGGCGAGAACGACAATGATCGAGAGGTGCTCTGTCAGCTCGTACGCGCATTGCGCCCCGACACGAGCGCCCGGCTTGAGAAGCGCCGTGATCCTGTCATCGTGACCAAGAATCGCGACCAGGCGAAGCTGAAGAAGCAGGCCAACACCTTCGCCGCCCAGGTCAAACGGGACAGCGTTCGCTTCGACGTGAAGGCGATCTTGATCCACGAGGACTGTGACGCCGTGGAGCCCGCGCACGAGCCGTTGGCGCGGCAGATCGAGGCCGAACACGGGACCAAGGCTGTTCCCGTGATCGCGGCGACGCCGGCCTGGGAGACCGAGGCGTGGCTGTTCCTCTGGCCAGACGCGGCCCCGATGCACGTCAAGAGCTGGGCGCGACCCGCCCGGAGAGGCAAGCGCGTCGGCTTGATCGTCAATGCCAAGGAGGAGTATCGGCAGGCCGTCCGACCGGCGGGAGGCAAGACAACGCGCCCCTACGAGGAGAGCGACGCGCCGAAGATCGTGGAGAAGGCTCGTATCGCGGAGTTGATCGACAAGCCGGACGCCAGGAGCGACTCGTATGAACGATTTCGCGCGCGCCTCATGACCGCCGCGTTGTGAGCCCGCGAGGGGACAGCCCCTCGCGCACCACGCGGGCCTCAGCGACGGCGCCGCCAGGCGAGCAGCCCGAGGCCCGCGAGCGCGAGCAAGCCCGCGTCCGGCCGGCTCTGGCGGCAGCCGCAGCCCTCGCCCGAGTCATCGGCGCCGGCGGTCCCGCTGGCGCTGTCGACACCCGCGCTCCCGTCGTCATCGTTGCCTCCGTCCCCGGTCAGCGCGCCGCTCTCGTCGCCGCTCTCACCGGCGCTCGCGCTCGCGCTGCTGTCGTCGCCGGTCGTCGGCGTGGGCTCGGGGTCCGGCTCGGGCTCGGGCTCGGGCACCGGCGCGGGCGCGTTGACGCCGATGCTGACCGGGACCGCGTCGCCGATGTTGTCGGCGAGGTCGATCGCCTGCGCGTCGAGCACGAAGCCACCGTTGGGGAACTTCAGCGCGTACTCGTAGGGCGGGAAGCTGTCGACGTTGCCAGGGAAGGCCTCGCCGTTGATCAGCAGGTGGACCTCCTTGACGCCCCAGCCGACGTCCTGCGCGTCGATCGTGACCGTCACCATGCCGTCGCCCATGAACAGCTGCCCATCGGTGGGGCTGACGAAGGACACGGTCGGCGGCTCGAGGTCGGGCGCGGGATCGAAGGCCGCGCCGCAGGTGGCGCTGAAGTCCTCGACGCCGCCGCCGCCGCAGCCCTGGGCCCAGGCCCCGCCGCCGGTGCTCGGGTCGAGCGGGAAGCCGCGGCAGCCGAAGGTCGGCGCCCAGGTCCCGTCGGCCGCGTGACACGGCGTGATGTCGATCCCGGACTCCTGCTCGATCCACGCGACGCCGTTATGCATCATCGAGTAGGTCCCACCGGGCCCGCAGGGACTGGGCCCGTAGGAGGTGATGCCGAACACGCGCCAGCCGATGCCCGGGAGCTCGACGTAGACGGGTCCGCCGGAGTCGCCGTTGCAGCTGTCCTTGCCGCCGCCGCCGATGTTGATCTCCTTGCCCATGAAGCTCTTGATCGTCGTCGACACCGCGCGCTTGATCCCGTAAGGCCCGTTGTCCGCCAGGCCGAAGCCGACCACCGTCACGCCCTGGCCCGGCTGCAGGATCTCGGTCTCACAGCCCATCAAGATCGGCACGATCGGGACGTCGAGCACCGGCTCCTTGAGCTTGCAGAACGCGACGTCCAGGCCAGTGCCGGGGCCGCCCCCCGGGATCGTCCGGCAAAACTCGGTCTGGAGCGTCCGGCTCGGCTTCTCGATGTCCTCGCCCATCCACACGCTCGGCACATTGCTGCCGCAGTGCTGCGCGTACACCACCACCTGCGGGTGCACCAGCGTCCCCGTGCACGACCCCTGCATGCTCACCGTCGTCGGCCACCCGCACACCGCCACGGTCTCACCGCCATAAATGGCCTCCGGGTCCTCCGGCTGCTCGCTCCAGCCCAGCCCCTCGGCCTGCGCCGGCGCTGAACCAAAGGCGAAAAAACCCACAAGACTGCTGGCGAGGCCGAGGCCGAAACATCGCATTTCTCGACCTTCGCATCCCGGGGTGTAGGAATGCAAGCTTAGGATGGTGCGCGCAGACTCACATGCGCCCGGTCTGCAGTCGTGGCGCGCGCCGGCTCCAAGCCTCCCCGAGCCTTGCTACCTTCGGCAGCAATGACACTTCACAGCCAGCTCGCGGTCGCATCGATGGTAGTTCTGTTTGGCGCGGCCTGCGGCAGCGGGAGCGGCGAAGTGGGCACCACGGCCGAGCCCGAGTCGACCGGTGATACCGAGGCGGCGGTCACGACAGGCGCGGAAACCACCGGCGCTGCGACGGCCCCCACGACCGGCGAGGGGAGCACGGGCGACGAGAGCACCGGTGGGGACGACACCGGCCCCGAGGTCCCGGCCGCGTACGAGAAGTGGCTCAAGGTCGAGGTGCCGGGGACGGTGTGCGGCGACGGCAGCCAGTACAAGTTCTTCGTCAACTACAAGGAGGGCGCGAAGGACCTGGTGGTCATGCTCGAGCCTGGCGGGGCGTGCTGGGACTACGCGGGCTGTTCGGGCCAGACGGACCTCGGCGCGGCGAACCCCGACGGCATCCCGGACAACCATCTGAACCCCGCGAGCCCGCTGGCGAGCATCTCGCCGCTGATCCGCCGCGACCTGGACGCCCCGACCGCCGACTGGAACATGGTGTTCCTGCCCTACTGCACCGGCGACGTGCACACCGGCAACAACGTGATCACCTACAAGGACCCGGAGGGCGTCGGGCCGGACCTCGAGTTCCACCACGCCGGGCACACCAACATCCTCGGCGCCAGCGCGTGGATGGCCAATCAGTTCCCCGAGCTCGACCGCCTGTTCGTCACCGGCTGCAGCGCGGGCGGGGCCGGCTCGCTGATCAACTACCACTTCCTGCGCAGCAAGCTCGCCGCCAAGCGCGGCTACATGATGAACGACGCCGGCCCGATCTTCCCGAGCGGCGGCTTCTCGAACCCGCTGCACACCAAGATCCGCTCGTCCTGGAACGTCGACTCGATCTTCAGCGAGCTCCCCCCCGGCTTCCCGATCACCGACGACTTCGGCGTGCTCAACACCCACCTCGCCGACATCTACCCGCAGGACCGCCTCAGCACCGTCTTCTTCCAGCGCGACTTCAACTACTCGCGCTACTCCTACGAGAACTTCTACGACGCCAACACCAAGGCCGACATCCACTCGTACTGGGCCGCCGACACCGAGCTGCTCGTCGACCTCTACGACACCCGCGACAACCTCGGCTACTACCTCCCCTACTGGCGCGCCTTCAACGACAGCCACTGCGCCTCCATCGCCTCCTACCTCGACACCGACATCGAGGAGCTCGACATGAACCTCGGCGACTACATCGACGAGCTCTTCGACGACAACACCCCCATCGGCCGCTACATGGAGAGCGTCCAGCCCGAGGAGGACCCCTGAGCCCGACGGCGCAAATACGCGAGCCCCGCGGCTCGCGCGCCCCGCTTGACGCGCACGGTTGACGCGCACCCCCGTCCGTGATGACCTTCCCCCCTCAAGAGGAGCGTGACGGATGGACTTGAGCGGACGGTGGGAGTTCAGCTTCGACAGAGACCTGAACGGACAGCTGGTGCCGACGAGCCTGTCCCATGAGGTCATCTTCATCATGCTCGACGAGCACAACTTCGTCGGGCGCCTCGTGTTCCCGCCCGACGACCCCAGCCGCTTCACCGGCCTGCTGACCACGACCAGCCAGGGCACCCTGTTCTCGCTGCGTCAGGTCAACGAGCAGAGCGGCTACCAGGCGCTCTACATCGGCAAGCTCGAGCCGAGCGCGGCCGCCGAGGCGCGGGTCGCCGGCATCTTCACGGACCTCGCCGGCCCCGACGGCGACTTTCGCCTCAAGCGCATCCTCTGAGCGGCCGCGGGCCGCTTCGGCGCGCGGCGAGTCGTTGAGCGCGTCGCGTCAGCGCTGGCGCCGGGCCTTGATCACGCCGGGGATGCGCTCGATGCGGCCGAGGATGCGCACCAGCTGCTCGTTGCTCGACACCTCGAGGGTCGCGCTCAGCAGGGCGCTCTGGTCCTTGCGATTGGTGACGACGTTGATCTGGGTCATGCTGACGCCGAGGTCGGCGAAGACCTCGGTGATGTCGCGCAGCATGCCGACGCGGTCGTTCGCCTGGATGGCGACCGTCGTCGGGTAGCGGCTGCGGTTTTGCCCCCACTCGATCTCGATCAGCCGCTCGGGCTCCGGGCTGCTGACGATGTTGGGGCAGTCGCGGCGGTGGATGGCGACCCCGCGGCCGCGCGTGATGTAGCCGATCACGTCGTCGCCGGGCACCGGCGTGCAGCAGCGCGCCGGGTGGCTGAGCACGCCGTCGGTGCCCTCGATGCTGACGCCGCCGGCCGCGGTCGGCCGCGACGGCGGCTTCCTGGCCTCCGGGGTCGGCGGCGGCAGCGGCGCGAGCCGGGCGGCCTCGGCCTCGGCGGCCGCGGCGACGCTGCGCTCGGCGTCGAGGATCTTGGTCGCGACCGACGCGGTCGCTATGTCGCCGAAGCCGACCGCCGCCAGCAGCTCGTCGACGCCGCCGAGCTTGGGGAACAGCGCGGCGTAGTCCTCGAAGCGCGGGCGGTCGATGCCGAGGCGCCGCAGCTCGCGCTCGAGCGACTCGCGGCCCTGCACGATCGCGGCCTCGCGACCCTGCAGGCGAAACCACTGCCGGATCTTGGTGCGCGCCCCCGACGAGGCGACGTAGCCGAGCTGCGGGTTCATCCAGTCGCGGCTCGGCTGCTGGGTCTTGTGGGTCAAGATCTCCACGCGGTCGCCGGTCGCCAGCTTGTGGTCCAGCGGCACCATCAGGCCGTTGACCAGCGCGCCGCGGCAGCGGTGCCCGACGTTGGTGTGCACGCGGTACGCGAAGTCGACCGGCGTCGCCCCGAGCGGCAGGTCGATCACGTCCCCGCCCGGCGTGAACACGTAGACCTGATCTTTAAAGATGTCGGTCTTGAGCGACTCGACGAAGTCCCGCGGGTCGGTGACCTCCTTCTGCCAGTCCATGATCTGCCGCAGCCAGTTGAACTTCTCGTCGGCGAGGCGCCCGGCCTTGCGGCTCTCCTTGTAGGCCCAGTGCGCCGCGACCCCGTACTCGCCGAATTGATGCATCTCCTGGGTGCGGATCTGGACCTCGAGCGAGCGCCCGCCCGGCCCGACGATCGCCGTGTGCAGCGACTGATAGCCGTTGGGCTTGGGCCTGGCGATGTAGTCGTCGAACTCGCCCGAGATCGGCGTCCACGTGCTGTGCACGATCCCCAGCACCGCGTAGCAGTCCGGGATCGTGTCGACCAGCACCCGCACCGCGCTGACGTCGTAGATCTCGTCGAAGCCGACCCGCTTGCGCTGCATCTTCTTGTAGATGCTGTAGATGTGCTTCGGCCGCCCGCTGATCTTGCCCTCGATCCCGGCCTGCGCGAGCTTCTCCTCGAGCACCCGGATCGCCTCCGTGATCAGGCCGGTCCGCTCCGTGCGACGGGCCGCGAGCGCCGCCCCGATCTCGCGGTAGATCTCCGGCTCCAGCTCGCGCAGCGCCAGGTCCTCGAGCTCCCACTTGAGCTGGAAGATGCCGAGGCGATTGGCCAGCGGCGCGTAGATCTCCAGCGTCTCGCGGGCGATGCTGCGGCGGTCCACGTCCGGTCGCCGCCGCAGCGCTCGCATGTCGCGCAGGCGCAGCGCCAGCGCGACGATGACGACCCGCATGTCGGCCGCCATCGCCATGAACATCTTGCGCAGGCTCTCCGCGACCTCCCCGTCGATGCGGTCCCAGCGGAACGCCGCCACCCGCAGCACCCCGTCGACCAGGCCCGCCGCGTCCTCACCGAGCTGCTCGCGGATCACCTCCGGCCCGAGCCGCCCCTCGATCGCCAGCTGGGCCACCATCGCGGCCGCGTGCGCCGCCGGGTCCATCCGCAGGTCCGCCAGCAGGTCGCAGGCCTCGACCCCGCCGGCCGCGGCCTCCGCGTCGACGGCGACCACCGCCGCGTACGCCCGCTGCAACAGCGCTTCACCCCCCGGGTGGCTGCGGGCGAGCTTGTCGCAGACGGACGCGAGATCGGCTTCGGCGGGCGTGACCATGGGCGCGCGCAGCCTAGCATCATCGACCTGCGACTCAGCAGCCCGAAGCGCCCCGTGCGCAGTGATCGGTGGCACGCCCGTGCTCTCGAGTCGCGCGCATGAACTGTGGGGACATCACACGGGTGGTCAACAATGGTGGCGTGGACTCCGTCGCACTACGTCGCTCGTGGCGCGCACTACGTCGCTCGTGGCGCGCACTACGTCGCTCGTGGCGCGCACTACGTCGCTCGTGGCGCGCACTACGTCGCTCGTGGCGCGCACTACGTCGCTCGTGGCGCGCACTACGTCGCTCGTGGCGCGCACTACGTCGCACGGGCCGGCACGGGGTCGGCTATGACGCGCGCGTAACCTGGCGCAGCCGGGTGTCCGGCGGGTGGTCCGTCTTCAGACAGGTCGCACTCGATCGCTGTCAGGCGTCGTGACAGCGACATGGCTCGTGCTTGACTCAGCCGGACCACCCGCCGGCCCCCCGGCACCGCGGCTTTCGCTGACGGACGAGGCGGTCGGCGGAGCCGAGAGCCGACCCCGCACCGGCCCTCGGGGCGCACATCGGCCGCACGAACATTTCACGACCGGCGAGGCCCAAGAGCTGGACCTCGATGAATGAATGAACGAATGAACGAGCTCACAGCCCGCTCACCGTCGATGCTGCTGGAATAGCGGCGGGCGGGGCCCATATCATCGGGTGATTCGCGGGGTGCGAGATGCCTCCGCGCATACACAATGCGCCGCCAGGGCGGCGCGGGGCGCTGCCTGTCCGAACGGACATGTTCCTCACGACATGCTCTAATCGCCGAGCAATCAGGCCCCCCGTCAGATCGCAGCACCACCACCGGAATCGTCGTGGTTGTATCGGGCCGAACACAACGTGTCCCAAGAGACATATCCGCACAGCGCTGGCGCGCCCCGAGGGTCGGCGGCGGTCCGGCTCTCGGCGTAGGCGACCGCATCGTCCTTCAGCGCAAACCTGGGTGCCCGGGGGCCGGCGGGCGGGGCGACCGAGTCGAGCGCGAGGGATATCGTCCGCACAACACCTGACACAACAGCGAGCGCGACGTGTCTGAGCGTCGCCCCGCCCGCCGGACACCGGGCTGCGCCAGGTTGCGCGGGCGTCAAGCCGGACCGCCGCCGGCCCGTGCGACGTCGTCCGCGAACCCAGGCCCCGCCCTCCGCGAACCCACCATCGTCCGCGAACCCAGGCCCCGCCCTCCGCGAACCCAGGCCCCGTCATCCGCGCCACCGAGAGCAATGACCCCGAACCAGAACTAACGCCGCCGGCGATGATGCAGCCACACGCCGATGCCGGCGGTCCCGAGCCCGAGCGCGAGCCCGACCCCATGCGCCACATTGGCGATCGGCCCGACGAGCCCGGTCATACATATCACGAGCCACCCCACCGCCAGGACCGCGTTCGCGTTGGACATCACGAGGCCGCTGGCGGGCGCGAAGCGAGACATCACCAGCACGTAGCCGAACAGCGCGAAGACGACGCCCGACATCCCGCCGAAGTAGGGCCCCGAGACGATGTATTGCCCGTAGTTCGAGGCCGCGCCGAACACGAGGACCATCAGCGCCAGCACCAGGGTGCCGTGGGCGGCCTCGATCTGGCGGCCGACGTCGAGGATCCACATCATGTTGAAGGCGAGGTGGAGGATGCCGAAGTGGATGAAGCAGGGCGTCAGGAGCCGCCATACCTCGCCGCTGGCCAGCTCCTCGAGGCCGTTCCAGCCGATGCGTCCGGCGTCCAGGCGGCGGACCGTGGCGATCGAGATGCGCGTGAGGGGCGGCGTCTCGAGCGGGGCGAACTGGGTGTAGATCGCCACCACCCCGCAGAACGCGACGATCGCCAGGGCCAGCGGGGTCGCCATCAGGCCGACGCGGGCGGTCGCGGGGACCACGGGGACGACCGGGAGGGCGGCACGGCGGCTGGCCTCGTCGGCCTGGCGGGCCTGGGCGCGCAGGGCCTCGGCCTCGCGCGCGACGTTGTAGCGGGGATCGTCGGGCTCGGCGAGGAAGCGGGGCAGCTCGGCGCGGACCTCGGGGAGGCGCTCCTCCTCGAGGACCCAGACGGTGAAGCCCTCGCTCCCGCCGTCGAGGCGCGTGTGGATCCCTCGCGTCAGCAAGAAGTCGGCGAAGCGCCGGGCGTGGAACTTGTCGCGGATCGTGCCGGCGGAGCGCATGGGGACGCGCCGCGATTAATATCAGAGGCCGGGCCAGTCGCGCCCGTCGGCGCGGCACGCCAGCGCACGTCGGCGCACGAATTTTGCCGGGAATACGCGGACAGCCGGGCCTCGGGCCGAGATCGACGCCCGGATGCCTGGCCGATCGGACAGCGCGCGGTGGTATATCCCGGGGCCCATGCGCCGCCTGCTGCTCCCGCTCGCGCTCGCCGCCTGCGCCCCGGGCCTGCCCCCGGCGATCGGGGAGCCGCTCCCCACGGTGGCGCTCCCCCCCGCCCTCGATGAGCTCGGGACCCTCGCCAAGCTCTCCGGCGAGGCGCGCATCCTCGCCCTCGGCCAGCCCGGACCCGGCTCGCGCGAGCTGCCGCGCCTGGTCCGTCGCCTGTTCCAGCACCTGTCCGAACGGTCAGGCTTCACCGGCCTCGCGCTCTCCGCCGACGGGGCCGCGGTGACTCGCCTCGACGCCTATGTCCAGGGCGCGACCCTCGACGTCGACGCCGCGCTGCTGAACCTCGAGGACCGCGACCTCGCCACCACCGAGCTGCGCGACCTGCTGACCTGGGCCCGCGAACGCAACGCGTCCGGTCGCGCCGCCCCCCTGCGGGTCTTCGGCCTCGACCCCAAAGACCCCGACGCCGCCGCCGCGCTCGTGCTCGACTACCTCGCCGAGGTGGACCCGCAATATGTCCCCAAGGCCAGGTCGTTGCTCGCCGGAGAGCGACCGTCCGGCGCCGAGTCGGTGCTCGCCCACCTCGACCAGGGCCGCGCCGCCCAGGTCGCCGCCAGCGACCCCCGAACATGGGCCCTCGCGCGCCAGCAGGCCGAGCTGGTCGCGCAGGCCCGGCGCATGAGCGAGAGCTGGGAGTTCGAGGCCGGCGAGTTCGCGCGGGCCCGCAACGCCGAGTGGGCGCTCGGCCAGCTGGGCCCGCAGGGCAAGCTGCTGGTGTGGGCCGACAACCTCGGCGTCGCCAAGGAGGTGCCGGGGCCCGCGCCGTCGATGGGCGACTTCCTGCGCCAGTGGCTCGGCGCCGACTATCGAGCGGTCGCCGTAACCTTCGCGTCCGGGTCGGTGCTGGTCGCGCGCGACGGGGAGGACCTGTGCGCCGCCCCGCTGCCGCCGCCGCGGCGCGGCAGCCTCGACGCCGCGCTCGCGGCCCCGGGCCTCGCGCTCGCCGACCTCCGCGGCGACGTCCACCCCGCGCTGCGTCGCCCGCAGCGCATGCGCGGCTTCTCGGGCGTCCGCGCCCGGGATCGTCGGCTGCGCCCCGCGATCGCCTTCGACGCGATCCTCAATCTACCGCGGGTCGAAGCGGCGATACCGCTCGGCGCCGGCGCCCACGCCGCGATGTACATGAGCGGCCCCTGCTACAGGATCGATCCTGCGCCCTGAGACATGAGCTCAAGGACATGTCTAATCCGACATGTCCCGAAGGCCCGCCCACGATGCACGCGCATCGCAGCGGCGCGCGCTCAGCCAGCGGGCGCGGGCGCGGCTTGCGTCGGCCCGGGGGATCTTGAGGCTCCGGGAGCCTGTGCGAGCGCGGCGGCCTGGGCCGGGCTGGCGGCGCAGCGAAAGCCGAAGTGATGATAGGGCCGGTTGCCGGGCACGTGCGTGCGCCGATAGATCGCCGTCGCGTACGAGGCGTCCCAGTACCACGAGCCGCCGCGCACGACCCGCTCCTTGCGGCCCTCGCACGGCTCGGCCCCGCCGCAGGGGCCCCGCGGGTCGACGCCCGAGCAATCTGCGCCGCATTCGTCGTAGCTCTTGCTCGACCAGTCGGCGACCCACTCCCAGGCGTTGCCGGACATGTCGTAAAGTCCATAGACGCCGGCCGCGCGCGCGCCGATCTCGAAGGTGCGGCCCTTCTCCGGCTTGCTGCCCTTCTTCGGCACCCCGCAGCTGCGGCCGCGCGAGTCTTTGATAATCGCCCGCTCGCAGGTCACCGGCTCGTCGCCCCACGGATACAGCGCGCCCTCGGGACCGCGCGCCGCCTTCTCCCACTGCGCCTCCGTCGGCAGCTGCTTGCCCTGCACCTTGCAATAGGTGTCGGCGTCGTACCAGCTCATCCCGACCATCGGCTGGCGCGGGCGGCTGAAATCGTTGTAGAGCGGCCCGGCCTTGCCGCATTTGCCGGCCTTCTGGCACTCCTTGTACTCGGCGAACGTCACCTCGTTCAGGTCCATATAATAGGTCTGCAGCCACACCGTCGCGCGCGGCCGGGTGTTCGCCGGGCCGTCGTCCGAGCCGCGGATGAAGGGCCCGCCGGGCACGCAGGCCAGGCCGGGCGGCGGCGGCTCGACGCAGGGCAGCGCCTGCGTGCCGTCGGGCGCGACCGGCAGCGGCGGCGGGGCGGGCACGACGGGCGCGACGGGCACGACGGGCGCGACTGGCACGACTGGCACGACTGGCACGACTGGCACGACTGGCACTATCGGCTCGACCGCTGCGGGCGTCGGCGCCGCTGCGGGCGTCGGCGCGGGGACCGGCTCGGGGCCGCGGACACATGCGGCGAGGCCGAGGAGGGCGATCACGACGCGGGCAGCGGGGCGCACCGGCTGGTTCTATCACAGCCCGGCCGGCGAGCCGTCAGTCGAGCACGCGCCGGAGCGCGCGCGCGCCGAGCAGCTGGAACGCGGGGTCGGCGTGGTCATGCGCCCAGGAGACGGTGGCCATCGCGTGCATCGCCGCGAGGACCCGCAGCTCGGCGCGCTCATCGGCCCCCAGCGCCCGGCCGTAGCCGGCGAAGAACTGCTGCTCGAGCTCCGGTCGGTCGCCCCAGACCTCCGTCCACAGCTTGACGAGGTCGATCAGCGGGCAGTCGAGCTGCGCGTGCTCGAAGTCGACGACGAAGAAACCGTCGAGCCGGGAGATCTGCGCGTCCGCGAGCGGACCGTCGATCAGCCAGTTGCTCGGCGTGAAGTCGCGGTGGCAGGGCACCCGGCGGGCCCGCCCGAACAGCCGCGGCGTCCCGCGCAGCGCCTCGCCGAGCCCGCGCAATTGCCCCGCGTCGGCCTCCGTCAGCCGCGGGCTCACCCGCGCCAGCCAGGCCGCATAGCGCTGTTGCACCGCCTCGCGCAGCGGCAGCGGGTCGCGGTAAGGCTCCGGCAGCGCGTGCAGGGCCCGCAGGAAGGCGCCCGCCCGCCGGTGCGCCGCCTGCTCGACCCCCTCGCGCACCCGCCCGGTCACCAGCGGCTCGCCGGGCAGCCAGCGCAGCACCACGGCGCGCACCGGGGCCGGCAGCACGGCGACCAGCGCGGCTGTCTCTTCGGGCAGGTGAGTCAACCACCGGGTGTAGGCGTCGCGCTCCTGCGTGAAGGCGCGTTCGTTGCGAAACTGCTTGACGACGACGCTGGTCCGCGCGTCGACGCCGCTCACCTGCCACACGCGACAGGGGCCGTGGGTGGAGCCGAGGAACTGCCAGCGCAGCAGGTGCGTCGCGCAGCCCAGCTCGCCGGCGAGGCGATCGAGGAGGTTCGCGTCAGCGGCGGGGTCGGCCATGGCTCGGGTCCGTCAGCGCAGTCAGCGGGCGCGCAGCTCGTGCAGCTCGACGCGGCTGTCACCGCGCAGATACCAGGCCAGCCCGCCGATCAGCACCAGCACCGAGATCAGCCCGCAGGCGAGGCCCCAGGCCCAGTACGGGCCGCCGAGGTGCGCGGCGATCACCGCGACGTCGGAGGGCATCGCGCCGGCGCTCGAGCGGGCGACCTCGGTGAACAGGTAGTCGCCGCGCGTGAACACGCTGAGCGCCAGCTGGACCGCGAGGAACACCAGCACGCCCTGGGCCCAGGCGGCGCGCAGCAGGGTGGCCGCGAGCAGCAGCAGGCCGCCGGTCGCGCCGAGGAACAGCTGCGTGAAGCCGGGGTCGGCGACCGTGAGCGCGGCGCCGCACAGGGCCGCGCCGAACACCGCGAGGCAGCCGCGGGCGGCCAGCGGTCGGCGCGCGAGCACGAAGCACACGGCCGCGACCAGCGCCGGACCGACGAGGCCGCCGGCGCACACCAGCGCGCCCGGGAGGTCGCCGAGCGGCGCCGCCGTAGACGCGGTGCCCGAGCCGTCGCTGCGGATCACGAAGCGCTCGAAGCGGCCGCCGAGGGCCAGCGCCGTCATCCCGTGCCCGAGCTCGTGCGCCACCGTCGAGAGCCACAGCAGCGGCACCGCGAGCACGCCGAGCACCGGCACCCGCGGCAGCGCCAGCGTCAGCGCCACGCTCCACAGCAGCGCGCTGCGGGCCTGACGGGTCACCGCGACGCGCTGCACTGCTTGTTGATGGGCTCGCGCGGCTGCCGACATGAGGGTCGATGCTACCACGCCCGCCCGCCGCGGCCAGCGTCACCCGTAGGGCTCCTCCTCGCGCACCGACTCGAGCACGATGTCTCCGCGGCGCAGCAGCCCCGCTTTGTATAGGGTGTGCGCCAGCATCTGCGGGCAATTTCGCAGGATCACGCGGGCCCCGGCCGCGCGCGCTCGCAGCTCGTCGACCGTCGCGGCGAGCTCGGCGCCCGTGCCGGTCTCGAGCTCGGCGAGGTCGAGGACCTGGCTCATTCGCGGTACTACGTCCGCGGCAGCACGCCGAAGCGCTCGCGCAGCGCCGGCACCGGCTGGTCCATCACGTCCCAGAAGTCCTGGCGCTGCGAGAAGTCGACCGCGGTGCCGCGGCCGCGCTCGAGCGCCTCGAGCACCCGCTCCGGATCGAAGAGCACCCGCGCGCCGATCACCGACTCGCCGGGGGCCACCTTGAAGCCCGCGGTCGACTGCAACAGCACCAGGAACAGCGCGCTGAACGGGTCCTCATGGCGCATGCCCGCCGTGAAGGCCAGGGTCTGCAGCTCGCCCTCGAAGTTGGTGTCGTAGCCGGCGATGATGTGGATGATGTCGTGGTGGACCAGCGACTCCGGCACGTTGCCCTCGCCGGCGAACGCGAACTCGCGCTCCCGGTAGTAGCGCCACAGCTCGCGGCCGAGGGTGCCCTCCGGCAGGCTGCCGAGCTGGCGGTAGCGGAGGGCGAGCTCATGGTTCTCGCGGGCCGGGTGGCCGCCGTTGCGGGCGAGCTCGGCGGACAGCACGTCGGCGGGGAAGAACTGCATCACGCCCTGCCAGCCCTCGCTGGCATAGAGGGTCCCGAGCCGCGGCGCGGCGACGCGGCGGTGATACTCGTGCATGGTCTGCTGGCGGTGGCGGTGGACCAGCGCGTGGAAGCTGTGCATCTCGGCCTCGTCGATGGCGAGCGCCGCACGAAACGCCGACAGCACCTTCCACTCCTCGGGGGAGATCTGGCCGTCGACGATGCCCATCACCAGGCAGGCCTTGAGGGCGACGATGCGGGCGGCGGGGCCGGTGACGACCGCGGCGAGCTCCGCGGGGGTGGTCAGCGGCAGGTCGCGGGGCTCGGCGTCGACGCCGAGCAGCTCGGCGGAGGCGACGAGCATCGCCTGCTCCTTGACCGCGAAGGTCCCGTCGGCGACCGCCACGGTCTTGAGCGCGCGCAACACGGCCAGCGATTCGGAGGGCGAGAATTCGAACAGCGATCGCATCGACCCCGACGCTACCAAACATCGGGCCGTTCGGCAGCCTCCGCGGCCCCCGCGGCCCCGCAGTCTCTGCGGCGCTCGCGCGATTGGGCTCCACGCCGGCGCTGCGCGCGGTCCACGACCGGGCCGGCTAACCCTTGCGCTCGGTGACCCGCTTGAAGTAGCGGGGGACAAGGGTCTGGTAGAAGCGCTCGGGCGCCAGCCGCTTGAGCCGCCACAACCACGAGCCGTCGCTGTGGGGCAGCGAGAACAGCTCGCCGACGTCGACGCTGGCGAGCGCGTGGCGGGCGACCTCGGGGGCCTGGAGCTTGGCGCGGGCCATCAGCTTCTCGGCGACGTGGACCTGGCCCGGGTTCTGGGTGCGGGTCGCCTGCATGATGTTGGTCTGAAAGAAGGTCGGGCACAGCACGGTGACGCTGATCCCGGCGCCCTTGAGCTCGGCGCACAGCGTCTCCGAGAGGGCGACGACGCCGGCCTTCGTGACGTTGTAGGGGGCCATCTCCGGGGTGCTCAGCAGGCCGGCCGCCGAGGCGACGTTCAGGATCGCCCCGCCGCCGCGGGCCTTGAAGTGCGGGATGAAGGCGCGGCAGCCGTGCACGACGCCCATCAGGTTGATGCCGACGATCCAGTCCCAGTCGGCCATCGGGATCTCCGCCATCGGGCCGGAGGCCGCCACGCCCGCGTTGTTGACCACCAGGTCGGCGCCGCCGAAGGCCGCGCCCGCCTCCTCCACCAGGCGCTCGACCTGCGCCAGCTGAGCGACGTCGCAGGCGACCGCGTGGGCCTCGCCGCCGGCGTCACGGACCGACGCCGCGGTCAGCTCCGCCGCCGCGAGGTCGATGTCGGCGGCGATCACACGGCCGCGGCGACGGGCGAGCTCGAGGCACAGCGCGCGGCCGAGGCCGCCACCTGCGCCCGTGACGACGGCACGGGGTCGATCCGGGAGAGACATGCGGCGGGAGGGTAGCCCCGGACCGACAGATTTGTCGACGGCCCGCGCAACGCCGCGCGCCCGCGGGCCGAACCTCCCCCGGCATGCCCGGCCCTGCCCTCCGCTCCCCGTCCGCGCGCGCCCGGCAGGTCGCCCGGGAGATCGACCGCGACGAGCGGATCGTCCTGCTCGCCCTCGGCCGCCGCCTCGCCGCCCTGCTGCGCGCCGCCCTCGACCACCGCGAGCCTCCCCGCGACGATCCCCCCGAGCATCCCCGCGACGATCTCCCCGAGCATCTCCGCGACCTGCCCGCCGTCCTCGACGCGATGACCGCGACGATCGCCCGGGCCCGCGCCGAGGCCCGCGCCCTCAACGACGCCCGCATCGCCCGCCGGGCCGAGCGCCCGCAGAGCCCCGACACCGTGTGGCTGCCCCCCGAGCTGCGCGTCCACGCCTGCCACGGCGACTACCTCGGCGCCTTCGCCGACCTCGCGGCCGTCGGTCGCATGGCCTTTCATACATGTCTGATCGACCCGGTCTCCAAGGACATACCAGCCCCGAGCCCGCGCGACCTGGCGCTCGAGCTGCACCTGCGCGGCACCCTGTGGACGATCGAGCACGCCGGCCGCGTGCACGTGTTTCGCTGCCGCGACCCGGCCGAGGGCTCGAGTCACAGCGGCTCGCAGATCGAGCGATAGGGGACGTCCTTGCAGCTGCGATCGAACCACTTGCCGTTGTCGTCGCCCTTGCCGAACACCCCGAGCACCGCGCAGGCGTCGTCACCCGCGATGTCGGGGTCGTTCGAGTACCAGCCGCCGGTGCCCTTCGGGGGCATCGGCGCGCCGTCCAGCCACAGATATTCGCCATTGACCTTGCGCCCGCCGAGCCACCACGAGGCCCGCGGCCACACCGTCTGATCGCCGCCGTCCTGCTCCTGTTTGATGTCCTCGTCGGTCATCTGTGCCCGCAGCGCCGCGACGAGCTCCGCGCTCTCGACCTCGTCGAGGATCGCGAGCCGCGCACAGCGGGCCTCGCAGGCGGCCCGCGCCTGCTCCCAGGTCCCGCTCTCCTCGCAGATCAGGTAGGTCTCCCCGGCGATCTGCTGCGAGACACACGCGCCCCCCTCGCCAAGGCAGTCCGGCCCGGTGCTCGCGCCGCTGCTGCTCGTGCCGGTCTCGCTGCTCGTGCCGGTCTCACTGCCCGTCACGACCGCGGCGCCGCTGCTGCTCGTGCCGGTCTCGCTGCCCGTCACGACCGCGGCGCCGCTGCTGCTCGTGCTCCCGTCGCCCCCGGCCGGCTCGAACGCGCCGTTGACCACCAGGCACCCGCCGAGCCCCAGGCCCGTGGCCATCGCCGCGGCTCGCCTCATCAAAACCGGCCTCATCGCCGCAGCGTACACCGTTCCGGCCGGGTCACGTCAGGGCCCGGGCGCGGCTGCGACGCCGGAGGTCGGCGGCCACGGGTCCGGCCACAGCACCTCGACCAGGGTCAGGCCCTCGGGCGGCGCGGTGGCCCCGGTGCGGCTGCGGTCCGGCGCGGCCAGCAGCGCGGCGACCGAGTCCGGCGGGCGGCGTCCGAGGCCGACCTCGACGAGCGTGCCGACCATGATGCGCACCATGTTCTGCAAGAAAGCCTCGCCACGGACCTCGACCTCGACGATCTCCGGCCGCTCGTCCGGGGCCAGGCAAGGCGGGTCGGCGGGCCGCTCGTCGCCCGCGGCGCCGCCCTGCACGTCCACCGCGATGATCCTTCGCACCGTCGAGCGCGCCTGACAGCCGCTCGCACGAAAGCCCGCGAAGTCGTGCTCGCCCACGAAGTGGCGCGCCGCGGCCTGCATCGCCGCGACGTCGAGGGGGCGCGGCAGGTGCCACTCGCTGCGAGCGGTCTGCGGGATGCGCCGCGGGGTGCAGCGGATGCGATAGCGGTAGCGCTTGCCGAGGTTCCAGAACCGCGGGTCGACCGGTCTGCCGTCGGGCAGCGCCGCCTCCCAGGCCGCGACCACCCCGAGGTCGGCGGGCAGCTTGCCGATGAGACCGAGCAGCACCCCGCGCGGGGGGATCTTCAGCGGCGCCTCGAAGCCGACGATCTGCCCGAGCGCGTGCACCCCCGCGTCCGTGCGGCTCGCGCCCCGGGTCCGCACCGGCTGCCTGTAGAGCGCGGCCAGCCCGTCCTCGAGCACCCCCTGGACCGTGCGCTGCGGCGCCCCATCGACCCCGCAGGCCTGCCGCGCGAAGCCGTGGAAGTCCGTTCCGTCGTAGGCGAGGCGGACGAGGACGGTCATGCGGGGGGCGGACGATGGCGACCGCGGCGCGCGCTGTCAAGCCATCGATCGGCCGGGCCCGAAGGCCGGGAATTGCTGGCGATTTCTGCGCCTTTGTGGCATGGCTACAGGCGCCCACTGGCCGCGCCATGGATTTCCGGAAGACCTACTTCCTGCTGCCGAACCTGTTCACCCTCGCGGGTCTGTTCTGCGGCTTCTATGCGATCGCCGTGTGCGCGCGGCTCAACGACGAGGGAGGCGGCAGCGACGCGCTGTACAAGGCCTCGCTGGCGATCTTCATCGGCATGTTCTTCGACACCGCCGACGGCAGGATCGCGCGCCTGACGAAGACCCAATCCGAGCTCGGCCTGCACCTCGACAGCCTCGCCGACGTGGTCACCTTCGGGGTCGCGCCGGCCTTCGTGGTCTATCGCTGGGGCCTCGAGGGCCTCGGCCAGCTCGGCCTCTTCGTCGCCTTCCTGTTCGTCGCCTGCGGCGCCCTGCGGCTGGCCCGCTTCAACGTGCTGAGCCTGCGCGCGAAGCACGAGGACCCGGAGAAGATCGGCAAGTACATGCTCGGCCTGCCGATCCCGGTCGCCGCGGGCGTGATCATCGCCCTGGTGATGGGCTTCCACGCGATCGGCATCTCGCAGATCACCAATCACCTGCTGGTCGGCGCGATGATCGTCGTGCTCAGCTACCTGATGGTCTCCCGCGTGCGCTTCCGGTCGATGAAGGACCTGCGCCTCACCAAGCGCACCCTCGCCGTCGTCGCCCTGCTGATCATGAGCGCCGTCGTCGTCGCCGTCCGCATCTCCCAGCCGGCCGTGCTGATCATGCTCGTCAGCTGTTACATCGTCCTCGGCCTGGTCGAGGAGGTCCTGCTGGTCCGCAAGGCCAGGCGCGAGGCCAGGCTCGCCGCCGCCCAGGTCCTCCTGCCGGTTCATTCGGCCCATGCGGCCGACGCCGTCCATGCGGTTGCCGCCCCCGCCGACGACGAGCGCGAGGTCCTCGCCGAGCTCGGCGTCGAGGACGAGCCGGCCCGCGCCGGCACCTGAGCCGCCGGTCGCCGCGGCACCACGGCGTCGTCGGAACCGACCGGCGCCCGCGGATGCTCGCCCGCCGCGCGCCCGGGTCGGCTCGCCGCCCGCCGCCCGCCGCCCGCCGTTGCCGAGCCCGTCGGAGCCATCATAGTCTTCGCTGAAGAGTCGACATTCGGCGACCGCAGATCCGCATGAAATTCTTCGGGGTGGCGGCGCCCGATTCGCAGACATTCACGAGGTTCGCAATGTACCCACATACGATCATTGTCTCGACCGCGCTGGCCATCGTCGCCTGCGACGCGGACGCCGAGCCGACGCGGGCCGCGAGCCCGCGCGACGTCGACCCCGCGAGCGCCCGGGCGATGACCGCGGCGATCCTCGCGCTCCGCGACCGCTCCGGGCCCGAGGTCGACGCGCTGCGCCGGAGCCTCCCGGTGCCGGCGGTGGCGATCGACCTCGCGCCCGGCGGAGGGCTCCCCGTCGGCGTCGTCGCCAGCGACGCCACGGCTTCGGGCCTGCCTGCCGCGCGGCGCGGCCTCGGCGACCGCGTCGCCGCGCCGCCGAGCGCCCCTGATCCCGTCGTCGAGCGGCCGGGCGGCGCGCGCACGGTGTTCGGCGCCGACGACCGCTCGATCTTCTACGATCACGGCTATCCCTTCTCGACGGTCGGCAAGATCGAGTTCCCGGGCGGCTCGTGCACGGGCACGTTGGTCGGTCCGCGTCACGTCCTCACCGCGAGCCACTGCGTCGAATGGAACGACGACGGCACGACGGGCTGGGTGCGCTTCTTGCCGTCGCTCCACGGCGACGAGCAGCCCTTCGGCGAGGCGTGGGCGGCGCAGATATTCTACTACCGCAAGGTCAACACCGACGGAGATCCCCTGCTCGATGTGGACGAGGTCGCATTCGACTTCGTCGCCATCGTCCTCGACCGCAACGCCGGCGACACGACCGGGTGGATGGGCTCACGGACCTACTCGACCGACTGGAACGGCGGCAGCCACTGGGCCAACATCGGCTATCCGCTCGACCTCGGCGAGACGATCTACCCGGTATTTCAGAACCCTTGCTCGGTGACGGCGACGCAGGACTACTGCTGGAGCGACTGGTGCTCGGTCATGCTCAAGTCCCTCTGCGACATCTCTGGCGGCCAGTCCGGCGGCCCGCTCTATGGCACGTGGGGCGACATCCCCGACGTGATCGGGGTCGTCAGCGCCGCGACCGACGAGACCAACATGTTCGCGGGCGGAGCGCTCATCCCGACGCTGATCCAGCAAGCCCGCACGGAGGCGCCGTAGCGACCGCCGCCGAACTCGCAGCTCAGGGCAGGTCGACGCGCTCCGCGGCCTGGTGGCACACCGGCTCGCAATCGGGCCCGTTCGGCCGCGTCTCGACGAACTTGGGCGCGAACTCGAAGGAGCGCAGCGCCTGTCCGTCGCGCGCGATCGCGAGCTTGACCTTCGTGACCGCCGTCGGCACCCGAATGTCCGAAAAGCCATGTTGATCCGGGGGGAGCGCGCACCCCGACTCGGCGATCTGCACCCGACCGGACGGGTCGCAGGTCAACGACGGCCCGGCATCGCAGGCCTTGAGCGGCAGCGCGCCGGTGCAGGTCACCGGGGCGCCGTCGAGCTCGAACGCGAAGGTGTAGGCCCCGGGCTCCCACGGGCTCCCCTTCGCCATTGTGATCGTCAGGCCGTCCGCGCACCCGATCTCGGTGCACATCTTGCTGTTCGGCCCCGGCGCGCCGGGGCTCCTGGCGCACGCGCACAATAGGATAACGATCGCGGCGGTGGCTCGGCGAAGATTCATGGCCGCGAGCATCTCACGGGTCGGCGGGTTATGCTCGTCCCCCGCGCGGTCGCCTGCTCCGCCGCCGCCGCCGACGTCCGCGAATAACCGCCGCCGCATCGCCTGTAATCGCTGTTTGAGGCGGCCGGGCATCCACCGCGAAATAATGGCCCCCGCCGCCCGCGAGCCCGGCGAGCGCGGAGCCCGGCCCGCGCGGCGCGCTCAGGGCGAGCTCGGCGGCGACCTGCCCCGGCCCGTCAAAGTCCCCGGGTGATCCACTCAGGCCCCCGAGCGGAGCCTGCGCAGATGCGACCGCCGCTTCACGAGTGCCGCGCTCCTTCAAGCCCGTCGCGGGCGTAGAGGTCGCGGGACCACGGCGATTCATCAGCGATGAATGTGATCGCGCGTCCATCGACGCCACCTGACTTATGGCGCGATGTGATCCCGAGCATACACTCGGATCACGCTCAACGACGGGCCCAGGACGCGGCAGGGCGCAGCTGCAGCGCGACCGAGGCGGCGACGCGACTGATCGGCCGCAACAGATGCACGGAGGAACGGCGATGACGAGGAATGAGATCCATCGATCGAGGATAAAGCTATTATCGTTCTCCCTGGTATTCGCCGCGGCCGCGGCCCTGGCGAACTGCGCCGACGAGGAGTCGCTCGAGACGTCGCCCGCGGATTGGGCGGTCGATGTGACCCCCCGCGAGCTCGCCGGCGGGATCCGATTCGCGGTGATCGGCGATTTCGGCCAGTCGGGGCCGAATGAGCTGCTCGTGGCCGACCTGGTCAAGTCCTGGACGCCGGACTTCGTGATCACGACCGGGGACAACAACTATCCCTCCGGCGCGCAGTCCACGATCGACCTGAACATCGGGCAGTATTACCGGAGCTTCATCTATCCGTACACCGGGAGCTACGGCGCCGGCTCCCCGACCAAGACCAACCGCTTCTTCCCCACGCTCGGCAACCACGACGTGGCGACGAGCGCCGGCAAGCCCCACCTCAACTACTTCACCTTGCCCGGCAACGAGCGCTACTACGACTTCGTGCGGGGCCCCGTCCACTTCTTCGCGCTCAACTCCAACCTCTCCGAGCCCAGTGGTCGGTCGAGCGGGTCGACGCAGGCGCTGTGGCTCAAGGACCGGCTCGCCAAGTCGACCGCGACCTGGAAGATCGTCTATCTCCACCACGCGCCGTACTCGTCGGGCAACCACGGCTCACAGTCGGTCCTGCAGTGGCCATTCCAGGCGTGGGGCGCCACGGCGGTGCTGAGCGGCCACGATCACCACTACGAGCGCATCATCCGCGACGGCTTCCCGTACATGGTGAACGGCCTGGGCGGGAAGAGCCGGTACGCCTTCAAGGTGACGGTGCCGGGCAGCGAGGTCCGATACAACGCCGACTCTGGCGCCCAACTGGTCGAGGCGGACGATACGACGCTGATCTTCAAGTTCATCGACACGACGGGCGCGGTCATCGACGACTATCGGCTGATGTCCCGGTCGTTCACGAACGCGGAGGACACGTACATCGCCGAGCACATCCCGGGCGGCAACTTCGCCGCCGCCTCCACGATCAAGGTCGACGGCGACGTGCCCACCGGGACCGGCCGCGACTATCGTGGCCTCATCCGCTGGAACATCGCGGAGATCCCGCCCGGCAGCACGGTGACGGGCGCGTCGCTCACCACGTACGTGGAGAACGCGGCCCCGGGCGAGGTCTACCAGATCGTCGAGGTCCTCCACCCCTGGAAGGAGACGGAGGCGACGTGGAGCGATCCGTGGGTCGAGCCCGGCGGCGATGCGGCGAAGGACACGAGCTCGGTGCTCTTCGGCACGATCAGCGCGGGGACCACCGGCCCGCGCACCGCGATCCTCAACAATGACGCGGTGGCGGCCGTGCAGAGCTGGGTGAACGACCCGGATTCGAACCACGGATTTATGATCTATGACGCGGATAACACGGATCAGCTCGAGCTCTACCAGAGCGAGAACCCGACCGCGTCGCGACGGCCCAAGTTGACCGTCACGTACCTCCCCTTATGAGGTGCGCGGCCCGCTGGCCGCGCAGTGAACCCTCGATCGACCGCCCCACGACGACGACATCGGCGGCGTGGCGGCCGCGGACAGGAAACCATGACGACGACCTCGACAATCTCCCCAACGACGCATCGGATGAGCGAGCGCTTGACCGTCGCGCCGGGCCCGAAGGGCACACCCATCGTCGGCAACACCCTCGCCTTCGTCAGGGACCCGCGCGGGACCGTCATGGCCTGGGCGCGGCAATACGGGCCGCTGGTGCGCTTCCAGCTCGGGCCCATGGTCGTGCACCTCGTCGCCGACCCCGAGCATGTGCGGCAGGTGCTGCAGACGAACAGCGACAACTATTACAAGGCCGCGCGAATGAGCTTCTTGACCGACTTCCTCGGCGAGTCGCTCTTGACGCTGGAGGGCCGGAGGTGGCGACAGCGCCGGCGGCTCGCGCAGCCCGCGTTCCACAAGGATCGCCTCGCCGAGATCGCGGATACGATGAACGCCGGGGCCCGGCGCCTGGTCGCGCGGCTGGAGTCACGCGCCGACAGCGGCCAGGCCTTCGACGTGCACGCCGAGATGATGCGATTGGCCCTCGGCGTGGCCGGCGAGGCGCTCTTCGGCGTCGACCTGAGCACCCACGCGGAGGAGGTCGGGCGCGCGCTGCCCCTCATCCTCGATCACATCCTCGGCCGGATGAACGCCCTCGTCCCGCTGCCGCTGTGGCTGCCGACCCCGGCCAACCGCCGCTACCGCGCCGCGGTCGACCGGCTCGACGCGCTCGTCCTCGGCCTGCTCCGCGACTTTCGCGGCGGACGGGTCCGCCCCTGCGGCCTGCTGGCGCTGTTGATGGAGGCCCGCGACGCGGACACCGGTCAGGCCCTCACCGACGAACAGCTGCGCGACGAGGTGATGACGCTGATCCTCGCCGGACACGAGACGACGGCCGGCGCCTTGACCTGGACGTGGTGGCTGCTCGCGCAGCACCCCGACTGCGCGGCCCGCCTGCGCGCCGAGCTCAGCGCCGTCCTCGGCGACCGGGTCCCCACGGCCGCCGATCTGCCGCGCCTGCAATACGCCCGCAACACGGTGTACGAGGCGATGCGCCTGATGCCGCCCTTGTGGGTCATCGCGCGCACGCCGATCGCGGACGACACGATCGGCGGCTGTCACATCCCGAAGGGCTCGATGGTCCTCCTCGCCGCCTGCGCGACCCACCGCGACCCCGCGCACTGGGACGACCCCGAGGCCTTCGACCCCGACCGCTTCTCCCCCGAGCGCTCGAAGGGCCGCCACAAGCTCGCCTACTACCCCTTCAGCTCCGGGCCGCGGGTCTGCATCGGCAACAACTTCGCAATGATGGAGGCGACCCTGGTCGTCGCAATGATGGCGCAGCGCTTCCGCCTCGAGCTCGATCCGACCCGCGAGGTCCGGATCGAGCCGTCGATGACCCTGCGCCCGAAGCATGGGCTGTGGATGTCCCTGCACACCGTCGCTCGCGAGACGGTCCAGCCGGCGCCGGTCGGGCCGCCCGGGGAGGCGAGCGCGAATTCCGGCCCCGTCGTCGCCACCCCCCGCTGCCCCTTCGCCTCCGCCGGGGCCTGAGCCCACGGCCGCGACCGCGCATCGAGGCCCTGCCCATCGGCGTGCTCGTCGGCCTCGCGCGAGCGCTGGCCAATCGGCGGCGGACTGGCGAGACTGTGGCGGACCAGCTGAAAGCTCGGTTGATCCGTTTCGCTCGAGCAGGAGCAGGACATGAGCATCGCCCGCGCCCTCGCCAGGGTCCTCCGCAATAACTTTCAGATGCACGTCGCGTGGGTCCCGGTCGCCACCAGCTTCTCGCTCGGTGACTATGGCATCTGGCGCGACGGAGTCTTCGCGCCGATCGGCAACATCAGCGAGTTCGGGGTCGAGCCGCAGATCGAGCGCGGTCGCGACGTCGACCTCGAGTTCATCTCGGCGGGCAGCTCGACCACCCAGGTCGCCGCCGACGTTCGCGGCCCCGTCTCGCCGATCAGCGACGCCGAGGCCGAGGCGCAGATCCGCTTCGACGCCGCGCATTCCTTCGTGCTCAAGGTCGGCAAGCTCGGCTCGACGCGCATCGCCAACATCGCCGAGGTCGCGCGCCTCCTCGACGACACCAGGCGCTGGAGCTGGCGCTACAAAGTCGTCGGCGAGCTGTTCTTCGGCGAGGACGTGCTGCTCGTCGCCACCGCCGAACATGACACCACCGTCTCGCTGCGCGGCAAGGCCCACGCGCTCGCCGGCCTCCAGGGCGGCAGCATCGGCGCTGGTATCAGCGTCAGCGCCGACCGGCACCTCGCCCTCAACATCACCGGCGGCGCCGGTCCAGTCGGCCTCGGCCTGTTCCGCGTGCGCCTCTCCGGCGCCCCCGCCCTCAACTTCTCCGCGGACCTGGCCGAGCCCCGCACCTTCGTGACGCACGAGGGCCTGCTGGCGGAGGTCACGACCGAGGAGCAGTGGGAGACGGCGCCGGCGGACGACGAGCCCGCGGAGTGACGCCCTGACGGCCACACCCGGGCCAGCCGCGCTACACTGCCCGGGCGATGACCGCCGAGCCGCTGCGCCTGATGCTCTACGACCGGACCTGCACCGGCCCGACGCTGCGGCCCGGCCTGTCGCACGCGTGGTGGACCGGCGGGGTGCTGTACGGCCGGCTGCTGCGCCGCCTGCACGCCTGGCACGGCGCGAGCTCGTGGGCCGAGGCACTGGCCTGGGTCGCGCAGCTGCAGCCGGAGCGGCCGATCGCCGAGCTGCAATTCTGGGGGCACGGCAAGTGGGGCCGCGCGTACATCGGCCGCGACCTGCTCGACGCCGGCGCGCTGCGCTCCGGCCACCCGCTGCACGCCTCGCTCGCGGCGATCCGGGCGCGCCTCCACGGACCGGAGGCCCTGTGGTGGTTTCGCACCTGCGAGACCTTCGGCGCCGCCCCCGGCCACGACTTCGCGCGCAGCCTGACCGACTTCATGGGCTGCCGCGCCGCCGGCCACACGTACATCATCGGCGGCTGGCAGAGCGGCCTGCACAGTTTGAGGCCCGGCGAGATCCCGGCCTGGTCGCCGCTCGAGGGCCTCAAGCTCGGCCCGCCCGAGGACCCGCGCGAGGCGCTGTACTCGGCCCGGGGCGCGCCGAATACCATTCACTGTCTCTCGGGACAGGTCCCCGCGGGCTACTGAATCGCTGCCTCTCGGGACAGGTCCACGCCACGCCTTCCTCTGTCTCTCGAGACAGGTCCCCGCGGCGACGAATCACTCGCTCGGGACACGCGCTCAGGCGCCGAGCTGACGCAGCGCCTTGAGCCGCGGCACCAGCTCGGTCTTGAAGCGCTCGAGCGCCTTCGCCGTCAGCGGCGCGCCGACCACGGCGGGGCGCTCCTGGTCGCCGCGGGCGATCGTCAGCGGGTCGAGCATCGTCACCTCGCCGGCCTCCTCGCGCCACAGCTCGAGGCGCACGCGGTCGGTCGCGGTCTTGCCGCTGTGACCGGCGAGGCCGATCAGCTGGCCCTGCCGGACCTTCACGCCCGGGCGCAGGTCGCCGAGGGTGCGCAGCAGATGCGCGTAGCGGGCGACCAGGCCGCCGCCAAACTCGATCTCGACCACGAGGCCGGCGTCGCCGGCCTGCTCGGCGAAGCGGACCACGCCCTCGCCGAGCGCGACCACCGGCGCGCCCTCGGGGCGCCGATAGAGCGCGCCCGCCCGGCCGGCGACGATCTCGACGGAGGGCGGCATCATCGCCCGGGCCTCCGGCGTGATCCCGTGGAAGCGCAGCGGGGAGCGCAGCAGGACCCGGCGCTGCGGCTGGCCCTCCGCGTCGTAATAAGCGGCGCTGCGGCTGCCCTCGGCCTGGTGGCGGAAGTACGTGAAGCGACCCGCCGCCCCGCGGAAGCGGACCGCCAGCAGCGCGCCGTAGCGGTGGAAGCTCTTGCCGAGCGAGCGCTTCTCGACGATCACCTCGATGCGGTCACGGGGCTGGGCCTCGGCGACGAGGTCGAGGTCGAAGGCCAGAACCTCGGCGATCAGCCCGGCGAGCTCGGGGCGCTCCCCGGCCTCGAGCACCGCGCGTCCGAGGTCGGCGTCGCCGCCGAGCTCGAGCCGCAGCGCCGCGACCTCGCTGACCGGCGGATGCTGGATCGTCCGCACCTGCATGCCCTGGCCGTCGCTGCAGGCCTGGACCAGGTGGCCCTCCGCGAGCTCGATCTCGAGGGCCGAGATCCCGCCGCGGCGGTCCATCGCCACCCGCACCGGGGCGCCCGAGCCAGCGACCAGGCCGAGGTCGAGGCTCGGGCGGATCGCCGCCTCGAGCGCGTCGATCTCGGCGCCGTCGACCCCGAGCTCGAGCAGCAGCAGCCGCAGCGTCCGCCCGCTGGACAGCGCGCTGGTCTGAAAGATCTGGTCGTCCAGGCCCTCGAAGATGCGCACCGGGTCGCCGCTGCAGGCGCGCTCGGGCGGGCTCGCGTGGCTGCCGAGCGCGCCGCCGTGGCCGCCCTCGTCCGCGTCGCCGCCGATCACCGCGGCCCGCGGCGCGAGCTCCAGCACCGAGGTCCCCTCGCGCCACACGAACACGTACGCGTTGACCAGCGCCAGCAGCGTCAGCAGCAGGATCGTCCGGTTACGGACCTTGCGCTCCATCGGGTCGATCGCCGCGCGACGCGGGCCCTCGCCCTCGCCACGGACCCGCCGGTTGACCTTGCGCTTCGCGGCCGGCCGATGCGCGCGCAGCTCCGCCGCCGCCGCCGTGGCCGCGGCCTGACGGGGCGTTCGCCCGCCCTTGCTGGGCTTCACGCGGCGGTTTCCCTGGCTCGGCACCGAACCGCCGCTATCAGATCGGCCGCCCCTGCGGCAAGTTTCGCCCAATTTCCACAGGCCCACATGGCCCCAAGGACAGGTACGCGCGCCCGGGCTGCGCACCTGTACAGCGCGGCCGCGCCGCGCAGAGCACGCCAAGCCGGCGCGATTCCGCTATGCTCGCCGCCATGCATTCGCCTGACCTCCCCCAGCGCGCGCGCGTGGTCGTCGTCGGCGGCGGCGTGATCGGCTGCTCCGTCGCGTACCACCTGGCCCACATGGGCTGGAAGGACGTGGTGCTGCTCGAGCGCGACCGCCTGACCTCGGGCACGACCTGGCACGCCGCCGGCCTGATGGTGACCTTCGGCTCGACCTCCGAGACATCGACCGAGATGCGCAAGTACACGCGCGACCTCTACAGCCGGCTCGAGGCCGAGACCGGGGTAGCGACCGGCTTCAACCCGGTCGGCTTCATCGAGGTCGCCGGCGACCGCGACCGGCTCGAGGAGTACCGCCGGGTCTCGGCCTTCAACCGCCACTGCGGCGTCGACGTCCACGAGATCTCGCCGCGGCAGGTCCAGGAGCTGTTCCCGCTGGCGCGCACCGAGGACCTCCTGGCCGGCTTCTACGTGCGCGAGGACGGCAAGGCCAACCCCGTCGACGTAACCATGGCGCTGGCGAAGGGCGCCCGGCTCGCGGGCGCGAGGGTCATCGAGGGCGTGCCCGTCACCGGCTTCGTCCAGCGCCGCGGCGCGGTCGCCGGGGTGGTGACCCCGTACGGCACGATCGAGGCCGAGTACGTGGTCAACTGCGCCGGCATGTGGGGCCGCCAGCTCGCCGCCAAGGCCGGCGTCAACGTCCCGCTGCAGGCCGCCGAGCACTACTACCTCATCACCGACAAGATCCCCGGCATCTCGCCCGCGTGGCCGGTGCTCGAGGACCCGGGCTCGTTCGGCTACTTCCGCGAGGAGGTCGGCGGCATGATGGTCGGCCTCTTCGAGCCGGTCTGCGCGCCGTGGAAGATCGAGGGCATCCCCGAGGACTTCTCCTTCGGCGACCTCGCCCCCGACTGGGACCGCATGGGCCCCTACCTCGAGACCGCGATGCGCCGCGTCCCCGTGCTGCTCGAGACCGGCGTGAAGAAGTTCTTCTGCGGCCCCGAGAGCTTCACCCCCGACCTCCAGCCGGTCGTCGGCGAGGCCCCCGAGCTCAGGAACTACTTCGTCGCCGCCGGCCTCAACTCGATCGGCATCCTCACCGGCGGCGGCCTCGGCCGCGTGCTCGCCCACTGGATCATCAATGGCCGCCCCGACGTCGACGTCACCGGCTTCAACATCGACCGCCTGCACACCTACCAGGCCAACCCCGAGTATCGCCGCACCCGCACCGTCGAGTCGCTGGGTATGGTCTACCAGTGTCACTATCCGACCCGCTCGATGCAGACCGCGCGCGGCGCCAAGCTCTCCCCCGTGCACGCCCAGCTCGCGGCCCGCGGCGCGTACTTCCGCGACGTCAGCGGCTGGGAGGGCGCCGACTGGTACGCGCCCCCGGGCATGGCCCCCGAGCCCGGCCCGCTGTCCTGGGGCCGCCAGGACTGGTTCCCGCTGTGGCGCTCCGAGCACCACGCCGCCCGCGAGGGCGTGATCCTGATGGACATGTCCTTCATGGCCAAGTTCCTGGTCGAGGGCCGCGACGCCGGGGAGGTCCTCGACTACATCTCCGCCAACTCCGTCGACGGCCCCGCGGGTCGCATCACCTATACGCAGTGGCTCAACGAGGGCGGCACGATCGAGGCCGACCTGACGGTGACGAAGCTCGACGACCAGCGCTTCTGGGTGGTCGCCTCCGACACCGCCCACCGCCACGTGCTGACCTGGCTGCGCCGCCACATCCCCGCGGACGCCCATTGCCACGTCTCCGACCAGACCTCCGGTCACGCGCAGATCAACATTCAGGGCCCGCGCTCGCGCGAGCTCATGCAGGCCGTCACCAGCTGCGACCTCTCCGACGCGGCCTTCCCGTTCCGCGCCGCCCAGGAGATCGACATCGGCTTCGCCCGCGCGCTGTGCATCCGCATCACCTACCTCGGCGAGCTCGGCTACGAGCTCTACATCCCCGCCGAACAGGCGATGCACGTCTACGAGCGCCTGGTCGCCGCCGGCGAGCCCCTCGGCCTGCGCCACGCCGGCCTCAAGGCCCTCGCCAGCTTGCGCATGGAGAAGGGCTATCGCGACTACGGCCACGACATCGACAACACCGACTCGGTGCTCGAGGCCGGCCTCGGCTTCGCCGTCGACCTCAAGAAGCCGGGCGGCTTCATCGGCCGCGACGCCGTGCTCGCCAAGAAGGCCGCGGGCCCGCTGACCCGCCGCCTCGTGCAGGTCCTGGTGACCGACCCCGAGCCGCTGCTGTTCCACGCCGAGATCGTGCACCGCGACGGCCGCCCCGTCGGCTACATCCGGGCCGCCTCGTACGGCTTCACCCTCGGCGGCGCGGTCGGCCTCGCCATGATCGACGCCGGCCCCGACCAGCCGATCGACCAGGCCTACCTCGACGCGGGCCGCTGGGAGGTCGACATCGCCGGACGCATGTTCCCGGCCCACGTCTCGCTGCGCCCGCTCCACGACCCCGAGATGCGACGCATCAAGGGCTGAACGCCCGCCGCACAATTTGCGCATCTTCCAGGCCCGGAGAGGCCCCAGCGAGCTACTTGCGCATATTTTGCGCAGCCGCCATGGGCGCTCCGGGTATATGCCACCTGCATGAGCAACTACGCGATCCTGATCGACAGTCACAACGCCAAGGTCTTCGGCTTCGCCGACGGCGAGGTCACCCACCACGCCTACCACCGGCATGAGCCCGAGCATCACACCAGCCACACTCAGGATCACGACAAGGACTCCGAGCACTTCTTCCACCAGGTCGCGGCCCACCTGACCGGCGCCACCCACCTGCTGCTGCTCGGCCACGGCCTCGGCAAGGACCACTTCAAGAGCCACCTCGAGAAGCACCACCACCAGGACCTCGCGCACAAGATCCTCGCCGTCGAGACGGTCGACCATCCGACCGACGCGCAGGTCGTCGCCCAGGCGCGCGCGCTGTTCCTGAAGCATCACATCCACGTCTGAGCCGCGACCGGCTCGTCGGCGCGGCCGGCGAGCCCCGGTCCGAACCCGGACCTGTGGAGATTGTCGGCTGACAAATGTTCAGTGCCGAGCCGAATCGAATGCGGGCAGTCCGGGCGGGCGAATTCGCTCGCTCCTTTGTGGGTCCTGGGTTATCGTCCCTGCATGCGGCCACGGATTCGGCCCCTTCATCTTTACCTCGCCCTCGCGCCGATCCCCGCCTGCCAGCTCCCGCAGGCCGGATCCTCGCAGTTCACGACGACCGTGGTGATGCTGACCTCGGCATCCGCCTCGACCGGTGAGGACCTCGATACCACCACCGAGGATTCCGCCGGCTCGAGCGCCGGCGCTCTCTCCACCGGCGCCCTCTCCACCGGCGCCGTGAGCGACGGGGAGACCACGCTGATCCTCGACGTCGGCGCCGAACACGACCTCGGCGACGGCAGCCCGATCGGCTGCAACGGCAAGATCGACTTCCTGTTCGTCATCTCGCGCTACGCCGGCATGACCGGCTTCCAGACCCAGCTCCGCGACGCCTTCCCGAAGTTCATCGACACCATCGAGGCCAAGTTCGCCGACTTCGACTACCACATCATGGTGGTCGACGGCGACGCGACCTGGGGCGTCAGCACCTGCGACGCGAAGTGCCCGGTGCAGTGCGTCCCCGACTATCCCTGCGACTACACCCCGACCTACTGCGACATGAAGCTCGGCGCCGGCACCGTGTTCCCGGCCGGCGGCGACGCGGCCAACAAGCCCTGCGGCATCGACGGCGGCCGCCGCTACATGGTCACCGGGCAGACGAACCTCAAGGAGACCTTCGCCTGCGCCGCCCAGATCGGCAGCAGCGGGCGCGACTGGATGGGCGAGGCGCTCACGGCCGCCGTGCACTCGAACATCAACGACCCCGGCGGCTGCAACCCCGGCTTCCTGCGCGACGACGCCCTGCTCATGGTCACGCTCATCTCCAACACCTACGACCAGGAGGGCAAGCCCTGGGGCTCCACGGGCACCCCGGAGACCTGGGCCGCGGCCGTGCGCAAGGCCAAGGGCGAAGACCTCGAGTCGGTCGTCATGCTCAGCATCCTCGACGCGAGCCATAACCCCGACTGTCACCCCGAGGACCGCACCTGTCAGCTGCTCAAGCTGTTCCCGTACTCCCTCGTCGCGGACCGGCTCGACAGCGACTACGGCCCGGCCTTCGACCAGGCCACGGATCTCGTCGAGACCGCCTGCGCCGACTTCATCCCGACGCGGTGAGCCCGCCCGCCTACCCGCCGATGAACGCGACCGCAGGATGGCCGTTCGCGCCCGACCCGCCCGCGTAGACCTCGCCGTAATGCCCGATCGCCAGCGCGAGCGCCAGTTCGAGCGCCTGGAGGTCCGAGTGCGTGAAGGTCCACAGCGGCTCGAACTGGGACGACGCGAAGGCCCGCACCGTGAACGCCGACTCGTCGCCCATCACGCCGCCGGTCGCCACGACGGCGTAACCCGCCGGGCTCCACGCGAGATCCTGCGTGGCGAGGCTCCTGGCCTTGAAGACCCCCAGCGAGGTCTTCCACTTGATGACATTCGCCGGATCGTAGATCCGCAGATCACCGTCGGGCTCACAGATGTCGTCGCAGGTGTACCCGGCCACGACCAGGCGGCCCTGATCGTCGACGGCGACCGCCTGCGCGCCGCTCTGGGTCCTGGCGCCCGACGGGGCGCCGAACCATGCCGAACTCTTGGCCTCGAGGTCGACGCGGACGATGAACAGGCGGTCGCGTTTGACGGCCTCGAGCCCGTGCCGGCCGTGGGCCTCGCCGACCAGCACGAGGGTGTCGCCCACGAACACGCAGTCCTGCGTCCACTCGTCGAACAAATGCGGATCCTCCTTGTCTGCCGGCTGATAGTCGAGGTTCCACGGCACGGCCTCCAGGTTCGGCCGGAAGATCTGGACCATCGCATCGACGTCCGTCCCGGACGTCGGCGCGGAGCCGCAGACCACGACCGTGCCCGAGGGGTGGTGGGCGAGCGCGGCGGCCGTCTCCCCCTTGGTCCCCACGCCGAGCTTGTTCACGCCGAGGCCCCACGCGGAGACCCGGCCGAGCCACCACAGCTGCCCGTCCGCGCTCGGGCGACGGACGAGCACGAACATCGCGCCCTGCGCGTCCACTCGCATATCGACCGCGGAGCACTCGCTGTCGGGCAGGACCGGCTCGACCGCGTACGGCCCCACCGTGCCGTCCCTGTTGCGGCGCCGCAGGTAGCAGCGCGGAGCCCCGTTCGGGTGGTGCGTACCGAACTCGACGACATCGCCGTCGGGTAGCACGCCGAGCGCCTCGACCTGCCCGGTTCCGAGCGCATCGTCGGACTCCCAGTACAGCTGACTGCCGGGCATGGGCAGGCCGATCGAGTAGGGCGCCGCGACCTCCGCCCCGACCACAGCCTCCACGCCCTCCACCGCCTCGCGTCGCGGCGTCAGCAACGCGTCGAAATCCCCGTTGTCGAGGCCCGTGAACACGGGGATCTCGCCCGTGAAGACGCCGGGCTCGCCCATCACCAGCTTGATCCCCTTCTCTTCCTCGAGGTCCATGCGCACATCGTCGGCGTGCTCGGCCGTCACGGTCACCGCGATCGCCCCGTTGAACTGGATCGGGTTCGGCGTCAGCACCACCGAGACGATCGTCGGCGCCATGGCCGGCTCGCCGATCGTCGTGCTGCCGGTCCCGGGCTCCGGCGCGATCCCGCTCGAGCTCCCCTCGCCCCCGGTCACGGTCTGGAACTCCCCGCTCGTCGTCGGCGTCGCCCATTCGTCGGCGGGGGCCGAGCTCGACGTCGACCCGCACTCCTCGTTCTGGCACCCCTCCCACCCCGGCCACGGCGGGCACGCCGTCAGCAGCCACGCGTACGCGACCAGGGAGCAGCGGCGGATCGTGACGGGCACCGGCACCATCTGCATTGGCTCAAAACCGAGCGCAAATGGCAAGCCCTCGCGAAGGCGCAAAAACGCGCTCTCGCGACGAATCGTCGTTGGCGCGGCGGCCCTTCAGCGCCCCGGCGGCCCTTCATCGCCCCCCCTGTGGCCCTGATATGCTCGGTGAGCCACGTCGCGCCGGCCACGACCGTGGCCATGTCGCGGTCCGCGATCCTCGCCCGCGTCCGCCCGGTGCGCACTGCGAATCGAAGGGCCGCCTCATGCCAATCACGCCACGCCGAATCTGGACCCGTGCGCGCGCGGGGCGGAGGCCGAGCGGCACCACGCCGCGCCGACCGGCGTCGAGCCCGGCGTCGCCGTCGACGGCCGTCGAGCCCGCTCGCGCTTTCGTCGGACCTCGGTTACGGTCCGACGATGCGGCCATGGATCCTGGCCCTGGGCCTCGCCCTCGGACTGACCCCCGCCTGTCAGCCCCCGCAGGCCGGGTCGACGCAGTTCACGACGACGGCGGTGGTGCTGACCTCGGTCTCCGCCTCGACCGGTGAGGCGCCCGGCACCACCGCCGAGGCTCCCGCGAGCTCGAGCACCACGCCCGGCGACCTCGCCACCGACCCCGCGAGCGGCGACAGCGGAGGCACGACGCTGATCCTCGACGTCGGCGCCGACCACGACCTCGGCGACGGCAATCCCATCGGCTGCAACGGCAAGATCGACCTCCTGTTCGTGATCTCGCGCCGGGCCGGCATGGGGGGCTTCCAGACCCAGCTCCGCTCGGCCTTCCCTCAGTTCATCGCCACCATCGAGGCCAAGTTCGCCGAATTCGACTATCACATCATGGTGGTCGACGGCGACTCGACCTGGGGCGGCAGCACCTGCGACGCGCTGTGCCCGGCGCTGTGCGTCCCCAACTATCCCTGCGACTATACCCCGACCTACTGCGACACGAAGATGGGCGCCGGCTCCGTGTTCCCGGCCGGCGGCGACGCGGCCAACAAGCCCTGCGACATCGACGGCGGCCGCCGCTACATGGTCACCGGACAGGCTGACCTCAAGGGCACCTTCGCCTGCGCCGCCCAGGTCGGCAGCAGCGGGCGCGACTGGCTCGGCGAGGCGCTCACGGCCGCGATGCACTCGAACATCAACGACCCGGGCGGCTGCAACCCCGGCTTCCTGCGCGACGACGCGCTGCTGATGGTCACGCTCATCTCCAACACCTACGACCAGCCCGGGGACTCCGCGGGCACGCCGGCGACCTGGAGCGCGGCCGTGCGCGAGGCCAAGGGCGACGACCTCGAGTCGGTCGTGCTGCTCAACATCGGCGACACGATGGTCCCGGGCTGCCACGAGAAGGACCGATTGTGCCAGTTGGTCGAGCTGTTCCCATATGCGCTGAACACGGAGATCTGGGCGGACGACTACGGCCCGTTCTTCGACGAGGCCACGGACCTCGTCGAGGCCGCCTGCGCCGACTTCATCCCGCCGCAGTGACCCGCGCGCCGACTACCCGCCGATGAACACGACGGCCGGAGAGCTGCTCGCGCCCAGGCCGCCCGCGTAGACCTCGCCGTCGCGCCCGAGCGCCAGCGCCAGCGCCAGCTGGAGCGCCTGGAGGTGCTTGTGCTCGAAGGTCCACAGCGGCAGGGGCTGGGACGATGCGAAGGCCCGCACCGTGAACGCGGACTCGTCGCCCTTCAGGCCGCCGGTCGCCACGACCGCGTAGCCGGCGGGGCTCCACGCGAGGTCCTGGGTGCCGAGGCCCTCGCTCTTGAACGCGCCGAGCGACGCCTGCCACACGAGGGCGTCCCCCGGGTCGTAGATCCGCAGGTCGCCCTCCGGCTGACAGTCGTCGTCGCAGGTGTACCCGGCCACGACCAGGCGGCCCTGATCGTCGACGGCGACCGCCTGCGCGCCGCTCTGGGTCCTGGCGCCCGGCGGTGCGACCAGCCAGGCCGAGCTCTTGGCCGCCACGCCGAGGCGGAGGATGAAGAGGCGGTCGCGGTCGACGTTCTCGATCCCGTACTTGCCATAGGCCTCGCCGACGAGCGCGAGGCTGTCGCCCACGAACACGCAGTCGCGCGCCCGCTCGTCGAACGAGTGCGGCTCATCCTCGTCGTCGGGCTGATAGTCGAGGCGCCACGGCTCGCCTGGCAGGTTCGGCCGAAACAGCTGCACCATCGCGTCGACACCGGTCGACAGCGTCGGCGCGGAGCCGCAGACCGCGACCGTGCCCGACCCATGGTGGGCGAGCGCCGCGGCCGTCTCGCCCTTGGCCCCGGCGCCCAGGTTGCTCGCGCCGAGCCCCCAGGCGGGGATCCGGGCGAGCCACCAGCGCAGCCCGTCCGCGCCCGGGCGATGGACGAGGACGAACATCGCGCCGTGTTCGTCCACCTGGAGATCGATCGCGCCGCAGTCGATCCCGGGGAGGACCGCCGCGAGCGCGTCCGGCAGCGCTTTGCCCTGCTTATCCCGACGCCGGAGATAGCAGCGCGGGGCCCCCTGCGGATAGTGCGTGCCGAACTCGACGACGTCGCCGTCCGGCAGCACGCCGAGCGCCTCGACCTGCCCGGGGCCGAGCGCATCGTCGACCTCCCAGAACACCTGACTGCCCGGCAGCGGCAGGTCGACCACGTAATGCGCCTCGACCTCCACCCCCTCCACGAAGTCTCGCCACGGCGTCAGCAACGCCACATGCTCGCCATTGTCGAGACCGGTGAATACGGGGATCTCTCCGCCGAAGACCCCGGGCTCGACCATCTCGAGCTCGACCACGTCGCCGGTGTCGAGCGCCATGCGCACCCCGTCGGCGTGCTCGGCCGACACGGTCGCCGCGATCGACCCGTTGAATTGGATCGGCTCCGTGTCGGGGTTATCCTGGGAGCGCCGTGGCCCCCCTCCATACGACGCGCAGGCCGCGTCGTACGCCCCAGGCGCTCATCACAGGGTCTTGACGTACTCCACGAGCGCCCACCTGTCGTCGTCTGAGAGGCTCACGCCATACTCATGTCCGCGGTTCGAGTTGCCGCTGACGCTGGTATCGACGACGAAGGGCGCCGCGCCGTCGCTCACGTATCCCACTTTCTTCGGGTCGTACTCCCACCGGCCGACGGAGAAGGTCCTGGGCCGCTCGGCCGGGGGCAACAGCAGGTCGTGGAGGGTCGGCACCGAGCCGTTGTGGAGGAAGGGCGCGGAGGCCCAGACGCCGTTGAGCGGGCGCGCCTTGTAGGCCATGAACTCGGCGAACGGCGCTTCGGCGCTCTTCTGCGGGTAGTTGCCCTGCTTCGTGGTCTTTTCGAGCCCGTGCAGCTTGGCGCTCGCCACGGCCTTCAGCGCCGCGTCGGGCCGGCGCGACACGACGCGGGTGGCCAGGTCGCCGACGAGCGCGAGCGCGGGCGCATCGGGGCCGTACCTCCCGCCCTGCGGGGAGATGGCGCCCTCGAGGATCCCCGTGGGGATGCGGGCCTCGACGACGGCCCTGGCGGCCGCGTCATCGGTGCCCACGACATCGGTGCCCATCATCATCGCCACGACCTTGCGCTTCGGGTCGTCGCGGTCGATGAGCGCGTGACAGGACGCGCAGTGCGTCTGATACAGGGCCTGCCCGCGCGCGGCCAGCGGCCGATCGATCGGCGGCAAGATCTGCTCCGGCCACACGGGCGACGAGAGCCGCCGCAGCGCCTCCTCCATGGCGACGATCCGATTCTGCTCGATCGTCGATGGATACCCCTTCCGGGCGTCCTCCTCGGTCTCGTAGTGCTTGACGTCGACGTGCCCGAACACGCCGACGACCTCGCCGGCGTTGCGGCCCAGCGCGCCCGCGCCGGCGTTCGCCGAGAACCCCGTCCATTGCACGTAGTCGTGGCGCGGCGCGTCCCACAGCAGGGGGAAGCTCGTCGGGGCGTTCGGCGCGATGCTGTTCTTCGTGCCGCTCGTGAACCGGATCACCTGATTGACGATCCGGCCGACGGCGTCGAGGCGACCGAAGCCCTCGACCGTCGTGGCGCGATTGGCCGCCTCGTAGCCCTCGAACCAGGCGAGGGTGTCGCCGAGGCTCTTGCGGGCCGCCGCGACGGAGTCGGCGCTCTTGCGGCCGCGCCGCTGCGCGGCGGCGAAGCGCGCGAGCTTGGCCTCGTCCGCGAGGGTCGCCGCCAGCGACTCGCGGATGGCGTGCAGGAAGCCCATGATGTCGGCGAGCGCCGGGGCGCCGTCGATGCGCATCGCCGTGCCGCGGTAATTGATCTGCGAGGTGTGGCAGGCGGCGCAGGTCAAGCCGACCCGGTCCTCGTGGCGCGCGAAGCCGACCGGCAGCGCGTCCGGGTTATTGGGCGTCGCGTGCTGCGGGAGCAGGCGAAACCGCGAGACGCTCTCCGGGCTGATCAGCAGGCCCTCGCCGTCGGCCCGCTCGAGGTGCACGAGCGTGTCGTAGGGGAGCAGCGCGGAGCCCTGATCGGCGAAGTAGTACCAGAGCGTCTCGAGCGGCCCCCACCCCTGATCGAGGTAGACGAGCCTGGTCGCGCCGTCGCCGTGGCTGTCCTCGACGAGCACGAGGCCCGCGCGCTCGCCGAAGCCCTCGGCCGCCGCGACCACGCGCTCGACGGGGCTCTCGCGCGCCTTCGTGCCGGCGCAGGCCAGGAGCGGGAGCGGGAGCAACACCAGCGACAGGAGATGTGGACGGATCATCGACCACGGCGATACCACGCGCCGAAGGGACGATGATGGCCGCATACGGCCAGGTGTTGACCGCGATCTGGACAGCGCCCCACGAGGACGCCACCGCGGACGCCGCCGCGCGCGGCCGGGCCGCGCTAGACGCAGACCTCGTAGGGCGCGACGTAGTTGCTGCCCGGGAACACGGTGAGCCCCTCGAAGCAGCCCGGGTTGGTGCCGTGGCCGACGAACTCCGCGACCGCCACGTCGCCCTCGAAGTAGGTGAAGGCGAGGCTGTCGGCGGAGTCCTGCGACCACACGCCGTGGTACTCCGGCGCGTCGATGAAGGACAGGGTGCCGTCGCCGTGGAAGACGATGTCGTGGGACGAGAGCGCGCCGGGGAACAGCTCGCACTCGAAGAACGAGGTGAGGTTGGTGCCGGTGCAGTGGGTGTTGTGAGCGACGTCGCCGTCCTGCACCGCGACCGAGTAGTTGAGCAGGTTCGGCGTGTTGTTGGCGGCGTTGTTGGCGAGGGTGTTCTCGTTGGAGCTCGTGGTCGCGGAGGCGCTGATCGAGAGGAGCTCGGCGGCCTCCGGGAGCGCGATGGCGAAGGCCACGGTGGTGCTCTTGTTCTTGCCGATCGTGCCGAGGATACAGGTGAGCTTGGTGCCCGAGAGGGTGCAGCGCGGGTCGACGCCGGCGAGGGTGCCCATCACGTAGGTGGTCGGGCTCGTGTGCGTCGCGGGCAGGTTGACGGTCAGCTTCACGGCCGAGGCCGACTGATTGCCGATGTTCGACACGACGATGCCGTACTGGGTGTCGTCGTACACGTATTGCGCGGCCGGTGCCGGGATCACCACGCGCACATCGGAGGCGGCGAGCGCGGGCGTGGCGGCGAGGAAGCACGCGACAGCGAGGACCGGTGAGGACATCTTGCTCGAGTTCATGGGTATCGCCCATTGCAGCCCGCGGGCCCGTGAAGGAACCAAACGAGATCAACAGGTTCTCGCTATTCCCCGCTGCCGGGGTCCTGGCGGCCCGGGACAAGTGTCCCGGGACATCCCGCGATCACGGGGTGCCCGACGCGCGCGCGCGCAGCAGCGCCCGCGTCAGAATCACGTGCCCCGCCAGCGCCCCGCCGACGCACACCGGGCCGATCCACGCGTACGGCAGATACATCGCCAGCTGCAGCGGCGGCGACACATCCTTCCACGCGAACGGCAGCCCCGACGAGAGCACCACGACGCGGACCACGTTGGCCAGCAGCACCAGGCCGACCACGTTGGCGAGCCACGCCGCCGCGCGCCAGCGCAGGGCCAGCGGCGCGCACAGCAGCGCCAATACTCCGCTGATGATATCGATGTTCGCCCCCTCCCACGTCATCGTCCGCGGGATCGTGCCCGACTCGCCCCAGACGTGCAGCACCAGCTCGAGCGGCAGGCGAAAGCCCTGAAACGCGACGAGCGCCGCCAGCGAGAGCCCCTGCGCCATCCGCCCGCCGAGCCGCGAGAGCCCGATCACCAGCCCGCCGCCCAGCGTCAGCCCGAAGAAGATCGGCAGGCCCGGCATCGGCGCCGTGATGATCGCGCCGCTGGCCACACCGGCCGAGAGCAGTGCGAGCCACGCCAACGTGACCACCGCCACCTGCGCCGTCGTGCGCCCCGCCGGGCCGCCCGTGCGCCCCCAGGCCCGATACACGCCCGCGAAGAACGCCGTCAACACGCCCGCGACGACCCCGACGAACGCCGCCACCGACCCCGAGCTCCCCGGCGTGAAGTCCATGCGCGCAGTCTATCCCGACGGCGACTCGCCGGGCCGCGGGACCTCGCCCAAAAATAATCTGTAAGAGATCGAACGCTCGCGGTAATGCGGGGTTGAGAACCTCGTGAAGCCGGCCACGCACCTGCAGCTGCTCCCACCCCTCGCCGCGCCCGGTCCCGAGACCGGCGACGACGAGGCGCTGGCGCTGCGGGCCCAGGAGGGCGACCTGGCGGCCTGGGCCGAGGTCTATGCGCGCCACTACGGCCGGCTGCTGCGTCAGCTGCGGCACCTGACCGGTGACCTCGCGGTCGCCGAGGAGCTGGCGCAGGAGACCTTCGCGCAGGCGATGGCGAGCCGGGCCCGCTACGAGCCGGGCCGCAGCCTCGACGCCTGGCTCTCGGGGATCGCGCTGAACATGGCGCGCAAGCACTGGCGCAGCCGGCAGAGCGCCCAGAAGGCGCACGCGCGGCTCGAGTGCGTCACCGCGGCGAGCGGCGCGGGCCCGGCCGCGCCCGACCGCCTGCACCTGCAGCGCGAGCGCAGCCGGGTGCTCTACGCGGTGCTCGCCGAGCTGCCCGCACCGCTGCGCGAGGCGTTCACCGTGCGCGAGCTGCAGGGTCTCTCGACCGAGGAGGCGGCGCGCCTGCTCGAGATCTCGCCCGGCAACCTGGCCGTGCGCATCAGCCGGGCGCGGGCCCGGATCGGCGCTGCGTTGCGCGCGCTCGGCTGGCTGCCGCGCGAAGGGGGAAGCACGTGAGTCACGAACATGGAACCGGGGAGCTGGAGGGCGCCATCGACGAGCTGCAGGCCGCGGCGCGGGCGGTCGCGGGGCGCGAGCTCGACGGCGCAGGGGCGCGGCCCGACTTCGCCGAGATCGTCGCGCGGGCCCACAGGATCGACCCGAAGGCCGTCCCCCACGGGTGGATCGACGCGGCCCGCCGCGGCGTGCCGCCGAGCGTCCAGCGCGCCGCTGCGCCCTCGCGTCGCCGCGCGACCGGCCTCGTGATCGCGGTCGCGGCGGCGCTGGTGCTGGCGCTCGCGCTCAAGCAGGGGCTCGACGCGAGGCGCGAGGCCCCGGCCCCGGGCTCGCTCGCGGGGCTGCACGGCGCCGACGAAGCGCCCTTGCAGGCCGCGCCGCGCCGCGCCGCGGCGACGCCGAGCGCATGTCCCGCAGGACAGGTCGATTGCCGACCAGCCGCCCCGCAGGCGACGCTCGCCTGCCCTGCGGGAGAGAAGGATTGCCCGGCATGTCCGGAGGGACAGATCGGCTGCGAGCGGAGCGACACCTGTCCGGAGGGACAGCTCGGCTGCGCGCGGAGCGACACCTGTCCGGAGGGGCAGATCGGCTGCGCGCGGAGCGACACCTGTCCGGAGGGGCAGATCGGCTGCGAGCGGAGCGACACCTGTCCGGAGGGACAGATCGGCTGCGAGCGGAGCGAGCCGGGCGCCGGGCGTCGGCGGGCGCGGGTCGAGGGCGCGGGCGAGGGCCTGGAGGCGCGGCTTCGCCGGCTCGACGACGAGGCCGAGGCCTTGCTGGAGGCGGGCGACCTCGCGGCTGCGGACGAGCGCTACGTCGAGATCGTGGCGATCGGCGGGTCGCGGCCGGCGGTCGAGCATGCCTTCGCCGACCGCTTCGGGGTCGCGCGGACCCGCCGCGACGCGGCCGCGCAGCGGCGGCTGTGGCGGGCCTACCTCGATCGCTTCCCGCGCGGCAGCTTCGCCGACGACGCGCGCGCCGGCCTGTGCCGCGGCGACGCGGGGCCCGAGCGCGGGGCCTGCTGGTCGGGCTACCTCGAGGCCTTCCCGGACGGCGCGCACCGGCGCGAGGCGGAGGAGCAGCGATGAGCCGCCGCCACCGGCTCGGGAGCCTGAGCGCGGCGAAGGTGCTGGTCATGCTGCTCGCGGGCTGCGAGACCGACGATTTCTTGATCTCTGGCGGCACCGACGATTGCCCGTCGAGCAGCGGCGACGCGGAGACCGACGCGGCGCCGACCACATCCTCTGTAATTATTGAAGATCCGCCGACGGAAATGACGACACGACCCGGCGCGCCCGGGCGCGCGACCCCCCTTGACCCGACACTGCCGGGCCCGACGCCGGCGCAGGAGCGACGATGACACGACTTCGATTGATCACACTGCGAATGCTCTCTCCTCTGTTTGCGACCGGCCTGGGCCTGCTGGTGACCAGCGGCTGTCCGCTGCCCAAGCAGGAGGGCGACGATCAGGGCTGCGACGACGGCGACCTGTGCGGGCCGAACGACCCCAATTGTCAGGAGGAGGGCGGGGACTGCGACCCGGCCGACCCCGACTGCAGCGACGGCGTCTGCGACCCGATGAACATGGGCGACCCCGACTGTCAGCCCGGGCCCTGTCAGGCCGGCGATCCGAACTGCAGCGACAACGTCTGCGACCCGATGAACCCGGCGGACCCCGACTGCAAGTGCGACCCGAACGCCCCGGGCTGCGGCGACGGCGTGTGCGACCCGATGCTGCCGGACGACCCCGACTGCTGCGCGCCCGACGACCCGATGTGCTTCGACGGCCAGTGCGACGGCCCGGCCGACCCCGACTGCGCCTGCCAGCCCGGCGACCCGAACTGCCCGGACGAGGTCTGCGACGAGAACGTCCCGAACGACCCCGACTGCGCGATGCAGTGCAGCGACGACGCTGACTGCGACGCGGGGCAGCTGTGCGTCAACGGGGCCTGCCAGTGCGTCGATCCGAACGACGCGAATTGCAGCGATGGTCAGTGCAACCCGATGCTGCCGAACGACCCCGACTGCTGCGCGCCCGACGATCCGATGTGCAGCGACGGTCAGTGCAACGGCGATCCGGCCGACCCCGACTGCGGCTGCCAGCCCGGCGACCCGAACTGCCCGGATAACTCCTGCGACCCGATGAACCCGAACGACCCGGACTGCCCGCCGGCGGCGTGCATGCAGGACGCCGACTGCCAGGCGGGCCAGCTGTGCGTCAACGGGGCCTGCCAGTGCGACCCGAACCTGCCCGACTGCGGCGGCGGCATGTGCGACCCGATGGACCCGCAGGACCCGGACTGCCAGAACTGCGATCCGGCCGATCCGAACTGCGGCGACGGCGTCTGCGACCCGATGAACCCGCAGGACCCGGACTGCCAGGGCAACGCGTGCGTGGCCGACAGCGACTGCGGCGCCGGCCAGTCGTGCCAAAACGGCGTGTGCCAGTGCGCTCCGAACGAGCCCAACTGCGCGGACAATGTCTGCGATCCGATGAACCCGGCCGACCCCGACTGCGGCTGCCAGGACCCCAACGATCCGAACTGCAAGGACGGCGTCTGCGATCAGAACGTCCCGATGGACCCGGACTGCTGAGCCCGGCGCCTCTGGCCCCGCCGACCCAGTTGTGAAAGGCTCGCGCCCTTGCTCGGGCTCAGCCTCAGCGTGCTCCTGCTCGGGGCGCCGGCGGACACGTCGGCGCTCCCGGGCGAGGTGCGCGTCGAGGTCCGGCCGATCGGGCGCGTGTGGCTGCGCAGCCCGGAGCTCGACGCGGCCGCGCTGGCCGCGGCGGTCGGCGCCCGGCTGAGCGACAAGCAGATCCTCATCGCAGGCGCGACCGCGGGTCCGCATGAGGGGCTCGCCGCGGTCTGTCACGTCACGCTGCACGGCGAGGGCGCGCTGCAGCTCGAGGTGATCCTCAGCGACGGCCGGCTGTATCAACGCACGATCGCGGCGCCCAGCGAGGGCCGCGAGCGGGCGGCCGCGCGGATGATCGCGTCGACGCTGGCCGCGATCGAGGACGCGAGCGCGACCCCCGATCGCCGCGACGGCGTGTTCGCACTGCCCATCGCCGACGCCCCCGCGACACCGAGCCCGAGCATCACGACGGAGCCGGAGCCCGCGACGCGGGGCGAAGCGCGGCCCGCCCCGCAGGACGAGCCCGCGTCGCAGGACGAGCTCGCGTCGCGCGACGAGCCCGCGTCGCGCGACGAGCCCGCGTCGCGCGATGAGCCCGCGTCGCGCGATGAGCCCGCGTCGCGCGACGAGCTCGCGTCGCGCGATGAGCCCGCGTCGCGCGACGAGCTCGCGTCGAGCGACGAAGCGAGGCCCGCGTCACGGTCGCAGCGCGGGCCGCTCGAGCGCGGGCCGCTCGAGCTCGGGGTGGCGCTCGAGCTCGGTCCAGGCTTCGGGCTCGGGGCCCCGAGCGCGGGTCTCGGGGTCGCGGGCGGCGGCGGCGGCCTGCGTATCGATCTCCGGCTGGGCCGCGGTGTGACCGTCGGCGCGGGCTTTCGCGGGCACGCGCGCGTGCACGACGACCTCGCGCTCGGCCGCTTCCGCGGGGCGCTCGTCGTCGGTCACGTGCTGCGCCGCGGCCACCTCGAGCTCGCGCTGCTGGCCGGGCCGACGCTCGAGACCTGGCAGGTCACGCAGCGCGGCGCGCCGGTGGCATATTCGACGGCGAGCCCGGGCGGCGCCTCGCTGCTGCTCGGCGGGCTGGCGCGGGCGGCCGTCGGCGGCCGGCTACGACGAGCACGAGTGTCCGCGCGGATCGGCGCATACCTCGAGCTCGCCGGCAGCGCGCGCAGCAGCGGCCGCGCGGCGCAGATCGCCCGCAGCGACGCCCAGGGCGGCGCCACGCCGGTGTTCGTGCTCGGCGGCGCGGAGCTATCGGTGGGGCTCGAGGTCGAGCTGTGGTTCGCGCTCCGACGCCCGCGCCGCGGCGTGCGCTCCGCTCACTCGCAGACGACCCCGTCGCCGTCGCGGTCCTGGTAATACGCGTACTCGGGGTCCTTCCCGCGCACATACGGGCCGGCGTGGTTGGCCTTCGCCTGCTTGCAGGTGCCGTAATCGGGATCCGTGGCCCGGGTCGCCGCTTTCGCCTGCTGGACCGGCTCGGTCGGCGCGGGAGGATTGATCGGCGCGAGGATCGGCGCGTCGCCGACGGGCGCGGGCTCGTCGGGGCAGGCGCGCAGCACCCGGGCCATCGCCTCGCGCTCGGGCGGCGTGACCCACAATCCATACTTCGCCTTCACGGCGATCTGCCGGGCGACGTAGGCGCAGCGATAGGCGTGGTTCGGCGGCAGCCACGTCGCCGCGTCGCCGTCGCTCTTGGCGCGGTTCGCCGAGGCCTCGACCGCGAGCAGGTTGAGCGGGTCGTTGGCCAGCGCGAGCCGCTGCTTGAACGGCCAGTCCGCGGCGCCGGTCACCCAGGCGTTGCCGAGCGCGACGACGTGGTCGACGTCGACCTCCGAGGCGCCGCCGCGCTCGAAGCGGATCTGCGTGCTGGTGTAGGGGTCGGCGAGGGTGCCGGTCAGCACCACACAATCGTGGGTGCCGGGCTTGATGTCCGGGCCGCCGAGATCGCGGTGGAGGATGTCGTTGCGGGTGTCGCAGCCGTTGCGGTCGGTGTCCGCCCACGCCGGTCCGTACTGGTCGCGGGCATAGCCGAGCTTCGGGCCGCGCTCACGCACCGGGAGCGTCGCCAGCAGCGGCAGCGCCAGCCGCGAGGCCCCGGGCTCGCGCGGCGCTTCGGCCCCGCGCGGCGCGCCGGGCCCGCGGCTCGACCCGCCATCCGCGTGCCCCGCGACCGCGGCCGACGGCGCCTCTCGGGCCGTGTCCGCGGGCTGGCCGCGCACCGGCGAGGCGGACGGGGAGCACGCCGCCAGGGCGAGCAGGGCCAGCCAGTACGGTCGGGTCAGGGTCATGCGGAGGGAGCAAACACAGCTTCGCGCCCCCGGGTCAAGCTCTGGCCGGCTTTTCCGGGACGCGAAGTCGCGCGCGGGCCCCTGGTGAAATGCCAGGCCCCTGAGCTACGTTGCAGGGCCCGCATGCGCGTCGAGCTCCACGACCTGGGAAAGACCTACGACGGCGAGCGCTGGGCCGCCCGGGGCCTCACGCTCACGATCCCCAGCGGCTCGATCCTCGGGCTGATCGGGCCCAACGGCGCCGGCAAGTCGACCACGCTGCGCATGCTCGCGACCGTGCTCGGGCCGAGCGCGGGCAGCCTGACCTTCGACGGCCAGGCCCCCGGCCCCGACAAGTCGGCGCTGCGCCGGCAGATCGGTTTTTTGGGCGACGGCAACCCGCTGTACAAGCACATGTCGCCGGCCGAGTATCTGCGCTTCTTCGGCCAGTGCTTCAAGCTCCCCGCCGCCGAGCTCGAGCCGGCGATCGAGGACATGCTGACCACCTTCGACCTCCGCGAGCAGCGCGACACGCCCAGCGGCGCGCTGTCGAAGGGCATGCGCCAGCGCCTCCTCATCGCCCGCTGCCTGCTGCACGGCCCGCGCCTGCTGATCCTCGACGAGCCCGCCGACGGCCTCGACCCGCGCGGCCGCAGCGACCTGCGCCACATCCTCGCCCGGACCCGCGAGCGCGGCGTCACCGTCATCATCTCCTCGCACATCCTGCGCGAGCTCGACGACCTCTGCGACCAGATGGCGATCCTGCAGCAGGGCAAGCTCGTGGTCGCCGGCGACGTCGCCGACATCATCCAGCGCTACGAGGTCCGCCGCTTCGTCTATCAGCTGCGCCTGCTCTCCGGGGGCCCGGCCGCCCGCGAGGTCCTGCTGCGTCACCGCGCCCTGATCGAGTCCGAGGGCTTCGAGGACGGCTGCGAGGCGCTCGCCATCCAGGTCCAGGGCGGCGAGGAGCTGATGGCCGACATCGTCGCCGCGCTGGTCGCCGCCGGCGTCCGCGTCGCCACCGTCAGTCGGGTGCGCAGCCGCCTCGAGGACGTTTACAATCGCCTCTCCGAGGACCGCGTCGCCTGAGGCCCGCGCCCAGCCCGCCCCGCCGCGCTGCGCCTCCGCCCCGTCGCACTGCACCGCCTCGCTCCGCCCCGTCGCACTGCATCGCCCGAAGAGGGAACCGCCATGCCGATCTCGCACCCGCTCCACGCCGCCTCGCTCCCCTTCGTCACTCGCGCCCTGCGCGGCCGGCATCGGGCGCGCTACGCCGCGATCGCGCTGCTGCTCGCGCTGGTCTCGGTCGTGCTCGGGGCCTGGGTCGCGCTCGGCTCGGGCGAGCTCGAGCGCGAGCTGCGGGTCGGCCTGAGGCTCGAGCAGTCGCTGGAACATCAGGAGATGGAGAACTTCCAGCTGTTCGCCCGGAGCCCGTTCGAGGCCGCCGAGCTGCACCGCCAGATCCAGGAGCACCGCACCGCGATCGGCCTGGCCGGCATCGCCGAGAGCCGCCCGTACGACATCGACGATGAGCTCGAGAGCCGCGTCATCACCAGCCTGCGCGACGGTCTCGTCGAGCTGACGGGCGCCACCCATCAGAGCTCGCGCACCCTCCAGCTGTTCAGCGAGCCCGCCCACGCCCTGCTCGCCCGCTTTCAGCTCGAGGACCTCCCGCAGCTGGACGAATGGCGCTCGCTGGACTCCCGGACCCACAGGCGGCTCGAGACCATCCTCGCCCGCGAGCTGCGCCCCGCGGTCGTCCTCTACCGCTCCCCGCTCGCCATCGCCGACGCGCTCAAGCTGACCGGCCTGTTCGCGGGCGGCCTGACCCTGCTGCTCTTCATGATCTACGCGCCGGTGCTCGCCGGCACCCAGATGGCCCAGGAGGTCCACGAGAACACCCTGCAGCCGCTGACCGGCACCGCCCTGTCCGCCCGCGAGTTGGTGCTCGGCCTGTCCCTCGGGCCAGCCGCCGTCGTCGCCGTGCTCGCCGCCCCGCAGATCGCCCTGTTCATGGCCGCCGCGATCGCCGTCGGCAACGTGCTGCCCGCGCTCGCGCTGCTGCTCGTCGGCCTGGTCGGCGGCGCCTTCCTGACCGTGCTCGCGCAGCTCGTCGGCCTCGCCCTCGGCCGCACGCGCACCCCCGGCATCCTCGGCGTCACGCTGCTCGCCGGGCTCGCCCCGCTGTTCATGTTCGGCCTGGTCTTCGGCCTCGAGCTCCCGCGCAGCGGCACCGGCGTGCTCGCCCTGATCCCGCAGGCCGCCGCCGGCCACACCCTCTTCGAGACCTTCCTGCCCGCGGGCACCGCCCTGCGCGGCCGCGGCCTCGACGCCTCCGCGCTCGACCACGTCGACCTGTTCGTGGCGATCGGCACCCTCGGCATGCTCGTCTTCGCCTACCTCGGCCTGCGCGCGCTCGAGCGCCGCGTCGGCGAGCTCGCCCCGGCCGCCCTGCGCCGCGGGGAGGCCCTGCTCGGCGCCGGCGTCAGCGTCGGCCTGGTCCTGCTCGCCAACCCCTGGCGCTTCAACAGCCACGACTCGACCGCCTTCTACCTCGGCAACTTCGCGCTCGTGCTCGTGCCCCTGACCATCCTGCTGATGATGCGCGTGCCGCTCGGCGACACCCCGCCGGCGCTGCGCCGGGTGCCCTTCGCCGGCCTGCTCGCCGAGTTCGCGGTCGGCGTCGGCCTGTACTTCGCCATCGCCGCCGCCTGCAACGGCAGCGAGCCGATCGGCCTGCTGCGCAGCCCGATCGCGCTGGCCTACCTCGCGTGGATGGTCGCGGTCACCGGCCTGCTGGCGATCCGCGTGGTCGCCCTGCCGATGTCGCTGCTCGCCAAGGTCTGGGCCGGGGTCGGCATGATCGGCGTCGGCGTCGCCTTCATCCACGTGGTCCACTGGAGCCGCGACCTCGCCTGGTCGTCCCCGCGAGTGTTCGCGCTGTGGGAGGTGAGCCCGCTGCTCGGCGCGCTGCAGGTCCTGCTGATGGTGCTGATCCCCGCGCTGCTGGTGCGCGCGCTGCAGAACCGCGGTCGCGCCGCGGCGGCCCCCGAGTGAGCGCTCACTTCTTGCTGAGCGTCAGCACCTTGTCGATCACGTGGACGTAGCCGTTGCTGGCCTTGAGGTCGGTCTCGATCAGCTTGGCCCCGCCGATCAGCATGTCGTTCTCCTGGACCTTGACCGCGACCTCCTTGCCGTCGGCGGTCGGCGCGGTGCGAAAGTTGCTCAGCTTGCTGACGTCGTTGCTGCCGAGCACCATGTGCGCCTTGATCAGGCGGTCGAGCTCGGCCTGGTTCTTCTTCAGGCGGTCGACCGTGCCCTTCGACAGCTTGTTGAAGGCCTCGTCGGTCGGGACCAGCAGCGTGTAGCCGGCGCCGTCCATGCTGTGCAGGCCCTTGGCCGTGTCGCTGAGGCCGAGCAGCTCGTTGAAGATGGTCGCGCCGTCGATCTTCGCGACCACCGCGAGCACATCGCCGCCGGCCGGCTTCGCCGCCTCGGGCTCCGGCTTCGCCGCCTCGACCGGCTCGGCCGCCTCGACCGGCTCGGCCGCCTCGACCGGCTCGGCCTTCGTCTCATTGTCGGCGTCAGGGGGTGTGGTGGGCGCCGCGTCGGGCTTGGCGGCGCAAGCCCCGAGCAGGAGGGAACAGGCCAGGATCGTGCTTGTGCGCATAAGCGGCAGCTTAGGCCCTCGGCCGCGCGGACAGCAACTTTACGCCGTTGCGGCCCCGGGCCAAAACCCCTGTTGACGCACGCGCCGGCCTTGCCTAGCGTGCCTGCATGCGCGGCCTGATGACCGACTCGCCCCTCCTGATCTCCTCGCTGATCCGCCACGCCGCCCGCGTCCACGGCGACCAGGCGATCGTCAGCCGCAGCGTCGAGGGCCCGATCCACCGCAGTAACTACCGCCAGATCCACGAGCGGGCCCAGCGGCTGGCGCGCGCCCTCGAGGCCCTCGGCGTGCGCCCCAGCGACCGCGTCGCCACCCTCGCCTGGAACAATCACCGCCACCTCGAGGTGTACTTCGCCGTCTCCGGCATGGGCGCCATTTGCCACACCTTGAACCCGCGGCTGTTCCCCGAGCAGCTGCTCTACATCCTCCAGCACGCCGGCGACGTCCTGCTGCTGTGTGACCTGACCTTCCTGCCGCTCGCCGAGAAGCTCGCGCCGCACTGCCCGGCGCTGCGCGGCGTCATCGCCCTCGCCGGGCGCGAGCAGCTGCCCGCCCGCGACGCAGCGGGTGGCACCCCGCCGACCCTGCACGCCTACGAGGACCTGATCGCCGACCAGCCCGCGGATTACACCTGGCCGGTGTTCGACGAGCACACCGCCTCGTCGCTCTGTTACACCTCGGGCACCACCGGCGACCCGAAGGGCGTGCTCTACTCGCACCGCTCGACCCTCCTGCACTCGTTTGCGATCGCCCTGCCGGACCTGTTCTGCCTCGGCGAGCACGAGACCGTGCTGCCGGTCGTGCCGATGTTCCACGTCAACGCCTGGGGCATCCCCTACGCCGCGGCGATGACCGGCACGCGCCTCGTGCTGCCGGGCCCGCGGCTCGACGGCGAGAGCATCCACGCCCTGCTCGAGTCGGAGCGCGTCACGATGACCGCCGGCGTGCCCACCGTGTGGATGGCGCTGTTGACATACATGCGTCAGCACGGCCTCCGCTTCAGCACCTTGAAGCGCGTGATCGTCGGCGGCTCGGCCGCGCCGGAGTCGATGGTGCGCGCGTTCCAGGACGAGTTCGGCGTCGAGGTCCGGCACGCCTGGGGCATGACCGAGACCAGCCCGCTCGGGACCTTCTGCTCGCTGACCCCGGAGATGCGGACCTGGCCGAAGGACCAGCAGCTGGCCGTGCAGCTCAAGCAGGGCCGCCCGGCCTTCGGCGTCGAGCTGCGCATCGTCGACGACACCGGCCAGCCGCTGCCCGAGGACGGCGCCGCGGCCGGCGACCTGCAGATCCGCGGCCCCTGGGTCGCCAGCGGCTACTTCAACGAGGCCCACTCCTCGACCCACCACGCCGGGGGATGGTTCAGCACCGGCGACGTCGCCACCCTCGACCCCGCCGCATATATGCAGATCACCGACCGCTCGAAGGACGTCATCAAGTCCGGCGGCGAGTGGATCTCGTCGATCGCGCTCGAGAACCTCGCGGTGGGCTTCCCGGGCGTCGCCGAGGCCGCCGTGATCGGCGTCGCTCACCCCAAGTGGGCCGAGCGTCCGCTGCTGATCGTCGTCCGCCGCCCCGGCGCCGAGGTCGACCCCGGCGCCCTGCTCGGCCACCTCGCCCCCCAGGTCCCGCGCTGGTGGCTCCCCGACGCCGTCGAGTTCGTCGACGCCCTCCCCCACACCGCCACCGGCAAGATCTCCAAGCTGCAGCTGCGCGAGCGCTTCAAGGACTATCGCCTGCCCGCCGCCACCTGAGCGGCGTCAGGGCGCCAGCGAGAAGTCGACGTCGTCCACCTCCGCCGCGGCGATGTCGACCATGATCGGGCCGCCGCAGGCCGGGTCCATGCAGCTGATCTCGCGCGGGCCCAGCACCAGGCCGCGCAGCGCGTAGTAGCCGGCCGCGTCCGTGACCGCGAAGTGCGACGAGCCGGCCTCGATGCGCACGCCGGGCGCGCCCTGGGCCTGCGCGTCGGTGACCCGCCCGAACACGGCGCCGGTGCCAGGGCGGGCCGCGACGGTGGCGAACAGCCAGGCCTGCGCGAGGGCGCGGCTGGCCTCGTCGTCGATGCTCCAGACGTCGGTGTGGCCGACCTTCGGCACGGCGAGGGTCGTCACGGGGTAGCCGAACGAGCCCAGCAGGTCGACGCCCTTGAGGCTGTTGACGATGCCGCCGTCGCCCGCGGCGCCCCACGAGAGCAGCGAGGCGCGGCCGGCGACGCGGGCCATACGGACGGCCGCGCCGGCGCCGTTGTCGGGGGTCAGGTTGGAGACGACGTCGGCGTGGCTGTGCATGAAGAAGCCGAGCCAGGCGTCGGCGATGGCGTCGTTGTGCAGGCCGACGTAGCTCGCGCCGATGGCCCCGCGCGAGAAGCCGCCGACGATCACCGCGCCGGGGTCGCCGCCGACCGCCTCTAGCGTGCGTCGGACGTTGAGCTGCCAGTAGGCGAGGTTCGCATCGAGCTCACCCCACCCGTAATCGAGGTTCGCCAGGGTCTTGATATAAGGCAGCACGATCCACACATAATTGCGGCAGCCCGCGACGTGGTAGGCGAGCCGCGTGTCCTCGACCTTGCCGGTGAAGCTGCCGTACTTGTTGCAGGGCGTCTCGACGATCACCGGATATCGTCGGCCGGGGGTCCAGTCGGGCGGGAGGTAGACCCCGTGGTAGACGCCGGTGCCCGCATATTCGGGCGCGACGACGCGGACGAAGGCGCCAGGCGCCGGCTCGCCGTCGGTCAGCGGCGGCCGGGGCGGACACACGGGGTGGTCGTCGACCAGCACGAGCTCCATCTGCGCGGTCGCCACCTGGCCGTCGTATTCTGCGGAGATCTGGACGGGGCCGCCCGCGGTGTTGCGCGCGTCGAAGCTGCCGCCATACCGGGTGATCCGTCCGAGCGTCGGCTCGTCGACGCTCCACGCGGCGGCCACCGGGGTATCGACGCCCTCGCCGAGATAGGCCGTGAATTGGGCCGGAAACGACCATCCGCTGGCGATCTCCAGCTGCGCCATCGCCGGCTCGATGCGCAGCAGCGGCGCGGCTGCGCCGGTGCTGCTGCCCGTGCCGGGCTCCGCGCCCGTGCTCGCGTCCGCCGCGCTCGAATCGCCGGACTCGACCCCGGTCGTGCTCGTGAACGCCGGCTCCCCGGTCGTCGGCAGGGTGGTGCTCCCCGTGCTCCCCGTGCTCCCCGTGCTCCCCGTGCTCCCCGTGCTCCCCGTGCTCCCGGGCTCGACGCCGGTCGGGTCCGCGGTGGTGGTGGAGCCCGTCGCGGTCGATGTGGTGCTCGCCACATCCGGCGCCAGGTCAGGCCCCGTGGTGCACGCGACGAGCCACACGCTGGACGCGGCGCCCAGCGCCGCATGAAACATCGGTCGCGCGAGGCCCATGCGACACGGCTATCACGCGGCCCGCGGGTCGTCCAGGACCGCTACCCGGTCGAGTCGCAGGCCGACGTCGAGGAGCGGCTCGAAATGGCGCCGTGACGGTACGCGGCCGTTGACCGGGTCTGCAGCCGGCGCGTACCGTGGCGCGGCATGTCCGGACCGCTCGCGCGCCGCCCCCGAAGACTCCTGCGCCGATCACTCGCCGCGATCGGCCTGCTACTCGTGGTCGGGCTCGTCTTCGTCGTCTGGAAGATCCTTCCGACGGCGACGGGTTATGCGGCGCGGACGGCCTGCTCGGCGGTGCTGGTCGCGGGGCGCGAGCCCGGGCCGGTCGCGGCCGAGGACCTGGCGAAGCAGTGGTACACCTCGTTCACGGTCGACCGCGCGGCGCAGCGGGTCACCGCGACGGTGCTGGGGCTGGCGCCGCGGGTGGCGGTGTACCGGCCCGGCCTCGGCTGCGTGCTGGCGATCGACGCCGATCCGGCGGCGCTGCAGACCGAAGGCTTCGAGCCGGCGCAGGCGTCGGCGTCGGCGTCGGCGTCGGCGATGGACTGGCCCGCGGGCGACGGCGACGGGCGTCGCCCCGACCCACCCGGCCTCGACCGCGCCGCGCTCGACGCGGCGGTCGCGGCGGCCTTCGACGAGCCGAAGTCGCTGCGGCGCACGCGGGCGGTCGTCGTCGTGCACGACGGAGCGATCGTCGCCGAGCGCTACGCCCCGGGCTTCGACAAGACCACCCGCCTGCTCGGCTGGTCGATGACCAAGAGCGTCACCAGCGCGCTCGTCGGCGTGCTCGTCGGCCGCGGCGAGCTCGACGTCAAGGCGCCCGCCCCCCTCAACGAGTGGGCCGGCGACGCCCGCAAGGACATCACCCTCGACCAGCTCCTGCGCATGAGCAGCGGCCTCGAATTCGAGGAGCGCTACGGCATGCTCGCCGACGCGACCCACATGCTCTTCGAGGTCGACGACGCCGCCGCGTACCCGCTGGGCAAGCCGCTCGCCAGCGCGCCCGACACGGTATACGCGTACTCGAGCGGCACGACCAACATCATATCGACGATCGTGCGCCGGCGATTCGATACCCTCGCGGCCTATCATCGCTTCCCGCACGAGGCCCTGTTCGCGCCGCTCGGCATGCACTCCGCGGTCTTCGAGACCGACGCCGCGGGGACCCTGCTCGGCTCATCCTTCATGCACGCGACCGCGCGCGACTGGTCCCGCTTCGGCCTGCTCTACCTGCAGGACGGCGTGTGGGAGGGCCGAAGGATCCTCCCCGAGGGCTGGGTGAAGTACAGCAGCACCGCGTCGAGCACCGCGCCGATCGGCGAGTACGCGGCGCACTTCTGGGCCAACGCCGGGCCGCCCGGCGCACCGGAGCGCCGCCGCCTCCCGCACGTGCCGATCGACGCCTACCAGGCCTCCGGCTTCCAGGGCCAGGCGGTGCTGATCGTGCCCTCGCGCCGGACGGTCATCGTGCGCCTCGGCATGACCCACGAGCGCGAGGCCTGGGACCTCGATGCATTCGCCGCGGCCGTGCTCGCGGCCCTGCCCGCGTAGCCGAGGATACGCACCTCAATCATCGCTGAGCGCCGCCTTCGCGCCGTCAAGGCGCGATATACCCGCTTGCAGCGCGTCGAGCGTTCCGGCACCCTCGGAGGATGGCTGGGCCGCGGACCGGATTCCTGTCGCTCGCGCTGCTGAGCCCGGCCTGCTGTGTGAGCGGGGCGACGCTGGTGAAGACGCCCCGGGGCGAGGTCGCGGCCGGATCACTGGCGATCGGGGACCTGGTTTACTCGGTCGACGTGGCCAGCGGAGCGCTCGTCGAGAATCGGGTCGTCGCGGTCCGGCGGGCGACGCGTGAATGCGTGGCCCTGCACTGGAGCGACGGGACATTGATCTGCACGTCGGATCATCCGATCTTCGATCCCGAGCGCGGCGTCTATCGATCGGCGGGCGACTGGGTGACGAACGCCGCCAGGCAGCTGCTGCGCAGGACCGAGGCGGGGGTGAGCCCGGTGCTCGTGGCGCGGGCCGAGTCCTTCGTCGGCTTGCACGAGGTCGTGGACCTGACGATGGCGACCGAGCCGCACAACTTCGTCGCGGCGCAGATCGTGGTGCACAACAAATCCTACGCCGTCCCGGGTCCGACCGAGGAGGTCGAGGGCCCGGACTTCGAGCTGACGACGGACGATCGGACCCGCGAATTTCGCGTGAATGCGTGCCAGAACGGCCAGGACATCCCCTACGGGCGGCTGCGGCTGAATGTGGACGCGCGGCCGATCCCGGTCCCGGAGGGCGGTAAGTCGATGTGGCTGTCGGCCTTCGTCGAGGGGGAGGCGCTCGAGATCGTCGACGGACCCGCGCCGGGCTCGCTGACCCTCGATAACCAGCTGGCGCCGGCGAGCTGCGCGGAGGGCTTCGTGGTCGGCTTCATGCGCCTCGATCAGCGCGACGACGGGAGCATCGCGGTCGAGTGGCGGATCGAGGTGGAAAAATCCTATGGGTATTCGGAGGGAGAAGATGATGCGATTTCGATCGTCGTCGAGCCCGAGCCGTAGCGGCGCGCTGGCGCTGACGCTGCTGCTCGCGGGCGGCGGCTGCCTCGCCGAGTGGGCGGAGGATGACGCGCACGTCGACCTGCGCGTGGACCAGCCCGGCGGCCTCGGCTTCGAGATCGAGGTCAGCGGGAGGAATCGCGACGAGCTGTTCCTCTATCTCGACGCCCACCTCACGAACCTCGGGGCCGAGCCCTGTCACGTGGCGATCTTCCTGCACACGTCCGAACCTGTCCGTGAGGACATGCCGGCTCTCAGCGGCCCGCCGGCGCCGGTCGTCGCGGGTGCGCGGCTGATGTTCGAGACCGTGCTCGCG
>Ga0209480_10000159_pt1 | contig 60218 bp, 48 predicted proteins | sample JI61114C2DNA_FD_187501 | JGI IMG/M metagenome (GOLD analysis project Ga0209480, IMG submission 187501) | Wastewater effluent complex algal communities from Wisconsin, to seasonally profile nutrient transformation and Carbon sequestration -... | ecosystem: Engineered > WWTP > Effluent > Algae...
ACCCTTCTTCCCCATCTGTTGCTTCATCTGTTGTATATCCTTCATTATTTAAAATGTCTTTTAATACATTCCGAATTGCTCTTTCGTCATCAATAATTAGTATAGAAGCCATAGTGTGGTTTATTTACGAAGTTAATCATTGCAAATTGATTCTGATACCCATATAGCCATTGCGGAGCGGAGCTGGATTAAAATAGCGGTTTCCAACTGCATTAATATCATTACCCAAGCTATAGGTTTGATTGAATAAATTATCTACTCCTGCAAATAATTGAAAAAACTGCTGCTTCCATTTTAACTGCTTCGATAATTTTGCTTGTACCAATTCATACCCTTCTGTATAAACTGTTGCAGCATCACTCAAAGAAATTTTACTCGTCAAATTTGCATTAATATTGAATGTCCATCCTTTTTTGTGCACGAAATTTAAACTACTAACCCAAATATATTTAGGCACCCCAGTTATTGGATTTCCATCAAAGACTGAATTACCTTGTTGATAGTTGGTAAATTGATAAGGCTGGTAACTAAAGGAATTGGTAAAATCGATATTGTACTTTCTTTCTTTTGAATCTTTAACCAATATATATTTAATCATAGCTTCAAGTCCATTCTGCTTTGTGGCTCCTGCATTGACAAAATATTCATTTCCATTTAAATCTACTCTTCTTACTATTGCATTTTTTAATTGAAAAGAATAAAATGATACATCTAATAGAACATGATCATTTATCAAGCTCCCTTTAATTCCAATCTCGGCATTCCAACCTTGTTCTGCATTTAATTGAGGATAAAAATTACCATCAGATGGCCTAATTTCGGCTAAACTTGGTGTAGAAAATCCTCTTGCAATAATTCCATATAAATTTAAGTTTGCATTCAAACTATAGTTCAATGTAAACCTCGGGCTAATGGGTGATTGTATTTTTCTACTTAATAGTGGTTGATTGGTTAATAGCAAGGATTTGAATTCATATACCTGTTGATTTAAACTTATCCCAGCATTTAATAAAAGCTTTTGAGTAGGCTTAAAACTCCATTGAGTAAAAAGAAAGCCCTGTCTTAAATAAACTATATCATCCGCTTGAATCATTCCAGCAACCCCTTTGTTATTGGTATAATTTTTGATTGCAGACTCATTAATTAAATATTCTGTTCCAATAATCCATTGCCATTGGTTTTGATTGAATTTGGGTTGAATAACCCATTGGATGCCAGCAGATAAATTCAATTCATTTCTTTTCTCATAATTGGTGATAAATGGATTGGTGAAATTGGTATGATTTACAGATATAAAACTCTTGATTATTTGTTGTTGATTAATTTGATAATTGTCTTGCAAGCCAAGCCAAATGGTATTATTTTGAATAGCCGCTTTTTGCTCAATAGCACTAGGCAAAGTAAGAGTAGCTTGCCGAGATAAACGAGGATTAACCAACATTTGAGCCGCTGTTATACCACCAGGTGTTTGATAATTTAATTGTGTAAAAAAAATACCTGTTTTGATAAAGTGTTTTGCCCTTTTCAATCCAGCACTCCATGAAATACCGGTTCTATTTAAATTGGATTGCTCTCGGTATCCATTTGTTTGCAAACGATGTAATTGTAAACTAGAAGTAAATTGTGTATTGCTATTATATAATTGAAACTGTTGTTGATTATACCCAAAAGAACCAGCAGTTAATACAATATTAGCAGATTGTTTTTGTTTATCAGTAAAAGGAAAATCCTTGTTAAATAAAAACACTCCTCCTGTTCCCGCACCATACATACTAGATGCCGGACCTTTGGCAATCTCCGCATGTTCAATTAAAGAAGGGTCAATTAAATTTAGGTAAGTATTTCCCGTTGCATCTGAAAAAGGGATATTATTCCAATACACTTTTACATTTCTTATACCAAAAGGAGACCGCAACAAACTACCTCTAACAGACAGTCGATAACTTCCCGGAGAACGCTCTTCCATTCTTACTCCAGCAACCAAATTCATTGCGGGTAAAATAGATGCAGGTGAAAACTGCATGAATACTTTTTTATTTAAAATAGACACAGCTGCTGGTGCTTCTTTCCATTTAATTCGAGCATTAAATGCAGTTACAACCACGTCTTTCAAAGGCAGTTCTTTGTTCAACAAAGTATCTTGTGCTTTGGTATTTATACAAGTAAGCAACAGTATTAAAGCAGCAATAAATTTTAATAAATAGGAATGCATAACGAGCTTAAACAGCAAAGCCCGAATTAATTCGGGCTTTGCAAAAATATAATCAAACTTATTTTTTCATGTACATCACTTCCTTCACTAATTTAACCGTTCTGGTAATATCTGGTATAGCTAAGGCAGTTAAATTAGGTGCATAGTGCATAGGTGCATCAGCACTTGTAATTCGTCTAATAGGAGCATCTAAGTAATCAAACCCTTCTTTTTGAATTCGATAACTAATTTCAGAAGAAATAGAAGCAAATGGCCACTGCTCTTCAATAATCACTAAACGATTGGTTTTTTTAACGCTTTCTAAAATAGTCATCCAATCTAATGGTCTGATTGTTCTTAAGTCAACAACTTCAGCACTAACCCCTTCTTTGGCTAATTCCTCCGCAGCACCTAGCGCCACTTTCATCATTTTATTAAATGAAACTATGGTAATATCGGTTCCTTGTCTTTTAACATCGGCTTTTCCTAATGGAATATAATATTCTTCGTCAGGAACCTCTGATTTATCACCATACATCACTTCACTTTCCATGAACATAACAGGATCTTCTTCAAAACGAATCGCTTGCTTTAAAAGCCCTTTTGCATCGTACCCGTTTGAAGGGGAAACTACTTTTAAGCCAGGAATATTGGCATAATAACTTTCAAAAGCAGTAGAGTGCTGTGCACCTAACTGACCTGCACTACCATTAGGCCCTCTAAATACAATTGGACAACCAATTTGACCTCCACTCATTGCAAGCATTTTGGAAGCAGTATTCAATATTTGATCCATTGCTAGAACTGCAAAGTTCCAGGTCATGAATTCCACGATTGGTCTCAATCCATTTTGTGCAGCACCAACTGCCACTGCAGTAAAACCCAATTCGGCAATGGGGGTATCAATCACACGTTTATCACCAAACTCAGCCAGCATTCCCTGACTTACTTTGTATGCCCCATTGTATTGAGCAACTTCTTCACCCATTAAGAATACCTTTTCGTCTCTTCTCATTTCTTCACTCATTGCTTCACGAAGGGCTTCTCTAAACGCTATTGATCGCATAATCAGTTATTTTAAAATGAGCACAAAAATAGAAGATAAACCTATATAAAACCAAAAAACCCTCCCGAGTTTTACACGGGAGGGTTTTTTATAAAATATTAGGCGCTTAGTTAAAATACATTCCAGCCAAAGCTTACATAGTATAAGCCGCCAATTTGTACGTTACCAAATCCATTTGCATAATATTTATTAAAGATATTGGTTCCACCAACTTTAATTAACGACTTAATGCTAGGTAATTTATAACTAACCATTGCATCAACAGTAGTATAAGAAGGAATCTGACCAACCGCAAATGTTCCTTCATATTCGAAAGTATCCACCCACTTATAGGTTACATTAAATCCAAACTTATTGTCTTTACCAAATCCGCTATTAGCAAATCCTGCATTGAAGCGATATTTAGGTGTGTTAAAGTAAGATACGAACCCTACTGGTAAAGCACCTATTACATCAGAGTACATATTTGCATTCACAGAGAAGTTTCTAGGCATTAAGTACTCTAATGAAGCACCCCATCCTTTCACATCAACTGATCCAGGTGCATTGGTAGAAATACTGTACGCAATTCTTGTATTTGCATTTAAAACATTCAATGGGCTAGGAGGCAAACCAGCTCTTGCTTGAATAACGGTAACACCACTTAAGAAATCTTTGTATCTAGCTTGGTAAGCGTAAATATCAATTAGTAACCGCTTTCCAATTAATCCCTTGTAACCAACTTCAAATGAAGTGGTAGACTCAGGCTTAAATTCTCCAAATTGTTGTTGTTGCAACAAACCTGGATTAGGAGCACCTGCTAATGCACTTGCACCAAATGCTTGAACACTAGCTAAGGTATAAGCAGGGTTGCCATTGAAATTGTAGAAATCTCTTAATTGAGGTAAACCACCCATCAAACGAGTACCACCACCAACTAATAAGTTGATCCACTGGTTTTGAGTGGTTGGAAAACGGTAAGCAGTTTGATAAGAGAAACGTAAATTATGATCTTGAGCAAGTTTAATAACAGCAGAAACTCTTGGAGTAAAACGACCTTTAAAGTTAGTGTTCTTATCGTAACGACCAGAAGCAGTAATCTTTAAACGATCTCCAAACATTTTCTGAGAAATTTGGACATATGCACCAGTTTCAGTGATATTGATATTCCCAGCTGTATCAGCAAATAAAGTACCCTGAGAATTCAAACCATATTGACGAATATTTCCACCAATCATTAAATCGGTTCCTTTTTCAGATAAGCCTAAATCATCAGACAAATTGTATTGCGCTTCTAAACTCTTAAGGGAAGTTCTATCAACAAATAAACCACCACCTTGAGATATTGGTGTACCAGCAATTTGTTGGAATAAAGGATTATTACCAATAAATCCAGTAGGTCTGCCAGCATCAGCAACGTTTCTAGCGCCATTCAAAATATTGATTCTATTGGCAGCAACAACACCGGGAGCAGCAGCTTGGGCTGCAGTTAAAGCAGCGGTAGGCGTTAAACCAGCGCCCAATCCAGCGGCATAGCCAGCAGCAAGCGCACCAATATAAGTACCTACGGCACCGCTAGTTGCACTTCCTACAGTAGCACCCACAAATTGAGGGAACCATGCAGTTGCACTAGGCTTCCAAGCTTCATTAAATAAACGAGTAGCAATAGTAGAGTTAAAAGATGCACCAGAATTTTCACGAGTAGTGAAAGCTCTAACATACCAATTCTTTGCTTTCAACTCTAATTTATACTGACCCATTTTTAAGTCTTTCAATGAGTAACGGTCGCTACCAGTGTAAACCGTATTACCCATACCCCAATAAGCTGCAGCAATTGCTTCAATCTTATCACTTATTTTATAATGCAATGCACCACTCAATTTAACATTCAATGTAGTTGGATCAACCACTTGATTCTCATTGTAACCAGTTCTAGACACATACAATGGAGAATTAGCAAAAGACCCTAATACCGCAGAAGATGGTATCGGAGTTGGTGTTGTAATACCAGGAAATGCACCTGCAGGTAGCAAAGCCAAGAAAGGATTTCCGGCAATTACACCAGCAAAAGCACTACGTAAATCTGCATTGGTTTCATCTCCATAAAGGTTTACTCCATCGTAGTTAGGATCTGTTAAACGAGTTCCTGGAACTACGTTTCCATTAGGACTTGCAGACAGTGGAGATCTTAAATAGTTGCCACTGTTGTTAGCCAACCAATCTTGCGCTTGCACAAATTGAATATTCATTTTGTACGCCCATTTGTCATTGATTTTTTTAGCGTAGCGAACACTCCAATCGTAATAAGGAGATCTAGGACGCTGAGAACCATCTACATGGTTGATTCCTGTTTTAATTTGGAAACTCAACCCTTGGTACTTAAATGGATTCTTACTATTAATTAGTAAAGTACCATTGGTACCACCAGGACCGTACAATGCAGAAGAAGCACCTTGCAGTAACTCAATATTATCTACATCTAATTCAGTTAATCCAATTATGTTACCAACTGAAAAGTTTAAACCTGGAGCTTGGTTATCCATACCATCCACAATTTGGTTTAAACGAGTATTACCACTACTGTTAAATCCACGTGTACCAACACTGGTAAAAGTTAAACTAGCAGACACCACGTCAACCCCTTTAAGGTTGGCAATCATGTCATAATAATTGGCAGAAGGTGAATTACGAATAGCAGCTGTACTGATTCTTTCAATAGAAACTGGAGACTCCAAAATTCTTTCAGGAACTCTTGAAGCAGAAACTACGATTTCGTCACCCAATGTAAATGCAGTTTCTAATTCAACTACAACATCTTGGTTATTTTCTTTGATAGCTACTTCTTTTGCAGCATATCCAACCGATGAAATCACAAGGGTAAAAGGAAGTTTTTGTACAGTGGAGAACTTGAAATTTCCTTTGTCATCTGTGTAAGTACCAGCGGTACCTCCTTTAACAGAAATGGAAACTGCAGAAAGCAATTCCTTCGTTTTTCCGTTCTTTACACTGCCTGAAACGGTTGTTGTTTGTTGTGCTATTACTGATAAACTCAATAAAAGCGCAACCACAGACAGACCGAAATGGGTTAATAGTCTTCTCATATTGGCAATTTTAGTTTGAATTGTTAAGCAAAATAGGATATGTTAAGTTCACGTAAAAATTTAATTTATACAAGAATTCAGCTATTTGTGGACAAAAATTACCTATGATAGAAGGTTTTAGACATTGGTGTAATTAATTTTGATGAATGGCACCACACAACTTCCCACAACAGACTGGATATTACAAAGGAAAAGTAAGAGATGTTTATTCTATAGGAAGCGATTTATTGGTAATGATCGCCAGTGATCGGATTTCAGCTTTTGATGTGATTTTACCCCGTACAATACCCTATAAAGGCCAGGTATTAAATCAAATAGCCGCTTATATGCTAGGGCAAACAGCAGATATTTGCCCTAATTGGTTGATAAGCTGCCCAGCTCCAAATGTGTCGATTGGTCAAAAATGTGTGCCATTCAAAATTGAAATGGTTGTTAGAGGAAACTTAGTGGGTCATGCTTGGAGAACCTATCAATCGGGTAAAAGAACCTTATGCGGTGTAGATATGCCGGAAGGTTTAAAGGAAAATGATTTTTTCCCAACGCCTTTAATAACGCCATCCACCAAAGCAGCAGAAGGGCATGATGAAGATATTTCCAAAGAAGAAATTATTATGGGGGGATTGGCAACTGCCGAAGAATGGGCCACCCTAGAAAAATATGCACTGGCTTTATTTGAGAGAGGCAAATCAATTGCAGCTAAAAGAGGGTTAATTTTAGCAGATACCAAATATGAATTTGGTAAGTTAGGCAATACCATTTATTTGATGGACGAGATACATACCCCTGATTCATCTAGGTATTTTTATGCAGACAATTTTGAACAACGTCAAGCAACAGGTGAAAGACAAAAACAGTTAAGCAAAGAATTCGTAAGAGAATGGTTAATTGCCAATGATTTTATGGGCAAAGAGGGGCAAATAGTTCCTACTATGACCGATGAATGGATTAATACCATCAGTAAAAGGTATATTGAACTATACGAAAAAGTAATTGGAGAACAATTTAATCCAATTGATTTAACTGAGAAGGAAACGGTAGAAGCTATTAATCAAGCGCTGGATAAATTATTAAAATAGCGGGACTAAATTGGAGTCCCCGCTATTTTTTTAGCCTGAATAATTTCATCTAGTCGAGGTCTAATTCTTGCACTGCTTTTGTTGAATATATTTTGTCCTTTATCAATGCCCTTTCTAATTTGAGCCTGTCTTTCCGCAGGCATATGAATGGTGTCTTTACATTCAGAACTGCAACATCCTTCAAATGTTGAAGCACATGTAGAGCATTGAATGAACAATAAATGACAACCATCATTCTTACAATTGGTATGGGTATCGCATACTGCACCGCACTGATGACAATGAGCAATAATATCAGTTGTAATGCGCTCTCCCAAGCGATCATCAAAAACAAAATTCTTCCCAATAAATTTTGGTGGGAGTTCTTGTCTTTTTATTTCATTGGCGTAATGTATAATTCCACCTTCTAAATGATATACATTTTCGAAACCTTTATGCAACATATACGCACTGGCTTTTTCACAACGTATACCACCGGTACAATACATCACTACGTTTTTATCTTCTTTTCCTTGCAACATATCCACCGCCATGGGCAATTGCTCTCTAAAAGTGTCTGAAGGAATTTCTAAAGCATTGGCAAAATGACCTACTTCATATTCATAATGATTGCGCATATCAATGACGATGGTGTTGGGGTCATTCAACATTTCATTCATTTGAGCCGCATTTAAATATTTACCCTTTTTTTCCATTGAAAAATGGGGGTCTTCAATGCCATCAGCTACAATTTTTTCTCTTACTTTAATTTTAAGCACCCAAAAACTTTTCCCTTGTAGCAAAGGATCATTTAAACCCATAGGATCTTCTACTGCAATATTTAATCGCAAGTTTTCTAACCCAGGAATTGAATGCATAATTTGCTTAAAATCATCCATGAAATGTTCTGGAACACTTATTTGTGCGTTAATTCCCTCTTTAGCAATATATATTCTTCCAAATACCTGAATAGCATTTAACTGTTTATACAAAGTATCCCTAAACTCCTGTGGATTTTGTACGGGGAAATACCGATAGAAACTAATGGTTGTTCTCTTGAACGTCTCTTTCATTAAACGTTCTTTCAGCTCCTGATTGGAGACACGATTATGTAATACTGCCATAAAATAAATTTTAGACATAGCAACAGCTATGTTCCGATTAATAATGGAGCTGCTTGCAGGGCAGCCAAAATTCATGGCAAAATTACGAATTATCTCACAAATGGCAAGGCAAGCCGAATACCACTATTCGAAGCGCCTCCTTTTTCTATAGAACGGATATAATCTACTCTAATGACTTTGAATATATTCTCTAACCCAACAAAATATTCAACATAATAATTGCCTTGCTCTTGCAATAAAGAATTAGCACCTGTAACCAAAAACCAATTCAGTTTTTTGAAGCCTGGAATTTTGTTGGTTAGCAACCCATTTAAATGATATTCAATATGCCCTACACCATATAAAGAAGCGGTATTACTAAATCGATAATAAGGGGCTAATTGAAAAGATTGGGTGAATGGCCCTGCAAATAAAACTTGGTTGCCCAAGAAATGAATTTGATCGGGTTCAAATACTTTGTCTTTTTGCAAGAACCCACCTGCAGTAAAAGAATACTTGAGTTCCCCAGCTAATTTAAGATCTAGTTCGTCAGAAATATTGACTCTCCACTTTGTATAATTGGCATCAGCTCCTAAAATTCCTGCAAATGCTTTGGTAACGGTGAACGTGAATGTAGGATACCCCGATCCAATATTTACTTTCCGGTCTGGATATTCAATGTATTTTGCTCCAGGCAACCAAGAGATTCCTGCACTGAGTAAAAATGCTTGATGGTTTTGCATAGGAGCAGTTCCCAATTCTGCAGGATGATTGGGGCTGAAACTCCTATTCGGGAAATCTTTCCAAAAAGCAATGTCTGCTAAATTTTCCAGCGATTTTCTATTTTGAAATTGAATGGCTCCAGAAAAATTGAGCCCATTCCCAATTCCAGCATTGTAATTCAATCTAAAAAAATCAGCTTCATAAATTTTCATGAAATTTTGCTCCCGCATTAATGTATAATAACTATTAATAAACTCAGAAATAGGAGCAGCATTATTAAATTGAAATACTTTCTTTCCTCCAGAAATACTGAAAGATTGAATGTACTTTTTCCCAAAAGTATAGTTTACCGAAAGGGATGGATTGAAGTGTTTATTCGCAAACCCATACCTCAATTCTGGAATGATTGACAATGATTTTCGACCATCGTATTGCTTACGCCATTGTGGCGATAAATTGATAACCCCACCTTCCACAGCATTGAAATTCAAAGTGTTAATTAAGGGCTCAATAGTAAAGCTGGTCTTGGCTTTTCGCTTACTAAATGATTTACCTGTGAGCAATAAATTAGTCAAACTAAATTTGTTGCGAATCTTATCTAAGGAATCTAAATATGCCGGAGATTCTCTTACTTTTTCTAAACTATCTTTCTTTCGATAATCTTTTATCTCTTCAACTGAAAGTGGAAGCGGTCGTATGCTATCCCAATAAGCCATCAATTTTTTATTGGAGCTATCGTAGAATTTTAGAACGGTGCTATTAAAATATTTAGGTTTGAAATTGGGAGTAAGATCAAATTTATCATACACCTGTAAAAAACTTCCAAAAAAATCAAACCCGAAAAACTTCCCATAAGGATAAATGACCTGTTGTTTAATCACCCAATAAGGACCAGTTGGAACATATTGTTGTTGTAGAACCAAGGAATCGAGCAATTGCATTTGTTGATCACGCAGCAGTTTTACATCTATACTTTGAATATGCCAATCATTCTCAGTAATATGTATGTACCCTGTAAACAGCGGCTCATAAGCTCTTTTAGGAATTACTTTTATTCTACTAATCTCTTTTCCAAATTCAAAAAAAGTTCCTTCAAATTTATACTTATAAAAATTTAACGCATTATCTGAAATAGGAGAAATAAATCCTCTTGGATTTAATCCACTCCCCAATGAAATAATATTTTCATAAAAGGAAATAATTTGCGGACTACTAAATCCAAATCCATTGCTGCGTCCACTCACTTTAGTGGATATTACTTCCACTTTTCTTTGATTGGGTTCACTTACAGAATATTGAGCAATTGTTTCAGACAAGAGCAACATTTTTTGTTTACTGGTATCCCCATCTTCAAAATCTACTTTTTGTCCCATGAATCGTTTGGGATAATCACGCAATTGCATTTGCCCTTTTATGTATACCTCCGTAGTAAATTGCTTTATTTCTTTTAAGTGTTCGGATCTTGACGCAATGGCTTTTCTAATAATTCCATATGCGGGATCTTCTCCCCCAGTTTTTACAATTACTTCATTCAATTGGTAATCTCTTGGCGACAGTTGTATATCAATGGTTTGATTTACTTTCCCCAAGGTTATTTTTTTTTCGATGGTTTGAAAACCTATGTATTGAAACACCAAGGTATATTCACCAGGGTCTAGTGTGATGCTGTAAAACCCGCTATTATTGGCAGATGCACCCTTCGTTGTCCCTTTCACTAAAACAGAGGAGAAAGCCAATGGGCCCCCATTCACTGTTGATTGAATGATGCCTGATACTACTGCAGCAAAAGCATTCAACTTTAAACATATTACCAACAACAGCAACACCCATTTTTTAAACATAGCAATTAATTTGAATACAAAAAAAGCCCCAATACTTGGTAATCCAAGTTGGGGCGTTGTAAATTGATGTTAATTTATTTTAATCTTTAATTCGCTCTTGCCAAGCAAGCATTCCACCAGTCACATTAATTAAATTACTGAAACCAGCGGTCTCTAATATTAAACAAGCCTGCCCACTCCTATTTCCACTTCTGCAATAAATATATATCGGCTCATTTTTCCATTCTTCTAATTCATCAATTTGCATGGTTTGTACCTGTCCTAAAGGCAAATGCAATCCGCCAATATTAAAGTCTGCTCTCTCATGGGTTTCTCTAACATCTACTAAATGGATATTCTCACCTGCAGCTAATTTGGCTTTTAATTCTTCTACGGTAATTGTTTGCATATTCAATCAATTTTAAGGGTTATTACTGGTTGTGTCTTTTATGGGAGCTTGTTCACTAATATACAAGTCCATAATTTGTCCTTGTCTAATTTTATTTTTAACCGGCAAGCCATCCGCTCCCGGTACATCACTTAATAAAGGAGGATTTTGTTTGATAACAAATGCAGCCGCAGAATCTTTAATCATTCCAGAAGCCACAATTGAACCTATATTAATATTTAAAGATGATAACGTAGACCTAGCTTGATCTAGGGTTAACCCAACCAAATCAGGCACGTCTGTTTCATCCCCTCCAACACCACTTCCTAGTACCAAATTAATAACACTACCAATCGCAATTTTTTCACCTGGTTTTATTGGTGTGCCGTTCAATAATTGCTCCAATACAGCATTGCGGGCAATATCAGGTTTGTAGGTAACAAATCCCAATTTCAGCCCCAAACTCTGTAAATACATTTCAGCACTTCTGATGGAGAACCCAGTTAAATTGGGCATTTCAACTTGAGGAGGAATGGTTCTATTTAAAGTAAGATACACAGTTCTTCCAGTTTTTACTACCGCATCTGCTTCAGGTGCTTGTTTGATAACTGCTTGTTTAGCGATGGTGTCTATATAGACTGAATCTATAATAACTACTTCAAATCCTTTGTCTTCCAATATTTTTTGAGCTGCTAAAATATGCTGACCAGCTACATTGGGCACTTTTTCAAATTTACCGTATCCAGTAATCCAATCAAGTGAGCCAAAGAATAACAAAATGAGCATAAGAATCAATCCTATGCCAGTTAATATATTTACCCAAAGCGGCTTTTCTGTTATGAATTTAAACACGATAATGATTTAATAAGAATGAAGAACCTTGATTGGGTATTAAAATTAATGAAATGCTTGTTCAATTACAGCTGAATAAAAATCAGTCAAAGGCATCCCCATAGCTCTTACCTGCTGAGGTATAACAGATGCTTCGCTTTGTCCGGGCACTGTATTTACTTCTAACATAAAAGGTTTTTGTTGATGCGTATCATATATGAAATCAATTCTCACCACCCCTCTGCAATTAAATATCTCATATACCCTTTTAGCAGCATCAGATAGATGTTGTTTCATGGTATCGTCAATTTGTGCAGGAGTTGTTTCTATACTCTTACCCTGATACTTTGCTTCGAAATCAAAGAATTCATTTTGTGTACTTATTTCAGTAATCGGCAATACAGCAATGATATCCCCCTGCTTAAAAACGCCAATGGTAAACTCTCTTCCACTGATGAATTCTTCCACTAAAATTTGATGATCTTCTTTAAAGGCTTTAGACAAAGCTGGGGCTAATTCTTCAGCAGTATTTACTTTACTCATCCCTATACTGCTACCACCGTTATTTGGCTTAACAAATAGAGGCAATTGAAGCTGCGCTAAAATCATATCAACACCCACTGGTGTATGACTGAATAAGTGCATTGACTTAGCAACATTAATTCCTCCAAATGCTGCAACAGCAACTGTGTATCGCTTATTCATGGTTAAGGCAGATGTTGCCGCATCACAGCTGGTATAAGGAATGCCCAACATATCAAAATAACCTTGCAATTTTCCATCTTCTCCAGGAGTTCCATGAATACACATTAATGCTACATCAAAATGAATGGTGTTGCCATTGTCTACGATTGAAAAGTCGTCTCTATTTACCAAGGATTTTTCCCCGACTGCATTTTCATACCACCATCCTGTTGCATTAATGTCAATTTTATACAAATCATATTTAGTACGATCCACATTATTCCCAACCGTAATGGCACTCTTATAACTAATTTGGGCCTCCCCACTTAGTCCGCCGGTAACCAATGCTACTTTGCGCTTCATGTATATAGTTGAGCTAGTTAAATATGCATTTTTGCTTTCTTAGCCATGAGTTCATCTACTGTTTCTTGGTATAATTCATCTGGAACACAACAATCTACAGGACAAACCGCAGCACATTGTGGTTCTTCATGAAAGCCTTGGCACTCAGTACATTTATTTGGAGTAATATAGTATGTATCTAAACTGATGGGCGCAAAACGCTTGTCTGCGTCTACAGTGCTGCCATCCATTAACTGAAAACTGCCTTTGATGGTGGTTCCGTCGGCAATTGACCATTCTACTCCACCTTCATAAATAGCGTTATTAGGACATTCTGGCTCACATGCGCCACAATTAATACATTCTTCTGTTATTTTGATTGCCATACAAAATGGGTTTGTTGAGTTAGTGAAATTACATTTGCAGTACCAAAAATACGGTTGACAAATGATTTTACAAGAACGAATTGAATTATTATGCCGTTTAGGCCAATATATCAACAGTAATAACCAAGAATGGTTAGACACTAAAGAACGGGCTTTTAACCAAAATCAGTGGTTTGTGCCTGAGTTTATTGAGTCAGCCACCCAGAATATTGCCCAACATTTTCTGCAAGAACAGCTTTTAAAAGACTGGGCGGCAAAATACAAAGTGTCGGAGGCCCTGATCCACCCACTACAAATAGGCATAGTAATGGCAGGAAATATACCGTTAGTAGGCTTTCACGATTTGCTCTGTGTGCTTGTTTCCGGACATTATGCTGTAGTAAAAGTTTCTTCTAAAGACGAAGTCTTGATAAAACACTTGGTCAAAAAAATGTACGAATGGGATGTAAGGGTTCAAAACTGGATTTCCTTTGCTGACCGGTTAAACGGATTAGACGCATATATAGCAACTGGGAGCAATAATTCTAGCAGGTATTTCGATTATTATTTTGGCAAATATCCACATATCATTCGTAGAAATAGAACATCAGTAGCCATTTTGGATGGCACAGAAAGCCCAGCATCATTGAGTTTATTGGCCGATGATGTATTGCAATATTTTGGTTTAGGTTGCAGAAATGTTACCCAAGTGTATGTTCCAAAAGACTATGACTTCATCCCCCTTTTGGATGCTTTAAAAAAATATCCCGACTTCATCGATTACCACAAATACAAGCACAATTTTGATTACCATTTGGCTTTATTAATCATGGGTGGAAAATACTACATGAACAACGATACCGTCATTTTAACCGAAAATCCTTCTCCTTTTTCTCCGGTTAGTCAATTACATTATTCTTATTATACGGATCGGTCGGCAATCATTAACCAATTAAAAAAGGATGAGTCTATTCAATGTTTGGTGGGATCAGGACTGTTGCCTTTTGGAGCAGCTCAACAACCGCAGCTAACCGACTATGCAGACGGAGTGGACACCATGGCTTTCTTAAAAGGGCTTACAAAATGACATTTTTACCAAAACATTTGTTAAATGGTATCGTTGGAGAACTGTCAATTAAACAGCTTTGTTTATTTGCTAAAGAAAGGCATGTAAATTGAGTCATCTTTAAAAAACAATTGAGCATATGAATTGGAAAAATGGTTTAGTGATTGTGGGCATCAGCGCCACTACCGCCCTCGCCAGTGTGTGGGGCTACGGTAAATTCGTAGAGAACCAGCAAGAAGGCATGCAAGAACAGGGAAAACTTCCTGTTAATTATGCAGGATTTTTTGGAAGTCCTAATAATGCCGCGGTTGGTTCAATTGATTTTACTGCTGCAGCAACAACAGGCACACCGGCTGTTGTGCATATTAAAACAAGAACAAAAGCGAAACAAATTAGCAGCAATCAACGTCAACAAAGAAATCCCTTTTCGGATATGTTTGGAGACGATTTTGGTGATTTCTTTGGTGGTGGCCCAAGGGTACAACCAGAACAACGTGCCAGTGGCAGTGGAGTAATTATTACCGAAGATGGTTATATCGTAACCAACAACCACGTAATAGATGGAGCAGACGAAATTAATGTAACCCTTGCCAATAAAAAATCATACAAAGCAACTTTAGTAGGCCAAGATCCCAACAGTGATTTGGCTGTCATTAAAATTGAAGGAAAAGCATTCCCTTATATTGTTTACGGTAACAGCGATGAAGCCAAATTAGGCCAATGGGTATTGGCTATTGGATATCCTTTTGGTTATGATGTAACAGTAACTGCAGGTATCATCAGCGCCAAAGCAAGATCGATTGATATCAATGGCAGACAGGGTGCTAATCCAGTGGAATCTTTTATACAAACCGATGCTGCCGTAAACCCAGGGAATAGTGGTGGAGCTTTAATTAATACCAATGGAGAATTGGTGGGCATTAATTCTGCGATTGCTTCTCCAACTGGTGCATATGTAGGTTACTCCTATGCTATACCAGTGAACATGGTCAAGAAAATTGTAACCGATATCGTAAAATTTGGCACAGTACAACGTGCATTTATTGGCATCAGTTATCCAAAAGAAAATTTAACGGACGAAGCTAAACGTGAGTTAGAAAAAGAATTAGGTACTGCTTATAAAGAAGGAGAAGGCGTATTAATTACCGATACACCTGAAGGCGGCGCAGCTGCAAGTGCAGGATTAAAGAAGGGAGATATTATCACCAAAATTCAAGGAGTAGCTATTGCTACCGGACCAGAATTACAAGAGCAAGTTGCTCGTTACAAACCAGGTGATAAAGTAACTGTACAATATAAGCGTGCAGGAAAAGAAAATACAGTTACGATCACGCTAAAAAATAAAGCGGGTAACACGGATATCGTAAGAAACAGCAGTATCATTGAAAAGCTAGGAGGTGAATTAGTGAACCTTGATAAAAAAATTGCAGCAGCAAATGATGTACCAGGTGGTGTTGTTGTTAAAAAAGTTGGAACAGGATTATTGAGCAAGAGTAGAATGGAAGATGGATTTGTAATTACTGGAATCAACGGTAAGGAAATTATCAATGTAGATGAACTGAAAATTGCTTTGGCTAATATTAAATCAGGTACCATCCGAATTGATGGATTCTATCCAGGATTTGAAGGCAGATATACTTATCCGCTTCAGGTTACAGAAGATTGATATTAAAAACGGAATATTTAATTAAAAACCTTGCAACTAAACGTTGCAAGGTTTTTTTGTGCTGATCTTTATAACGCCATGATTATATTTTCTCATAAACCAAGTACTCCCCTGCTTGCAATTCAAATTCTTCTTTCTCATGAAAATGAAAAGATAAACCAGAAAATATATTCTTGAATTCACCTTTCAGCCAATCGTGGTGAACATGAATCCTCAGTCTATTGTGCGAGGAAACATTCAGCAAAACCAAAACAATATGATTGCCGCTTCGTCTAAAAAAAGCCATTAGCTCATTGTCTTTATCTGAAGGGAGTATAAAAGATTCCCCTTTAAAAATAGCAGGATTATTAGCGCGCAAAAGTGAAAGCTTTTGATAAAAACCATGTAGTTGACTGGGATTGTTCCAGTCAATCAAATCTTTGTCAAAAAATTTCAAGCGTTTTTTGCTAGGACTTTCTTGACCACTATACACCATTGGCATACCATGCCAAGTAAATGCAAATACCGCCCAAGCTAATGCAGCTATTCCATATTTTTCATACTCCGTTCCATTCCAACTATTTTCATCATGATTTGCAGTGAAAAATAATTTAATGGCTCCACGAGGATATTGAGAGTATGCATGTAAAACATTTCTTACATCATGCAATGTAGTAAGGGCCTTGGCATAACTATCTGTTTCATGCATCCACCACCAAGAATAAGTAGCATCAAAAACTTGGTGATAATCTTGCACTTCACATTCTGCCAACCAGAATAAGGGCTTTGTCAATTCACAACTTAATCTGGCTTGTTGCCAAAAATCAAGCGGGACCAAATGTGCCATATCGCACCTAAATCCATCAATATCAAAATCATTCACCCAATAACGCATGGCTTTAATTAATTCATGCCTCATTTCAGGCACTTCAAAATTTAAATCAATCACATCATGCCAACCATTTTTTTCTGTGAATTTTCCATCAGCATCTGTCATCATCCAATCAGGATGATCAATGGTCCAATGATGATCCCAGCCTGTATGGTTAGCCACCCAATCAATGATAACTTTAAAACCCAATTCATGTGCACGTTGAATCAGTTGTTTAAAATCTGCCTTTGTTCCATACTCAGGGTTGATATCAGTATAACTACTACATGCATAATAACTGCCTAAGCTTCCCTGCATCTTAAGTTTACTTATAGGCGTAATGGGCATTAACCACAATAAGTTTACTCCCATCTCTTTTAAGCGTGGCAAATGTTCTGAAAATGCATTAAATGTTCCTTCAGGCGTATATTGACGAATATTTACTTCGTACATGGTGGCAGTGTGTGCCCAGGGTACTACATGAAAAGAGGACTTCATTTTTCTAATTATCTAAATAGGAAGATAAGTGATTATCTTTTGAAAAAAGAAAAACATGCGCTTAACAATACAACAATCAACGCACCAGCAACATTCAACCATAAAAATCCGAGTCCAATAACATTGTATTTATCTAAAAGGAATAATAAAATAACCAATAACTCTCCAATTACTGCTGCCTTAAATACCGCAGTTCCCCCAATCTTCTTCATATAAAATGCAACCAGAAATATTCCCAATATTACTCCATAAAATAAAGAGCCTAATACATTTACTGCTTCAATTAAACTTCCCATTCCAGTTGCAAACTGAGCAGTGATAATACAAAACACACCCCAATAAAAAGTGTACCACTTAGACAGTCGATATTCTTTTAAGTCTTGTGCAACTGTATCGGCTAGTTTCTCTTTTTTAGTAAACCGTTGATGAAAATCTACCATGGTACAAGAAGCCAATGAATTTAATGCAGCAGCAATTGACCCCCATGCTGCTAAGAAAATAATCGCAATTAATAATCCCACCAAACCACTAGGCAAAAAGTCTACTACGAAACGTAAGAATATATAGTTGGTATCATTGGTATCTGAACCAGGTACTGCTTTTTTAATAACAGCTTTATATTCATTCTTGATGACCGTTAATTTGGCAGCACCTTTTGCAACGCTGTCTTTAATGGCGTCTGTAGGTTTTAGAACAAATAATTTACTATGGGCTTGTTGTGTAGCTTGTTGTTCATCAAACTGATTCTTTATTTGCAGCAATGAATCTTTGTAAGGTGTTAATAATGCTTTGTCTTCAGCTGCTTTATTAAAGAATACAGGAGAAGGATTAAACTGATAAAAAGTAAATAGCAATGCCCCTAATAAAAGAATGAAAAATTGCATAGGCACTTTAACCAATCCATTCATCAATAAGCCAATTTTACTTTCTTGTTCAGATTTAGCAGTTAAATACCTACCAACTTGAGACTGGTCTGTTCCAAAATAAGACAATGCTAAAAAGAACCCACCAATAATACCGCTGATTAAATTGTAACGATCCTTCCAATCAAACCCATTTTCAGTAAACCCCGTTGTAATTACATTCATTTTTCCTGCAGCTCCACTTACTGCGAGTGCTTCACTAAATCCAACATTCTCAGGCAAATTTGAAACAATTAAATAGCCTGCAATAAACATTCCTATAAAAATGATAATCAATTGTAGCTGCTGGGTATAAGCGACTGCTTTGGCGCCTCCAGATACGGTGTAAACAATCAACATACCCCCCATCACTATATTGGTATAGAATATATCCCACCCCATTAATGAAGACAAAATAATAGAGGGAGCATAAATACTGATCCCAGTTGATAGGCCTCTAGACAATAGAAACAACGATGAAGTAAACACCCTGGTTTTTAAATCGAAACGTTGTTCTAAAAACTCATAAGCAGTAATCACTTTTAACTTACTAAATAATGGAACAAAAGTGATGCATAACACCACCATGGCTATGGGAATTCCAAAATAATATTGAACAAATCGCATCCCATCTGTAAATGCTTGACCAGGTGCAGAAAGAAAAGTAATTGCACTGGCCTGGGTACCCATTATACTTAATAATACAATATACCAAGGCATATTTCGATTACTCAAAAAATACCCTTCCATATCTTTACTGGTTCGGCTTTTGTATACGCCATAGGCTATTATGCCTGTAAGAGTAAGAATCAAAATAACCCAATCAGCTGTTCTCATTTAAAAAGATTTGTAAACCAATCAAAAAAAAGTATTTGAACCAATAAAGTCAGTAGTACAAAAATGTACCAGCTTTTCCACGACTTAAATAAAGGTATTTTCTCTTTCATCTTTTAGATTTAGAACTAAGTAATCCACCTCCTAGTAACCCCAACGCTAACCCTATTAGCAACCCTGCTTTAACGTTTTTTAAAAATAAGCCAATGACCACTCCAATGATCACTAACATAAAAAAACTTATTTTTTTCCTTGGTTGCATAAATTACTTATTGGGAGTCAATGATACCAAATTTGCAAGTAATTTGTAGCTACCTGTAACACCCGCAGGTAATTGTCTGAATAAAACTAAACTAACGTAAGTAAAATGCCCTTTACCATATTTTGTGGTTATTAAACTACCAGTTGTAGGTTTATCACTGGTATCATTCATTTGTAACAAAGTTTCATAGGGTGCTTTTACCGGCTCCATTTGATAAGTACTCCTTTCTTGTACCCAATTATCAAAATCTTTTTCTTCAATTTTATTGGGAAAACTTAACAAAGAGTGATTTGGTTGTAACATTTTAACGGGTGCTTTTTCTTCGGTCACTCGAATAGTAGACATGGCAAATTCATAAGGTCCTACTTTCACTCTTTTATTACCCACCAAGTTACTTTTCAAATACTGCACAATTAAATGCCCTCCATTTTGAATGTATCGATTTAATATTTCATTTTTATTGGTCAACCATTCATGAATATTGTAAGCCCTTATCCCAACTACAATCACATCATAAGTTGCCAACTTAGCTTCCACAATATCCGACTCAGATAAAATATTAACCGAATGTCCTAATTGTAATAGCGCCTCAGGCACTTTATCTCCAGCACCAACAATATATCCTACTCGTTTAGGAATCGACAAAATAGGCTCGTCAATTACCCTTGCTTGATCTTTATCCAAGTAATTAATTGATGGTATATGGTCGTATTTTATAGTTTTAAGTAGTTGATCGAAAGCGTATGTTTTTCCATTAAGTTGAAACTTTAATTCGGCATGCATTGTTGCAGGCTTTTGCCTTCCTAAAGCATCTTTTAATTGGATCATGTAAGGGTAAATACTACCTGTGCCAAAATTCAAAATGGTATCTTTTGAATACAAATATTTTCCAGCTTCTTTCAAACTAATAGTAACTGGAAGTTCTGTAGCAGTAAAATTGGCTTTAAACTGTAATAACAATCCAGTTGAAGAAAGATTTTTTTTGTTGGGAGTTTGAACATTTGTCAACAATACATTTTTATCTAATGCTACAACCACTCGAGGAATAACATTCAATGGTTGAAAAATTTCACCCCGAACTAAATCAATATATTTGTATTGTATGGGCTTATTTACTACTAACTCCATTCCATTTAAAGTAAAAGTGAATTGTGCAGTAAAAGGTGGCGGTGAATTTGCTCCTCCAATGAATTGGTAATTGGTTACATCAAAAGTACCCATATCCTTCATTGGAGCTGTCAACCAATATGGCTGAGAAACAGGCTGATCTAAAGAAACCTGTCCAACATAATTAATGGTATAATTAATGTTGTTTTGCAACAGCTTATTAATGCTGGTGTCATATCCAACGCTATTGGTTGTGTACACTTGTATTTTGTTCAACTGTACAGGAGCTTCACTTCTTTTGTTTACTAAAAATTGGATTCCCAACTTTTCACCTGGAACAGCATATTCTGCTTCCGTTGTTGCTTCAACTACTATTCCAGCACAGGCTAGTAAAAGCGATTCTATTTCTTTCAGTTTTTGTTCTTTCCAAATTCCACTATAAGAAAGTGCTTTTATTTGTTTGTATAACTTAATTAAATCATTAATTGATTGCGAAGGTTGAATAAAATTATATTGATGTATTATTTGTTGGATTGATTGCTCAATGGCTTTACCAGCAAAAGGAATACGACTCCAATCAGTTGTAATCCCATCCATTAAACTTGTTTTTGCAGTATCGCCAGCAATTGTAGTGAAGTATTCAAACACTGGCCCCTTTCTTCTTGGTCTGCCTTCGCCTTGACTTTTATGCATGCTTCTAGCTTCCCCTCCAACTTCGCCGTAACTTTGTCCTAGGAATGGGTTGTAAACACCCGCATCTATTTTCAGTTGATTTTCGCTGGTAGTATTGGCACCTCCGAAATTAAACGTATTCCAAACTAACCTTTTGGCTTGCCAAACAAACACTCCTTGTTTTAATTGTTCAGGAAATTGGTTGGGGTCTGCAGCTGCAGTAAAAGCTTCAATAGATAGAACTGCTGATGAAGCATGGTGTCCATGACCTGCTCTTGCATCAGGTGGAAATCGATTTACAATAATATCAGGTTGAAATTTTCGAATAACCCAAACCATATCTGCTAATACTTTTCTTCTATCCCAATATTGAAGTGTTTCATTGGCTGTTTTACTAAATCCAAATTCATAGGCACTAGTGAAATATTGTTCAGCGCCATCAATTTGTCTAGCAGCTAATAATTCTTGTGTTCTAATTAAACCTAATTCAACACCCTGTTCAGGACCAATTAAATTTTGGCCACCATCTCCTCTTGTTAAACTCAAATAAGCTGTTCTGTATTTTTTTTCTTTAGCCAAATAAGGGAGTAAACTATTGTTTTCATCATCCGGATGAGCAGCAATATAAAGTACACTTCCTAATACCTGCAATTTTTGCAATTGTTGAAAAATAGCAGCACTTCCATTTAGTTCTGGATTCTGTGCTTTTAAATGAGCGGGTTGAAAGTTGATAAGTCCAAGAAAAAAGAGAACAATTAATGAACGCATTGCAGTTTTAATAAGCATATTCAAGCATTTATCGTTTTAACGAAGATAGCTATACTTGGCCTTGTGGGTTTTACCATTCAAAAAAAACATGATGAGTATCATACCCAGTAATATATCTACTCATATTTGTTCAAAAACTGTCGGAATAACTTTGACCAAAATTTAAAGAAATATGAAAAAGATTATTACAGTTACCATGTTTGCGGCATTGAGTTTTTCAGCTAATGCACAGAAAAAAGGATTACAAGGCACCACATTTGCCACGTCTCAATTTGGATATACCCAAACTAAAACGGGAACAACAAAGAGTACCAATTTCACCTTATTACCCATAATAGGAACTTTTGTGTCACCTTCGGTTGCAATTGGAGCTGGTATTGGAACTGTTAATATCAAATCGGAGAATGGCTCAACCACTACAGCAAATACAGGTCTATTTGTATTTCAACCCTTGGTTAGAAAATATTGGAATGTAGCGGGTAGTATGTACTTTTTTGGTCAATTAGCTGCTCCCATTATTAGTGGTAAAGAAAAACAAAGTGAATTAAAAGTAAGTCAGTTTGGATTGGCAGCTTCTGGGGGTTTAGATATGATTTTAGGCAAACATTTTAGTGTTGAGTTTTCTTATAATTTGGCCAACTTTTCAGTTACCACTCTAACGCCTAAAACTGGCAATAAAACAACCATTACAGACTTCTCATTGGCACATGTTGCCAACGTAGAAAACGTATACAATGGCGCATTAGGAGGCAGTAATCCAACCCTAACTACTCCTTTGTCTTTTGGCTTCAAATTTTTGTTTTAGTTTATTTGCAATCAATAACACCAGACCGGTCAATTTTAATTGGCCGGTTTTTTTATTTTAAAAGGTCTTGCCAATATGCAACAACCCATCAACAAAATGGCTCTACTATCTGTAAACATGGTTATTTTGCAGAAGAACCCAATAACTTATACTTAATGATGTACCATTTTGGTAATTGGAACACAAAAATGATATTAAAACTTTTGGCTACTGTTTTACTTTTTTCCGTTGGAATTGCTGAAACATTTGGGCAGAATAGACAGAAAATTCCTATTGATGGCAATAGATGGTACCAATTAACCAATGTAGAAAAAGGGTTACAACAATTATTCGACGGCGATCTTTTTACAGCAGTTGATGCCCAGTTTGATAAAATAATTCCATTGCACGAATCTTATTACCCCCTTTTAAAAGGGGAGTCAATGGTTATAGACAGCATCCGTTTTTATGATTGGAATGGCATTAGTACCAAGCCCTTTACACTTTATATTATAGACAGCAATTGGAATAGAAAACCAATAGCTTCTTTTGATGGATCAAAATATGATCGTTGGGTTGGCCCCTACCCGGAACGTCCTGACATCATTAAATTAGATATTGCTGCCAGAAATATTATGTACTTGATGATTGTTGCAGAAAATGATTTTCCCTCTGAAATTGAATGCTATGGGTATTATACACCTCCTTCTGCAACTACACCTATTTTAAAACGAAAAATTCCTTTGTCCAATTTGTTGGGAGTGAATGGATATGAATGGAATTTTTCGGATCCGCTTACAGATCCATTTATCATTGACCCCAAAAGATTGAATGCAGTAAAATCATTCAGTGGATTTAGGCATTATTTAGATTGGCAAAAATTAGAATACAAACCAGGAAGCTATACATATAGCCCTACTAGAAGTGGAAGCTGGAACTATGATGCTATTTACGAAACATGTTTAAAAGAAGGCATCGATGTACTAGCATGTTTAAAAACCTTGCCAGACTGGATGGTTGATTCCTATCCAGACAGTTTAAAAGACTTAGAAAATAATCCAGTTTTTTATGGTAAAAATTTAAATGACCCTTCCTCATATATAGAACAGGCCAAAGTTGCTTTTCAATTTGCTGCCAGATATGGGAAAAATAAAATGGTAGACCAGCGATTGTTGAATGTATATGATACCGCTCGTTGGACAGGTGATGAAATTAATCAAGTAAAAGTAGGCTTGGGGCTAATAGAATACATAGAATGTGAGAATGAAAGAGATAAGTGGTGGAAGGGCAGAAAAGCATATCAAACTGGTAGAGAATATGCCGCTAATTTATCGGCCTTTTACGATGGTCACAAAAACACGTTAGGGTCAGGTGTTGGCGTAAAAAATGCAGACAGCAGTATGAAAGTTGTAATGGCAGGAGTTGCGTTGGCCACTACCGATTATTTCAGGGGAATGATTGATTGGTGCAAAGAATTCAGAGGATTTAAACCAGATGGATCAGTAAATATTTGTTGGGATATCATTAATTATCATTTGTACACCAATAGCAGCAACTTAAATAGAGCCATTGCGCCAGAATTAAAGTCTAGTAATACCAATGCCGACTCAATAGCAAAAGCATTTATACAATCAGCTGCAGTTTATTTGAACAATATGCCAGTTTGGGTAACAGAAACTGGTTTCGATATCAATCCTAAAAGTCCAAATAAAGCCATTGCTATTGGCAATAAATCCGTTTTACAAACACAGGCTGATTGGATATTAAGAACCGCACTTTTATATTCCAGAAATGGAATTATGAAACAATTTTTCTATCAATTAGAAGATGACACACCAGACTCTGAACAACTATATGCTACTAGTGGCTTATATGGAGATCAATTAAAACCTAGACCTGCAGCAGATTTTATAAGACAAACAAACAAATTATTTGGGTCATACTACTACAATAAAACCTTAAATGCCGACCCGTTGGTAGATGAATATTTATTGAATGATACCAGTAAAATGTACATAGTATATATACCGGATGAAAAAGGAAGAACAGAGTTGTACACCCTTGATTTGGGCAATGCAGACTCGGCCTACTTATATAGCCCCATCGCAGGCATGGACAATATGCAGTTGAGTAGAATCAAAACGAGTAACGGGAAAATAATTGTAACTGCTACCGAAACGCCTTTGTTTGTCAAAGGGGTTGGGTATTTAAGCCAAGTTCCGAGTACCTCTTCCGGAATTAAGGTCTTTCCCAATCCAGTTAAAAACAACCTGACCATTCAGGGTTTACATAATGGAATTAATCAGCAAATAACCATTTTTAATTCATTAGGGAAAACCATCACTAGGGGTAACACTGCAAGCAATACTTATCAAGTGAATACCAGTTCGTATTCTGCTGGCATTTACTATGTAGAGATCAGGAATAACGATCAAAAACAAACGATTTCTTTTATAAAATCGAACTAGAAAAGTCCTAAAATGCAAAATGCCACACTGAAGTGGCATTTGCGGACCGGACGGGACTCGAACCCGCGACCTCCGCCGTGACAGGGCGGCATTCTAACCAACTGAACTACCGATCCGTTCCTTATTCCGATAGGTTATATCGTTTTTGGGATTGCAAAGATAAGGGGAAAACACTTTTTGAAACAAATCTTTTCAAAAAAAAAAGCAATGCCTATTTTTACCGCCAAATCATATAATATGCCTCAATACCCCAATAGACAATTTCTTGATTTTGAAACACCCATCAAAGAGTTATACGAACAAATTGATGCAACTAAAAAATTAGCTGAGAAGAATCCTAAGATAGATTATACCAATACGCTTCAACAATTAGCCGAATCTATTTTAGAAAAAAGAAAGGAAATCACCAGTAATTTAACACCTTGGCAAAGGGTTCAACTAAGCCGTCACCCTGATAGACCCTATACCCTTAAGTACATTGAAAAAATGTGCACCAATTTTGTTGAATTACATGGAGATAGAAATGTAAAGGACGACAAAGCAATGGTGGGTGGGTTTGCCCAATTAGATGGGGAAACGGTGATGATTATGGGCCAACAAAAAGGAGTGAATACCAAAATGCGCCAAATGCGAAATTTTGGCATGGCCAATCCTGAGGGTTATCGCAAAGCCCTTCGCTTGATGAAATTGGCTGAAAAATTTAATAAGCCGGTGATTGCATTGATTGACACCCCTGGTGCATTTCCAGGCTTAGAAGCAGAAGAAAGAGGGCAAGGTGAAGCTATTGCAAGAAATATTTATGAAATGATGCGCTTAAAAGTTCCAATTGTAGTAGTGATTATTGGAGAAGGGGCTAGTGGTGGAGCTTTAGGAATTGGTGTGGGAGATAAAACCCTAATGATGGAGAACACTTGGTATACGGTTATTTCTCCTGAAAGTTGCAGTTCCATTTTATGGAGAAGTTGGGATAAAAAGGAAATTGCAGCAGAACAGCTTAAGCTAACTGCTAACGATATGAAAGGATTTGGTTTGGTTGATGAAATAGTTCCAGAACCATTGGGAGGTGCACATTGGGATTATCAAGAAGCTGCCACTATTTTAAAGGGCTGTATTCAAAAAGCGTTAGCTGAATTTAAAACAAAAGAGCCGGCTGACAGGGTAAACGAGCGAATCAACAAGTATTGTAAAATGGGATTCTGGGAAGAATCTACTATCTAATAAAACTATGCAAATTCAACAGCAGTTAAAAGGTACCGGCGTAGCAGTTATCACTCCATTCACCAGTGACAATAAAATAGATTTTCCTGCACTTGGTAAAGTGTTAGAGCATTTAATCGTCAATAAAGTAGAATACCTGGTACTATTGGGCACTACCGGCGAAACCCCTGTATTGTCTAACCCAGAGAAAATAGCCATATTAGAATATTCATATGATTTGGTAAACAATCGTTTGCCAATTGTAGTAGGCATTGGGGGTAATGATACGGCAGACTTAATTCATGATTTAACGCATTTTCCTTTAGAAAAAGCTGCTGCTATTTTAAGCGCTTCACCCTATTATAATAAACCCTCACAAGAAGGTATATTTCAACATTACAAAATGGTAGCTGCAGCCTCTCCCCTTCCCATCATTTTATACAATGTACCTGGAAGAACTGGAAGAAATATGAGCGCAGCAACTACGCTAAGAATAGCCAATGAAATCCCTAATATCATTGGAATAAAAGAAGCCAGTGGAGATATGCAACAATGCATGCAAATATTAAAAGATCGCCCCAATAATTTCTTAGTATTAAGTGGGGATGATGCTTTAGCACTTCCTCAATTGGCTTGTGGAATGGAAGGTGTGATAAGCGTAGCAGCCAATGCCTTTCCGCTTCAATTTGGCGATATGGTGAGAGCATGCTTGAATAACGACTATACAAAAGCAAGAACACTCAATAATAGCTTGATGACACCTTACGATTTAATGTTTGTTGAAAATAATCCAGCAGGCGTTAAAGCTTTCATGGCCATACAGGGGCTAATCAGTAATCAGCTTCGTATGCCAAATGTTCCGCTTAGCGAGGGCGTTTTTAATCAAATTAATCATTGGATTAAGCAGCAGGGTTAAGTCAATTCATGCAATTTGATTACATTGGGTTATTCAATTCATTGTTATGTTCAAATTGGCATTTAAAATTGCATCCATACTTCTTATTATAGCTGTACTTATATTTTTTATCTATGTCCCCACATATATAGATAAATCTATGAATAAGGTTCAGCTAAAAATTGCCAATCCCCCAAAAGTTGAATGGTATGATTCCATTCCATTTATTGCAGATTTACATTGTGATCAATTATTATGGGATCGTGATGTCTTAACCGAGCACGAATATGGGCATGTAGATGTACCCCGAATGCAAAAAGCCAATATGGCTTTACAAGTATTTAGTATTGTCACCAAAACTCCACGAGGTATTAATATCGAAAATAATACCGCAGAAACAGACAATATTACTTTATTGGGGATTGCACAACTAAGACCTTTTAAAACTTGGTTTAATTTAACTGAAAGAGCATTAAACCAATGCAATGAATTTCATAATGCTGCCGAGAATTCCAAGGGGCAATTAAGATTGATCACAAATAAAGCAGAACTCAATCAATATATTGAAGATAGAGCCAAAAACAAATTAATTACTGCAGGTATGTTGGGGATTGAAGGAGCACATGCTTTGAATAACGACTTAAATAATTTAACTAAACTGTATACAGCAGGAGTTAGATACATCGGAATAACTCATTTTTTTGATAATGAATGGGCTGGTTCAGCACATGGGGTAAACAAATCAGGTTTAACCAAAAAAGGAATTTCACTAATCAAAAAAATGAATGAGCTAAAAATAACTGTAGATCTTGCCCATGTTTCACCTACGGCAATTGATGATATTTTCAAATTATCGAACAGCCCTGTAATCATTTCCCATACTGGTGTTCAAGGGATTTGTAACAATAGAAGGAACCTCTCAAACAAACATCTAGAGGAAATAGGTAAAAGAAATGGATTAGTCGGAATTGGATTATGGGAAACCGCTGTTTGTGGTACTGATGCAGAAGCAACTGCAAAGAGCATCAGATATGTTGCAGATAAAATTGGAGTAACCAAAGTAGCACTAGGTTCAGATTTTGATGGAGCCATAGGCACCCATTTTGATGTCACAGGATTGCCGCTAATAGTGAACGCATTACAAAAGGAGCATTTTACTAGAGCAGAGATAGAACTTATATTAGGTGGAAATATTCGAAATTTTTTCTTAAAAAATTTACCCGAGGGCAATTAGAAAAATTTTTGTACGAACTCGTTCTCTTTCAATTCCGCCAAATTTTCTACACTAAGTGGCTTACTTACAAATTGAGCCACTACAGGGAATTTTTTGGCCCTTGAAAAATCTTCTGGATCAATTGTTGAAGAAAGAATAATGACTTTAGTATTAGGTAGTTTATCTGCAAATAGAGGTATATAAGCTTCCAAAAACTCCCAGCCATTCATAACAGGCATATTGATATCTAGTAAAATTAAAGAAGGAGAATCTTCCACTGGTTGAGAACTCGTTGCAAATAGATCCTTAAAATAATCAAGTGCATCGCTTCCATCTACTGCAGTAACTACATCGTTTGTAAACCCCGTCCGCTTCAAAAGCAATTTTGAAATAGTTAGCGAAATGCTATCATCATCTACACAAAGGATTTTATTAATCATCTAGCTAAAGTTCTACTTTTACAAATGTTATTCGCTTGGTATTATTGAAGATACATCAAAAAAATAAACCAAACTTATTTTCGCTTTGCTTTTTCCCATAAAACAGATTGCTCCCCAAAGAAATATCGAGCAAATCCAGCAATAACGGCATAATTCATTAAACAAAAATAATAGGGAATAAAGAATAGTTTCACTTTAAGTTGCTTTTGCTCCATTACCCATCCCAATAAAGCTGCTGTATAAAAGAACAGTTGCCCCAACAACATTAATCCATATATATTCATGTATCCTAAGCTCCCAACTAATACTATGTTTACTATAAAAGCTAAAATCATTAAGTAAGGAGTAACCACCCATCTTAAAATACGATGGCTAATATATTCAAAGCTTAAAACTGGCTGTTTGAAAGGTAAAAGTAAGGCCCTTAAACGAATGGTAGATTGAACTCCGCCAGCTGCTATTCTAATTTTACGTTTTAATTCCTCTCCGGTATTGGCAGAAGCCAATTCTGTTGCATAAGCATCCGGTTCATAAACAATCTTGAAACCTTTCAACGCAATATTCATGGATATCATGAAATCGTCTAGAATGGTATCGGGCTCAACAGGCTGATATAAGTTGGTTCTAATGCTAAACAATTCGCCTGCAGCACCAACCACTGAATACAATTCAGAATCCCATTTTTTTAATTTTGATTCATATTTCCAATAAAAGCCCTCACCAGCTGTTGCGTCTGCATTGTCATCAATCTGCACTCTTTTTTCTCCTGCAATTGCCCCAACTTTTTGATCTTGATAATGCCTACACATGAGTAAAATGGCGTCTTTATTCAGCATCGTATTGGCATCGGTAAATACCACAATATCGGTGTCAACTTTACCCATTGCGCGATGAACTGCTGCAATTTTACCACTTCTCCCAGGCTCATGCATTCCAAGAATTTGAGGATATTTTGCAATAATGGAAGGCGTTTCATCTGTTGACCCATCTGTAATGAAAACAAACTTGATTTTTTCTTGTGGATAATTTAAAGCCAGTGTATTTAGAATTTTTTCTTCTATACAATATGCTTCATTATACGCAGCCACCACAACAGTTACCGAAGGAGTATACCCAATAGCGGGTATTTGTTTTTTACCCAATAGCAAGCTTTTAAATTTTAAAAGCACAAACAATAGTAACCCATAACCCAAATAGGTATACAAGATCACCGCGATTGAAATCCAAAAAAATAGTTCCATAAAATTATTTAAGGCTTATATCCTAAATGACTGCTGTTGATTCCATTCGATAAATTCCACCATATGGCTCTGAATAGTTGCTTGATGAAAGGGTAGTTTTTCTCTTTTATATAGCTGATTACATTCCTAGGTGTAACTACCAATAAAAAATAAATGTAAAAGAAAATTGCTTTCACAAATGGTGCATTTCTTCTTATAAAGAGGATTCGATTCCGATTCATATAATATTCTTTAAGTGCACTCTTTTTACCTACTGAAACCGACTCTTTATGAAATATGGTTGCTTTCATGTTCACCCAAACTTCAAATCCATTGTGCCTAATTCTATCAGCCCAATCTAATTCCTCATAATATAAGAAGAAATTCTCTGCCATTGGACCTGCTTTTTCAATTGCTTCTCTTGTAACCATCATGGCAGCACCGTGCGCAAATCCTGTTGGTCCTACTAATTGATCATATTGTCCTTGGTCTGTTTCAAATTGTCCAATGCAGCTATTCCTTGCGGTTATATAATTCATTGGCGTATACCCAGCATATTGTAGCATAGTTGGTTGATCATAATACAAGAGTTTAGGGGAAATCACTCCAATGGAAGGATGACTATTTAATGTATTAACCAAAATATCAATAAGCCCTTCTGTAAACTCAGTATCGTTGTTTACAAAGAACAAATAATCTCCAGTAGCAGCAGCCAATCCAAGGTTATTTCCTCCCGCAAAACCAAGATTGATTTCAGAACGTATAAAATTTGCTTCAGGATATTTGATTTGCCATTGAGGTACAGGATTATCGGCACTCCCATTATCTACCACTATGATCTCTATATTAACATAGCTGTTTTTATCTCGAATTGAATTAAGCAATTCATCTGTTACATAACTATGATTAAAATTGACGGTGATGATGGAAACTCTTTTCATTTATCTAAAACTAATATTAGTAACGTAAATTATCTAAATTAGCGGAGAAAGTGAAATATTAGGTAAAATGGCTACAGATAACAGTCAGGTTTTAAAAGTTGAAAGAGTTTTTGCTGAACTATTAGAAGAGTTAGAAAAACAACCCGTAAGCAAACAAAAGGCCATGGAAATGCAACACCTTTTCTTGCATACGATGGAAAAAACATATAAAGTAAGTAGTCTAAATACTTACCAACCCGACAATGCAAAAGGCAGCGAAGAAATTGTTCTAGACATGGACAAATTATTGAGACAACATCGTTCTTTTAGTGTAAAAAACTTGCCAGACAAAGCAATCAATTGGGCAGCTGGATTAGCTTATTCAGGCGTAGGCCTCTTATTTATCACCATCGGCTTTTTGATGATTGTTACCCCTACTTCTGCAGAATTTGAAATAGCTACACTCTTTTACTTTAATGAACACGACGGATTTACCGTTTCAGATGCATTTGCCCTAGTGGTCATTTTTATTGGGATATTTTTTTTCATCAAAGCTTTTGTTGCACAAGATAAAAAGGAGTAAACTTATTTAATTGCTTCATCAATCATATCAAGCACTACATCATTAGGAGTAAATTTTCTAGCAAAGAATTTTCCTGATTGCATGAACGAATTATAATCATCTTTGGTTAGCAACTTAGGATTTTTCTGACCCTCGGACCAATCAATATAACGCAGGTTATTTCCTACAATATCTTCTTTAAAGGAAGAGTTATACAAGAGTGTTTGAAATATGAGTTCATCAGGCGCCCATGAATAGCGGAAAAACTTGACTATATGCGGCGAAGATTCAATTCGCTTTACGAGAAACACAATATGCTTAAGTGTTACAGTAAACCATTGAGATCGCCCAACAGGAATCAGCCCTTCAGGCATTTTTCTATTTGGAAGGATGAAATTGATTAGGTTCTGAATCTTAAATTTGCCAGGGAAATTCCAATGATTAAAATGATATTCTTTTACCCTAGAAATTGCCTCTGTCCACTCTGTTTCTACATCTAAACAATGCATAAAAGCTTTCCCTGGATTGTCACTCAAAAAACTATGAAAATTTTTTGAAGATTGAATAGGATAATCTTGCGCACTAAGCAGGTTTACATAATCAATATTCAGTCCGGAATTCACTATTTCTTTAAACCCATTAATAGTGGCATCAACCATACTGTAAGTTGCCCATTGGATATCTACCCTATTTTGAATAAAATGAACATTGAGGTTGTTAGCCAATGCCAGTTCAAAATCATGAATATTTGATTTTAAATCTACATGAATAAAAAAGACCGTATTCGAATATGACAGCCGATTAACCAGACGACACAATTGGTCTGGATATGCATGTGCTAATATAAAATGGGCCACCATCATGCGTTACTTTTTAAAAAGGTTTTTGCGTACCATTTTTCTAATATTGATATATCCTGAAACAAATACCATCGACAATTTAAATGGAATATGTTTATTAAAACAATAATAACCATAAAAAATTCCAACTACTAGGGGCAAACTAGTGGCAAATGCTGCGCCGTATAAATTACCCGTTAAATATATACCCACAAAATCGCCAAGTATATTAACGAGTAGCATCAATAATACTTTGATAAAATTGGCTTTAGGCTGATGAATAATATCTAAAGACACAGCAATGAATCGATCAATAGGGTAAAATATGGCTAAGACCATCATAATCCTAAGCAAATTAGCTGCTTCAGAATCTACATATTTACCTCCACCTAATAAACCTGTTGCTATGTCTGCAAATAAAATTGCTCCTAAAGCAAGAGGCACAAAAGCCAGCGTTAATGTTCCCGCATACTTTTGTAGAATATACGCTACTTCTCTTTTATTCCCATTATTAAAGGCTTTAGCCAAAGAAGACATGGCTGTTGCTAAAGTACTACGCAAAGGGATTTCAATGATTTCCATTAATCTTCCTGGTAAATTATAAATGGCTACAGCCGCAGGGCCTAACATATAGGCAACAATAAAAGTATCTGCACTTCTTAACATATTAGCACTAATAGTAGTGCCAACACTAAACTTTCCAAAATGGTAAATCTCTTTTACACAAGCTTTTGTTTTTGAAAAGAAAGCGGAAATCCCAGACCATCCAAATAAAATTGCAATAATGCTTGCTAATGACGCGGAAGCAAGATTTACAATAAAAACAGATCGCAAATTCATTTGGTCAAAAAGAATTAATGCAACGATTGACAAAATAAAACTACCCTGTGTTATGACCCTAAGAATTAAAAGTTTATCAAATTTTTGATCTGCTTGTAAAATCCATGAAGTAATTCCCGAAGGCAGTGTAGCTAAAAAGCTTAATCCAAACCATTGAATAATAACCAATACTGCAGGGTCTTTGAAAGAATCCATAAATGGAACAAATGCCAAGTTTACTAATCCCATTACAAGCGTTATGCCTACAGCTAAATACCAAACAGACCCGATTACTTCGTTAGCCCTTTCCTTTGTGGTTCCTGTATAAAATTTCACCAAAGCTATTTGCAAAAAACCCGTTCGAAAGGTATCCAATAAAACGGCAACCGTTTGAAAGAAGACCCAATACCCAATTTCCTCAACAGTTAATGCTCTATATAATACAGCAACTGTAATCATTGCTAAAACCGACATGGCCCCATTACCTGCAAGAGATAAAAAGTGTTTATTATTGAGCTTATGTACCAGTTTTTTCAGCATATAGTTCAAGTATACATCTAAAATAAGCTAAATATAAGCCTATAAATGTTTTTGTATTGCTTTATATATTTCAGCAACACTGTTTTCCCAAGTATGTGTTGCAGCAAAAGCCCTGCGCATATTAGCCAATTCATGGCTGTTTTCGCTTTGTGCTTTTTCAATTAAATGAATGTATTCCGACACTGTATTAGCCAAATAAGTATGATTACTAAACACTGCTTCCATAAAAGGGGTGCTGGTAGCCACTACGGGTTTACCCATTGCTAAATATTCATCTATTTTTCTTGGATAATTACCAATAGTCACCTGACTGACTACTTGAGGATTTAAACAAATATCAAAAGCATGTATGTACTCAGGCAAAAGGGAAGGATTTTTTGAACCTAAAAAATAGACATTACTTAAGGCATGAAGTTCACTGGTGATAAACGATTCATCCTCAGGACCAACTAATAAAATACTCCAGTTGGGTTTTGCTTTTGCAATAGCAACCAAGAGTGAAATATCTAATCGCATGCCACTTAAAGCACCTACATATCCAATTCGTAAACCTGGAATTGGTTGCACATCATTGGGCAATTCGGTTGCTGTATATTCCATGAATAAATCTAATTCACAACCTTGTCCTACATAATAAGAATGAGGGTTGTATTGCCTACAATAGTCGGCCAGGTAGGTAGAATTAGCAACACATACATCTGATTCTGCAATCAACTTAGGCTCTAACTTTTCACCATGTCTTTTCCAATAATCCACCGCCAACATATAATCTCTTGAATAATACACCGTTACACTTGGCTTTAGCAGCTCTTTTAAATGAAAGCTCCTAAACATATCGTTGTCATTAAATAGAATATAATTAGAAAAACCTAAATCGCTTACGGCCCTTAATATCGATTTAGCAAATCGTTCATTATTAATTCTATTTAAAAATTTAAAAACTGAATGAATTTTTATCCAATTGATTGATTCAACAATCGTATCCGGATAAAGATTCCACATGGTGGGATTAATTTGAACAAGCCCTGATTCTTTGTGCTTAATAATATTATTACGCTTCAAAATTTTAGGATCGGATGCACCTTTCATTAAACTCACTCTATCCAATGCAGAATTTACATAAAGCACTCTGTTATGTTTACTAAACTCTAAAGCAATATTTTTACAATTACTGCCAATTTCTACATCCCAGGGCTGTTGACCTACGATTATGATATCCCTTCCTGTTATCATAGTGAAATTTTATTTTGTGTAATGGATAGTTGTTGTTCATCATCCAGTCGCTTGGTAATAACTATAATAGCAGCAACCAAATAAAATAATGTATTAGAAGGAAACTGAACAATTGCCTCTTGAGGATAATTACCAATATGGTAAGCAAAAGCCACCAGAATCATTGCCAAACAAATCGCTTTAAGTGTAGGGTCCTTAATGCTGTAATAATTATTAATCCCCACTTTTAAAATGATAAACATTAAGGTGCAAAATACCAATAACCCCAACCATCCTGCTTCTACTGCTACACGCACATACCCACTATCTGGAGGGAAATTAGCTAAGAAAGAATTGGGTGAAAATCGCTTACCCCACATTCCAGTTGATCCAAGCCCGCCACCCAAAGGATGACTCTGTATAAAAGGTTGAATGCGTTTCTGATTAATTTTCCTCACATTAAATGATGCATCATCAGAAGGTTTAAAAGCCGTTTGAAATCGATAAATTGTTGGGTTTGTAGTAGGAACAAAAATCAATGCGGCAAAACCAATTGCACCAACTATTGCACCGATCATCACCCTTCTATTGAACTTTAAAATAGAATACAAAGCCAATGCTACAGGTGGAAGAACATATGCACCTCTTGTTCCTGAAAACAACATAGAGCTAAAACATAAGAACAATGTTATACCTATTAGAATTTTGGTTCGAACAGAAAACGGACCAGACAATAACCCAATACACATTAATCCACTTACCACCATATTATAGGAGAACGCAACAGGATCAGTAAAAATGGAAAACTTCCTCCACTGACCGCCAATAAAAAGCAATCCAGCAATTTCAGGATCAGAATACAGCCATGCTTCTTCAAAAGAAGTAAAACCAATAAACTGTTGCTTATATGCATACAATGCTGCAAAAACGGATAATCCAAGCCAAAGTTTTAAAACCAGTTTTAGAAATTGTATGGTTCTAATATTGTACAAGAACACAAAAAATGTAAGCATGATTACAGCAACAGATCTTACAGTATACACCCAAGCCAATTTAGATTCCGCTGTTGGATTAATGACCTCAATAAAATTATACATGATCCAAATAAGAATGATCACTGTGATAGGTCCTTTAAATAATGTCCAATTGGATTGTTTCTTTTGTTGAATAAAGATTCCAAGCACCAATAAAACTTCCATACCATCCATCAAAGTGCCTAATGGGAAGTCTATAATATTCATCCTACCTATAAACATGATAAAATAGGCAGCTACAATAAAAGTTAACACTCCAAACTGAGGATAAAAAATAATCCCTAGTACAAAAGGAAGACCTACCATTAATAAGGCCAATAATACCCCCGGCACCATCCCTAATTTTGCAACAACCAATGAAAAAAATACTGCTGCTCCAATAAAAATTAATAACCCAACTGGGCCACCCATTTTATTGACAAGAAAAAAATCGTGAAGTATGGTGAGCAATCCCCTTTTCTTTTTGTCTTGACCAATTGGTATTTGAAAAGGTTCTTCCATTATAGAAACAATAGTTTTACGAAGAAATAGTACACACTAACGCCAGCAAGTGCAAGAGCCGCCAACCTAGTTAAATAGTCTAACCTTTGTTGGTCATATATTTCCTGCTCCTCCTTTGAAAGTCTTTTTGTGGCTGGCTTTGTTTTCATGCTTCCTATTTAATAATAATAAAGTTATTCTTATTTAGGTATAAAAAAGTAATTCAAGGATTGCTGATTGGTATAATCTACTAAAGTCTTATTGCTAATCACTTTAACATCATACCCTTCATTTTTCATTAAATCAATACAAGCATTTTTCCTAGCATTGTCCCAAAGTTCTGCCATGACAATTGGTTTATATTGTTTAATCAACTCAATCGTACCTTGCAGTACAAAGTATTCGAAATTTTCCACATCCACTTTAATTCCAGACAAGGGATAAGCTAGTTGATTCATTAAATCACCATCCAAAGAAACCATTTGAACTTGCTCTTCTAAAAAATTATTAAGCAAATCAGCATCTTCTCTTTCTACTGCAACATCAATAAAACTCAATCCTTGTTTTTTAACTCCACTAATGATAGGTGTTTTAATTGTAACCAAACCATTAGAGTTGCCAAGTGCCAGCTGTTTAACAGATACATTCTGAAGTTTAAAAAAATTCACCACTTTAGTAATGATTGCAGATAAAAGGGATACTGGCTCGTAAGCAACAATGGAATAATGCGGAAATTCTTTTGCAAAAATTACTGCAGTATACCCCACATTTGCCCCCGCATCAATGATTGTGGAGGGCTTATCCGATTTTACTAAGTCAATGAAAATATTGAAATCTGCATCATCCCTAAACAGCCTAAATTTCAAAGCCCTATAAATACTAAAAACATATAAATAAGTACGATAACCCAATATTTTTTGAATAACTAATTGAATAAAGCTCTTGAGTTTTTGTACCATTTTTTCTTTATTGAGTTTTCTTATCAGCGTGAAAGTGCTTGGTTGCTACTGAATGTTTATTGGCATTGCGAACTTTTAACAATGATAAAACTTGATAAAAGATAAATGTAGGAATGCCCCAAAGAGATTTATAGATTCGAGCATCGGTATTATTGATTGCAAGCGCCAGAATAAATCCAATGATAAATATTACAAAACCTAAAAACCAAATCAAAGCGAGAAAAGGATTTAGTATCAAATTTAAAAGCATACAAAACAATCCAATCAATAGGAAAATGAATAGAGGTGGCCTTAGTAGTATCAATCCAAATAAAAACTTATTCCAGTTGAATTGAAAAATCCCTTTTCCAATTAATCCAAAACCAAATGAAAAGTATTTAAACCAAGTATTAATCCATCTGGCTCTTTGATTAACCAACTGATCGCTCTTAGATGTTTTCTCGTCAAAAACAATTGCCTCATTAGCAAAAGCGATACGATATCCCCTTGACACTATTTCTTTTTGCAAAATTTTGTCGAAACCTGCACCCGTTATATCTAGATGACCAAGGCACTCTTTATACAATTGAGTGGTAAAGGCCATTCCAGAGCCAGCTAGTGTAGCAGAAGACCCCACATGGTACAACAGTTTCCCATCATAAAAATGATAATAAATATCTCTAGCCCCATCTAATGCGGCATAAAGTGTATCTAAATTTTTAGCATCCCTGACTCCTTGAACAGCACTAAAGCCTAAATCAAATAGTTTGTTTAACTCTAGTAAGTAATTAGGATCAACTAAGTTATCGCTATCAATAATAGTCAACCTTTCGTGTGCCCTTTTAAATCGATTAATTGCATAAAAATGAGACCGGGTATTACTAGACAAAGTTTGTTCAGGTCTAAGCACTATAACTCTGTCATCTTCAAACTTTAAATCGGATACATCACATTTATCAGCAACAATATAAATAAGAAAATTGCTATAATTCAGCTTTAATAAAGAGGCAACAACAGCGGGAATTAAAGTCGTTTGCTCATAGGCAGTAACAATAATTGCATAATCAGCTTCGGGCTTAGAAGTTAATTTATACTCCGTTTTCTTTTTAATTAAGGCGTAAAGCACCAATAATAAAAATGGTAAAACCAAGTTGTACCCAATTGCTATTTGAAAAACATACCAAATCAATTTGATGATATCTTGAATATTCATAGCGGGGCATTAAAATTATTTAGGAATCTTATTCAGGCGATTGATAATTAGTTTGTTTAAAGCCCAACCGGCAAAATTATCCCCCAAATCATACAAGTACTGTACACTTTGATTCTTGCCATTTTTAATAGTAGAACCAGCAGCAAATATTGCAACAACTTTATCTGCAAGTACAATCCATTCTCTAGACTTATTCAATTTGTCCATTGCAGGAGCTTCAATAATAATTATATCAAAAACATCTCTCAAAAATGCCAACTTAGGTTTAACAATAGACTCATCACAAAATTCAAAAATTGAAGTATCGCCCCCCCTATTGCCTAATACACTTACTTTACCCTCTTTAATAATTTCAGAAAGGGTAATTCTATTTTTTAAATAATCTTCTAAATAACAATTGGTGCCAGTGGTTGCTGTTATAGTAGGTTGATCAAAGTTGCCGTCTATTACCAGTACGCGCTTATTTACCATTGAATATGCATATGCTAAGCCAAGTGATATTAAGGTTTTGCCTTCCCCATCAGACAAACTTGTGATTACTAATTGCTTTTTATGCCCCATTTCTCTTTCAATTTCAAAACGAAGAGAGCGAAGTAAATTTTTGAATGCAATCGTTACTTTATTCCCTTCACCATTCTTCCAAAGATTGGTTAAATCTAACATTGAAGTATTGATAAAAGGGAGGTAAGCCAAAACAGCTAAATTGGTTTTATTGGCTAAATCGGTGGCATTTTGAATACTATCATCTAAGTAGAAAATCACAAACAAAGCAGCTAAACAAAATATGAAACTAATAATACCCGCTAATGCAACTAAAATTAATTTTTTGGAAGACTGCGCTGGCCCAGGCATTGCCATTTCAATCTGTCGCAATTGAACGGTCATACTAGACTCTAATGAAGTTTGGTTAAACCTGTTTTGAATATCGAGGTATTCTTTACCAGCAACATCTACCAATCCCTCATAGTTTTGAATCAGCGCTTCATGAGGAACAAGCATATCAAATTTTTCATTCAACCTTCTTAATTCATCGGTAAGCGGTATTATGCTGCTCCTAGATTGATCTAATGCTATTTCTAAATTAAATCTTTGTTGAACCAACAACTGTTTATTAGCTAGCGGACTAACCAATAAACGATCGGTTGACTGCAAAATCTGTTGCTCCAATAAGGCTTTCAAAGAATCTTGCCGCTGCTTAATTCTTGGATCAAAATTACTTTTAACTAAATCGTTGGTTACTACCCGAAGTCGTTCTCGGGTGGCTAATACTGATTGATTAATATCTACCACTACGCTTTCTAAATACCTTCGATCTTGAGGGCTAAACTTTTTATCAATTCCTTTTATTGCACCTTCAAAAGATTCAACATCTTTTTTTGCCACTTGAAGTCTTGATTCAAAATCGGCAATCTGTGCGTATAAGCTCTTTGCTTGTTCATTTAAATTGAGAACCCTATTTCTGATTTTATAATCTCGCAATAACCTTGTTTTAGCCGACAATGAATCAAACTTCTTTTTCATCAACAGGTCTAAAAAATTCACTGCCTTTTCTTGGTTACCTTTTATATAGCTAGAGTAGAAACTAATGAATTCATCTATCAAAGTATTAATTACAAAAGCAGATAAAAAAGGATTCTCCGATTCATATTCAAAATCGATAAAGTCACTATTATTCACCCGATAAATGAATACTTTTTTTTGCAATGTAGCTTCATCATAGCCCATTGATATCAATAATTGATTAATCCCAAACTGATCTTTATCAAACAAAGAAAGAGGTTGTTTAGAAACAATATGCGCTTTAAAAACATCTAAAGCGTGTGCTCTTGCTTCAGGACCAATTTCTGTTAATAACTTGCTGAGGGGTCTAAACGGTTTATTACTGGTTAAATCGTGCACCATTAATTGAAAGGAAACTTGATCAAAGTTTCTTTTCAGTCGATTCATTTCAATTAGGTTACTGAATTGCTGGGAAGCTTTGTTTTCGTCTTGCCCGCTGTTTTTTTCTAAAAATTGTTGAGACTGATCAACTAACCCTGTGGAAATTCTAGATCGAGATTTAAAGGTATCGGGAAGTTTACGCACTAAAAAATAGGTTATAAACACTGCTATCATTGGAACAATGACCAGTATATATTTCCTTTTGTATAGCAGTAATAAAAACTTCTGTAATTCCATTTACTTTATCTCTTCCAATTTTTTCCCAACTAATTCTTCTAATGTGGTCTTAGCAATTAAAACTGCACTTTCCGCATCAATAATTTTTTGCTTTTGATCCGCATTTTGAATCATTAATTTTGTATAGTTCTCTAATGTTTCTTCCCCTCGTTCGTATTTGAATTTTATTTGTTTAAACAATGCCTCAATATCAATCGCGTTCTGATTTTGAACCCGAAGCACTGTTAAAGTTTGCATGTACTTGAAATACCTATTTTTTACATCCGTTTCCAAAGTGATTGCATATTGATCGGCTGTTAACTGCGCAATCGCCACTTCCTCTTTGGTTTGTTTGATTAGTGTAGGTTTCTGTATAATATTACTGAAATTGATAAACAGCCCAATTTGAACCCCTGTTAAAGTGGCATTGGTTAATGTAACAGAAGTGTTGGGGCTATAAAATGCAGATAGAGTAAAAAAATCAAACCAAGAAAGTTTGGCCTTTTTTAAATTATAATTGGCAAAATTGACTTTGCGCAAGTTTGCAGCCATCAAAGGATAATTTTGCTTGGCCGAATAAATCAATTTCTCTAAAAAAGGGTAAGACAATTCAGGAATCATCGATTCCTGAGCATTCAAACTATTGGTATTCAATAATAAAAAGCATACAAATAATATGCTTACAGAAACTCTTTTTAGAGGATGAAGCAAATACCTGATTTTAGAACAAGGTGAAACTGAAATATTTATATCTAAATCAATGATTCTCATAAAGATTAAAGATAAATAATATAGTTAAAACCATGGGCATAGATATCCCCACTTTATCCAATAAATGAATAAAAAACAATCAATTTGAATAAATCAACAGAAGCTTACACAGATTCTTTTTGTAATAATGCAGGAATGGTTCTCAGAATCAATTTGATATCGTACCAAAAGCTATGATTTTCAGCATATTTGTTGTCTAACATCAACCTTTCTTCTTCAGACATTTCACCTTTTCCTCTTTTTTCCACCTGCCATAATCCAGTTATACCAGCCGGAGCCATAAAACGCATGGCATACTTATCGGTTGTCAATTTTTCTGCTTCATACAATGGCAAAGGTCTATTACCAACAATGCTCATATCACCAATAATTACATTCCATAATTGAGGCAATTCATCAATACTACTATTTCTTATAAACTTGCCCACTTTAGTAATTCTAGGGTCGTCTTTTAATTTAAAAAAGGCAGATCCTGCTTTGGCTTTCCTGTTCTCACTGTACTGTTTTTCACACCATTGAATGGTATCAGAATAGATGGGGAATTGACATCCAGTTCCAGCTGCTTTACATTCGTCACACAAATATTCTTCCTCTTCAGTTTTAGCAACTGAATCTTCTGAACTGGGTGCATATTGATTCAAATGCTTTAAATCCTTTAAACGCTTATCTGCATTTACATACATAGACCTGAATTTATAAAACTTAAACGTTCTATAACCAGAACCAACTCTTAAAGCATAATAAAATATAGGCCCCTTAGACTCTAATCGTAGAAGGATACAAATGATTAATAAAAGGGGCGACAACATTAACAAAGCCAGCCCTGCAAAGAAAATATCAAACACCCGTTTAATAAAAGGGGTTTTATATTTATGAAAATCCAACACATTATTCGTGTGTTTTAGTTGACCCCATTTATCAATCAAAAAAGGAATTCGTATTTCAATATGTTCTTTTTTGATGGGCAATTTAAATACATCTGCCACACCTGCTTTTAAAGTCATTTTGACGGTACTTTCGCTTAATTGCTGACTAACTAAAAAGAAAGGAACCCCTATATTTTTTTTGCTACCCAATGTTTCAAGTAAAGAAATCCCCCCAGTGCCCAACACTTCACTTTGAGAAACAATAGCTACCAAATTAAATTTATTCTTTTCCCAGTCGGCAAAAAAGAGCAACGGATTCGCAAAACGCTTTATTTCACGACCTCCCAAATTTGCTTCTGAAAATACAGTAAAAATAAAGTCATCGCAATTGAGTAAAACAATCACTTGATCTTGGGGAGGTAGTTGCGTGTTCATGAAGGCTATTTGATGAAATTATTTTCTAATCCTGCGTAAAACCACTCTTAGTCTGGCTTCTAGTTCTTTTGGATTGAAGGGCTTAACCAAGTAATCGTCTGCACCAGCCTCCAAACATTGAATAATCATTTCGGAGCTTTCTTCTCCAGACAATATAATAATTGGAATAGCATTAAAAAAATCACTAGCACGTAGTTGCTTTGTTAAAGCAAGGCCTCCCATTACAGGAGTATTTAAATCGGAGATGATTAAATCTGGCACATTACCCTGTTGTAAAAAAGCCATTGCATCTACCCCATCTTTAAAGATTTCAACTTGGTAATGCGTACTTAAATATTTTTTTAAAATCAGTTGCATGGTCATCTCATCTTCAACCACAACAATTTTTAAAGTATCAGAATCGGTGAATGCCATATTTTAAAATTTTGCTAATGTAAGAAATCTAAATATATTTAAATATGTAATAAACGAATTTATACAGTTTTTTATCATTTTCTGCTTAATTTTTAAAATTCATGAGACCCGTTTCAATCCCCCCGTATATTAGTCAACTTTTTAACACCAACCCTGCCGCAGCTCATACCAGCACTTTAATAAAAGAAAGATACCAGCATTTAACTAAAGGGGAGCCCGTTGTATCCATTGTAATGCCCGCATATAATGAGGAAGCCAATATTTTACAAACCTTATTGTCATTGAGTAACAATGAAACCCAATGGCCAGTAGAAATAATTGTAGTAAACAATAATTCTGCCGACAAAACAGAAGAAATGGTTGTTAATAGTGGTATTCCCTGCATTAAAGAAACCAAACAAGGAATTACCAATGCAAGAAATGCTGGTTTGGCTGTTGCAAAAGGAATCTATATTCTAAACGCAGATGCGGATACCATTTACCCCAAAGACTGGATTGAGGAAATGGTAAAACCATTGGCTAGTAATGATAATATATGTTCTGTTTATGGAAGGTTTTCATTTATTCCAATTGGGAACACGGGTCGATTCACCTATTTTTTCTACGAATATTTTGCTGATTTGATGAGGTGGATTAATAAAATATTTAGGGACGAAGCCATGAACGCTTATGGTTTTAACTCTGGTTTTAGAAGAGAGCAAGGCCTTACTGTTGATGGATTCAATCATCCTCCAGGCACCAACGAAGATGGCTGGTTAGCGCTAAAACTAAGAGAGAAGGGATATGGGAAATTGTTTTATGTAACCAATATTAAAGCCTTGGTTTGGACTACTGATAGAAGAATTCAAATTGACGGCGGGCTCTTCAAAGGGACCATAAAAAGATTAAAACGAATGATTGGACTTTAAATTGCTGGAATGGTTGTACATTAACTGTACATATGAAAGCAATTGTTTGTACCCAACATGGAGGCCCTGAATTACTTGAGCTTAGCGATATTGCTGCTCCTGAAATAAGTAGCGATCAGGTGTTGGTTGATGTTTATTATTGTGGGGTTAATTTCCCTGATACACTTATTATTCAAGACAAATATCAATTTAAACCACCACTCCCCTTTTCTCCTGGTGGAGAAATAGCAGGAATTATTATCCAAACTGGTCCTGATGTAAAAAATTGCAAAATTGGGGATAGGGTAATGGCACTTACTGGTTGGGGAGGAATGGCAGAACAAGTAAGTGTGAAAGCCTCCCATGTTTTTCCAATACCAGCTGAATTAGATTTGTTAGATGCATCCATATGCATGTATACTTTAGGGACAGCTTATTTTGCTTTAAAAAATAAAGCACTACTAAAATCAGGTCAAACGGTTTTGATTTTGGGCGCTGCAGGCGGAGTTGGATCTGCCGCAATTATGTTGGCCAAATTAATGGGAGCAAAAGTAATTGCAGCCGCATCAAGCAATGAAAAGTTAGCCTATTGTAAATTGATAGGGGCAGATGAAACTATCAATTATTCTACGGAAAATTTAAAAAATAAAATCAAAGAAATTACCAGCAATAAAGGAGTAGAGACGGTTTTTGATACCATCGGAGGACCTTTTGCAGAAGAAGCATTAAAAAGTATAACATGGAATGGCCATTATTTAATAGTGGGATTTGCTTCAGGGATTATTCCTCAAATACCTTTTAACATTGCATTACTGAAAGGGTGTTCAGTACATGGTATTTTTTGGGGTGCATTTGCGGAGAGGGAATCGAGTGCAAACAGAGAAAATTTTATTCAATTGATTCAATGGATTTTACAAGGAAAATTAAAACAACATATTCATCAACTCTATTCTCTCGAAGATGCACCCAAAGCAATACAAGAAATGATTCAAAGAAAAGTCAATGGAAAAGCCGTCATCCAAATTAAAACAGAAATAAAAAAAGTATTAAACAAGCCAACAATTGCTTCCCCTTCGGAAATCATCAACCATCAAAACAATGAAAATAAAGCACCTCATCCATTAATCATCAAAGGAAAAGATGCGATTGAACAATATATTGGCAGTACAATTGGGCCAGGAAAATGGATGACAATTACGCAACAAATGATCAACGAATTTGCTTCTACAACACAAGACCATCAATGGGTTCACATTGATGAAGCAAAAGCAGCTCAATATTTACCAGAAGGTAAAACAGTTGCACATGGATACCTCACCATGTCATTGGTTTCACATTTACTTTATGAATTAATCGAAATTAAAGAAGTGAATGCTTTTTATAATTACGGTCTAAATAAAGCACGATTTATTAGCCCAGTTAAAGTAGATAGTAAAATCAGATTAAAAGCGATTCTAGAAAAAGCAGAAGCTCAACCCAATGGATCAATTAAATTATTTTTACAATGCAGCATTGAAATAGAAGGAATTGAAAAACCAGCTTATGTTGCAGAAATCATTAGTGTCATCAATTAAAAATAAAAATGGCCCAATATACCAATATGGAATTATTGAAATTCCTTTTATTTAACGTTCATCCAATTAATCAGTTATTTACTCATGAGCGATTTGCTCATCTGAATGAAGAGCAAGCATGGATGATGATTGAATCGGCCAAGTTATTGGCAGACCAAGAATTTGCACCTTTTTTTAAAGAGATGGATGCAACACCAGCTACTTATGATGGCAATGGAAATGTGTTGACTCATCCTGCACTAAAAAAAATGATCCGTTCCGCAGCAGAGCAAGGTTGGATTGGAGGAAGTGCCTTGTTTGAGCACGGTGGCATGCAATTGCCTGAAATGATTTTTGGAACGGCACATCATTTATTCCAAGCAGCCAATAACGGGGTTCAAGGATATTTAGGTTTATCTGCGGGTGCTGCAGGACTGATTACCAGCTTTGGTACAATTGATCAGCTTGAACAATATGTGCCAAAAATATATTCAGGTGAATGGCAAGGAACTATGGCACTTACAGAGCCGCAAGCGGGAAGTTCATTAACCGATATTACAACAGCGGCAAAACCTTTGACTGAAAACAGTTACTCAATAAAAGGCCAAAAAATATTTATTTCAGGCGGACAGCATGAAGCTTGTTCCAATTTCATACACCTCACATTAGCCAGAATAGAGGGTGCGCCTGCTGGAGTAAAAGGAATCTCACTTTTTATTGTTCCTAAATTCAGACCAACTCAAGAGGGCGGTTTAACATACAATGATGTGTATTGTGCAGGCGACTTTCAAAAAATGGGACAAAGAGGATATGCCACCACACAGCTGAGTTTTGGAGACAACAATGATTGCATTGGATACTTAGTAGGTGAGCCACATAAGGGGCTAAGCTATATGTTTCAAATGATGAACGGTGCCAGAATTAGTGTAGGTCTTTGCGCTGCATCCGTTGCAATGGCTGCTTATCAAGCATCGCTTCAATATTGCACTGAACGACCACAAGGTAGATTACCTGGCGAAAAAGACCCGAATAAACCGCCAGTAAATATTATTCAGCATGCAGATATTCAAAGAATGTTATTTACCCAAAAAGCTATTTCAGAGGGGTCTATATCACTAGGAATTGAATGCAACAAATTATACGACTTGTATCATGCAAGCAATAATGCGGATGAAAAAAATAGGTATTTTTTATTGTTAGAAATTTTAACTCCAATTGTAAAAACCTATCCATCTGAACATGGAAGCAGATCTGCAGCTTTGGCAATTCAAACTTTGGGAGGATATGGATTTACTACTGATTTTCCGGTACAACAACATTACCGAGATTTAAAAATCATGTCATTGTACGAGGGGACTACTGGCATTCAATCCATTGACTTATTGGGAAGAAAAGTAATGATGGAAAAAGGAAAAGCATTTCAGTTGTTATTAGATGAAATTCAACTTACCATTAAAAATGCCAGCCAGTACGAATCCTTAAAAGTAGATGCAGAGTCATTAAGCAACGAACTATCTAGAATTAGCTGGACCATCAAACACTTAAATAAATTTATTGCTGAAGGCAAAATAGAGAAATATTTAGCAGATGCCACTGTATTTTTAGAAATGATGAGCTATAGCGTAATTGGCTGGCAATGGCTTAAAATGGCAGCAAAAGCAGCAGAAATGTTGACATCAGTTGAAATTCCTGCAAGTAAAAAAGGTTTTTACGAAGGTAAAATTCATACTTGTCAATTTTACTTTAAGTATGAAATGCCACATGCAGCCGCTTGTGCCGTTACATTACTAGACGAATCATCACTTACTTTCGTAACCAATTTTGATGTATTCCACTGATAATTTGCAATATGGCTTTTGAATTATTTATATTTACCAATCATTTGATACATTAAGTTATGCTGAAAGTAGGCGTTTTTGGAGTAGGTCACTTAGGTAAGTTCCACCTAAACAACTGGAAAGAAATTGAAGGAATTAAGTTGATTGGATTTTTTGATCCAAATAATGACAATGCAAAAGAAGTTACAGAAAAATATGGCCTTAAGCGTTTCATGGATGAAGACAAGCTGATGGATGCTTGTGACATCATTGATGTGATTACCCCAACGAATCAACATTATGAGATATGCATGAAAGCCGTTAGAAAAGGGAAACATGTTTTTGTTGAAAAACCAATCACCCATACACTACAAGAGGGCAAGAACTTGGTAAATATGGTTAGGGAAGCCAATGTTAAATTACAAGTAGGTCATGTGGAAAGATTCAATCCTGCCTATTTAGCTGTTAAGGACCTCAATTTAAACCCCATGTTCATTGAAGTTCACAGATTGGCTCAGTTTAATCCTAGAGGTACAGAAGTGAGCGTGATTTTAGACTTAATGATTCATGATATTGACATTATTTTAAGCCTAGTAAAAAGTGATGTCAAAAGTATTGCTGCCAGTGGCGTAGCTGTAATGACAGAAACACCAGATATTGCCAACGTAAGAATTGAATTTAATAATGGATGCGTAGCTAATTTAACCAGTAGTAGAATTAGCATGAAGAAAATGAGAAAAATGCGCTTATTTCAAAAAGACGCTTATATAGGAATTGATTTTCTTGAAAAGAAAACAGAAATTATTAAACTGAAGCAGCCAGAAGACGAGAATGTATTCTCTTTTGATATTGATACACCAAATGGCAAGAAAACAATTGCAATTGCTACACCTTCAATTGAGCCACTCAATGCAATTAAACTAGAATTAACCTCATTTGTAGATGCCATCTTAAATAATAAACCAACACAAGTGAATGAAATTGACGGTTATCTTGCTATGGAAGTTGCCCATCAAATTTTAGATAAAATCAACAATACCAGCATACTGGTTTAATTTTTTTATTAATAAGGTATGCAAGCCAGAAGAAGAAATATTAGTTTATACATACTTAGCGACTTCGTTTTTTCTTTGTTTGTGCTGATTGTGTATTTTCTATTTTATCCTGAAAAAACCCATAGTTCCTTTTCATTTTTAAATATCAATATTGCAGGAATAGACACCATTCTAAGCCTTGTCCTTATTCCTATTTATTGGATTTGCTTTTATTTTATCACAGGAAGTTACAATCGCTCATTATACGATAAATCTAGACTAAGTGAGCTTACTGCAACCTTATTACACAGTATGTTAGGGACTTTATTATTGTACTTCTTTCCCAGCTTTAGCCATATTGTATCGGCCAATCAATTTTTCGTCTATTTCATTTTACAATTTCTCCTAATTGCAAGCGCTAGAACACTTTTATTGTTTCAAACGAAGAAAACACTCAAAAGAGGTGAAGTCTATTTTAAAACACTTATTGCAGGAAATAATAGTAATGCAATAAAAGTTTTTGAAGCGCTCAATAGAAACTTTAAATACTTAGGCTTTAAAACAATTGGATTTGTTTCGGTATATGGAGAGGATTCAAAAAATGGCTTATCAAAATGGATACCTCACTTAGGTCCAGTTCAGTTGATTAAAAAAATTGTAGAAGAGCATCAAATTGAAAGAGTCATTATTTCTATTGAAAAAAAGGATAAACAAATTATTGAAGAACTAGTTAGTGCTTTAACAGAAAAAGAGATTGATATAAAAATGGTTCCTGATACCATTGATATACTAGCAGGGTCTGTAAAAACAAGTAATGTATTGGGAGCCATGTTAATGGATATTCAAACCGCTGCAATGTCGCCTGAAGAGCAACATATCAAACGTTTAATGGATCTAGTTGCCGCAGTATTGGGATTAGTTTTACTCAGCCCATTGATGTTGTATTTAGCTTTAAGAACAGCTTTAGGCACCAAAGGTGGAGCCATTTACAAACAAGAACGAATTGGTTTTAGAGGCGAGCCATTTATTATCTATAAGTTCAGAAGCATGTATGACAATGCGGAAGAAGATGGACCTGCATTATCTAGCGATCATGATCCAAGAATTACGCCCTGGGGAAAATTCATGCGGAAATGGAGACTGGATGAATTACCTCAATTATGGAATATACTTAAAGGAGACATGAGTTTAGTTGGACCGAGGCCAGAAAGAAAAACCTATATTGATTTACTATTGAAAAAATCACCTTATTACCGGTATTTGCTAAAAGCAAAACCAGGATTAACTTCTTGGGGAATGGTGCAATTTGGGTATGCATCCACCATAGAGGAAATGTTGGACCGAATGCAATACGATTTAATTTATGTAGAAAACGCCTCCATCTTACTCGACTTTAAAATATTGATGCACACGCTTAGAATTATACTTTCGGGAAAAGGAAAATAAGCTTCATTGAAATATAAACTTGAAATAGTACCGTCCAAGCAAATTGATTTAGTTAAATGGGACCAATTGGTTTCAGCATCTTGCAATGGATTAATCTATGCACAAAGCAATTATTTAGACTTTGTTTCGGACCATTGGGATGGCTTAATCATTAACGACTATGAAACAATTATGCCCATTCCTTGGAGAACCAAAGCGGGCATCAAATATGCATATACACCTGCTTTTACTCAACAATTAGGATTGATTGGAGCTCCGATAAACGCGCATACTGAAAGGATTATTAAAAGAATTTACTCTACCTATAGGTATGGAAGTATTTTGCTAAACGCTGGTAATGGATTAACTGCAAAAATTATTCAAGCATCTCCTAAGCCCAACTTACTATTGAATTTACAGCGCCCATTTAATGAAATTAAATTGTTGTTCAGAAAAGATCATTTACAAAATGCACAAAAAGCAGCCAACAATGGATTAATTTTTACAGAAATCATCCCGATTGAAAAAGCAATATCATTTTATCAATTGATTAATGGCCCCAAAACACCACATATAGCCGCTTCAAATTATCAAAGATTAAAAGAATACTGTAATACAATTTTAAAGTTCAACGAAAATTGTTTTACAAGAGCAGTAATAAATGAGCAGGGCGACTTGTTGTCGTCTGCGCTTTTTTTAAAAGATGAAAAACGCATTTATAATATTATGAATGCAACAAGCGAAATGGGTAGAATGGAAAAAGCCAATCACTTATTATTTCATCAAGTGATTCAAGAGTTTTCCCAAAAAGATTTAATCCTTGATTTTGAAGGATCTTCTATTCCTGGAATTAAGCATTTCTATGAAGGATTCGGATGCTACGAAGAAGTCTATTATCTATGGCACTATAATAAGTTACCCTTCCCGCTTTCACTGATTCCTTAAGCTCATTTAATCCGCTCTTCTAAAATTGCATTTGCCAACAAGAGATCAGCTGGCCTGGTTACTTTTAGATTGCTGTATTCTCCTTCAATTAAATGAACAGCCTGTCCTAAAGATTCAACAACAGTAGCTTCGTCTGTAAAAAATTCTTGATAGGGTTGATTAAAAGCAGGTATTAAAATAGAGGATAAAAAGGTCTGAGGTGTCTGTATGATTTTTACTTGGTCTCTATTAATAGCTTTATAAGAATCGTTGTTTAATATGCGTACACTATCGGTACAAGTAACCGCAGGTATTGCTGATCCTTTTTCAATGGTTTGTTCAAAGCATCGTTTGATTAAATTTGGCGTAACCAAGCATCTTACACCATCATGTACAAAAACAACGGAGTGATTCTTAATTTGTTGGATACCATTTTGAACAGAATGATATCGGGTTGAACCACCCACTACTAGAGTAGTTTGATTGGTAATTTGCAATTCATTTACCAATTCCGCTCCTGCAGTCATATAGTCTTGAGGCAGCACCAAAATGATTGATATATCTCGAAAAGCCTCTAGAAAAGCAGATATGGTATACCATAGCAAGGGCTTTTGATTCAATAGTAAGAACTGTTTGGGAATAGGACTACCCATTCTTGAACCAGAGCCCCCTGCTGTAATGATTGCTATTTTTTGCACGGTTGCAAGTTATTTATAAATTGCTACCATATTCACTCCATTACTGGTTTTTACTCCACGATACATTCCAGCACTATTAAATACCATTGCGGTATTACCCTTGGCATCAACTCCAATCATTCCTCCCTCTCCTTGTATAGACATCAACTTATCGTGTACAACTATATTCATTGCTTCTTCTAAAGTACATCCTTTGTATTCCATTAAACAGCTTACATCATAAGAGGCTACAGATCTAATAAACATTTCTCCATGGCCCGTACAACTAATCGCACAAGTTTTATTGTTTGCGTAAGTTCCTGCACCGATTAAAGGGCTATCCCCTATTCTACCATATTTTTTATTGGTCATACCACCAGTTGAAGTTGCAGCTGCAATATTACCCATCCCATCAAGCGCTACTGCACCAATTGTTCCAAATTTTTTATCTCGCATTAGTTCCTCCAATTGGTGATTGGTATGGTCTAAAGAGTAATTATCTGAATCTCGAATTGCTTTCCATTGATCATACCTGAACTGAGAGAAAAAATATTCATCGGGTTCTAATTTCACTCCCTGTTTGATAGCAAAATCATTGGCGCCTTTCCCACTTAAAAAAACATGATTACTATGTAACATTACCTCTGTAGCCAGCTCTATAGGATTACGCACATTCCTCACACCACATACAGCACCTGCTGCTAAATTAGATCCATCCATAATGGCTGCATCCATTTCCTGCACTCCTTTTTTGGTGAATACAGAACCCTTCCCTGCATTGAATAGCACATTATCTTCTAAAACAATGAGCGCAGCCTTCACCGCATTAACTGCGGTTCCACCTTTTTCTAAAACCAAGTAACTTTTATCCAATGCTTCTTGCAACACTTCTGAATAAGCCAGTTCCAAAGAAGGCGTCATATCTTCTTTTAAAATGGTACCTGCACCACCATGTACAACTATTGTAAAATTCGACATTGTAATCAATTTAGACACGAAAGTAAAAATTATGGAGGCAAAAAGATTCTAAATTATAGCTGCCAATATTAGAAAGAATCAAAGATTCACTCGTATTTGATAGCAAATCACGAATTCAAATTAAACAGAAAGATAAACCAACAACAGTGACTAATTATTTTTTCCTAAAAGTGCTTTACATTCTACCAAAAATTGTTGTTGATTAATTGCAACAGTTCCTACTTCTTCACAAACCAAACCGCCTGCAATATTGGCCATCTCAGCAGCTAAATGAATATTTTGGGTTGCCGCATAAACCAAGGATGCTACCGCAATAACAGTATCTCCTGCTCCACTTACATCGGCTATATTTCTAATATGCGTTGGAATAATCAAAGCATTATTTTCTTGTTGATAAAAGACACCTTTTTCAGAAAGCGTAATTAATGAAATGGAATGCCCTAATACTTCTTTCAAGACCTGATGTATATGTTGCATTCTATCAAGATTGGTGTAGTCAATATTGATATTCAAACCCTCTTTCACTTCTTTTAAATTGGGTTTAAACAAAGTCACATCTTTATAGGCTAGAAAGTTTTTCTTCTTTGGGTCAACGGCAGTAAATATTTGATGTTGTTTACAAAGTTGAGTGATACCTTCAATCACCTTTTGCGTAAGTACCCCTTTGTTGTAGTCTTCAAAAATGAGAATTGCAGGTTTTTGTTGATCTATAAAATGCTCAACTGATTGTAGTAATTGATTTTCTAAAGATGAATCAATATCATTGACCATTTCTGCATCCAGCCTCATCATTTGCTGATTCCTTCCCATGATGCGCATTTTGTTGGTAGTGATACGATCAGTAGAACGAATAATATTTGAAGTATTGATTCCTTTCTGCTCCATCAACTGAAGCAATTGGTTACCGTCTTCATCTTCCCCAATGATGGAAATGATTGCGGTATTGGCGCCTAATGAAGCAGTATTTAATGCAACATTGGCGGCTCCGCCTACCCTATATTCTTTTCGATTTAAAGCAACCACAGGAACGGGTGCTTCTGGCGAAATTCGGTCTACATTTCCCCACCAATAGGTATCTAGCATCACATCCCCAACAATTAAGACTTGGGTGTTTTTGAAACTTGCAAACAACTGATCAAAATTCATCTGCTATTTTTTTGCATTACGAACAGCAATATAATACAAAGGTATACCGAGTAAAGTGATTATTAATCCTGGCCAAGTAAATTGAGGTTTGTAAATGATTAATAACACACAAAAACTAATTCCCATCAACATATAAATGGCAGGCAAAATTGGATAACCAAATGCCTTATATGGTCTTGGTATTTCTGGTCTAGTTTTTCTCAGGATAAAAATCCCTGCTATGGTTAACACATAAAATATCACTACAATAAAAGATACCATGTCTAACAAATCTCCATACCTACCACTTAAGCACAACAAAGAAGCAACAATACATTGTGCCCATAAAGCCCACTCTGGAACAGCATTCTTATTTAATTGACCTGCTTTTTTGAAGAACAATCCATCCTGTGCCATGGTATAATATACTCTTGCACCTGCCAGTATTAATCCATTATTGCAACCGAATGTAGAAACCATAATCATTGCAGCAATAATATAGGTACCTATCCCACCAAAAATAATATTAGACGCAGTAACCGCAACTCTATCAGATTGAGCAAATGCAATTTGATCTAAAGGAAGTACGCTTAAATACATCAAGTTGGCCGAAACATAAATAAGGGTAACAATCAATGTTCCTAAAAACAAGCTTAGTCCAATATTTTTCTGGGGGTTCTTAATTTCCCCAGCAATAAAAGTGACATTATTCCATGCATCGCTACTAAAGATTGAGCCCACCATAGAAGCTGCAATAGCGCCTAATGCGCCTGCACCTAAAACAGGCATAATAATGGCTGCAGACAACTCTCCAGTGCCCTTAGTCATCGACTTCATTGTCCAAGCATCCATCCAGTTGGCATTCCATACTTCGGCATTTGCGCCAAGAATAAAACCAAATACAATCAAGCCAAACAAAGAAAGTAATTTGGTTACTGTAAATACCGTTTGAATCATTTTACCACCCTGAACCCCTTTTGTATTGATATAAGTAAGTAGTACAATAATAAATATCGATACAAACTGCGCAGGATAAATTTTGAATGGCCCTAATAAAAACAATACATCCGATTCATTCATTTCTAAAAAAGGAAAAAAGTAGGCAGCAAATTTACAAAAAGCTACACCCACCGCAGCAATGGTACCTGTTTGTATCACAGAGAAAAAACTCCATCCATATAAAAAGCCAGTGAGCTTATTGTAAGATTCTTTCAAATAAACATATTGACCTCCAGCTTTCGGAAACATGGCACTTAACTCACCATAACTTAATGCTGCGGTTAAAGTCATAAAACCAGTTAATAACCATACAGCAATTAACCAACCTGCACTACCTACATTTCGGGTAATATCTGCACTTACTATAAATATACCGGAGCCAATCATACTGCCTGCAACTAACATTGTAGCATCCAGCAATCCTAAAGTGGGTTTAAAAGAAGTTGTTGTTTCTGCCATAAAAAATCCCGCCCCTGTTTTGAAGAGGCGGGAATGAAGATAATAAATATGATTGAACCATTATGGCTTCTTCGGATACAACTTATTTAATCCCTTTACTAAATCATCTGTAATATTAAAAGCACTGTCTTTTAAATACATAAACTCAGGCGCACTAGAAAAGATATAGGCATACCCTTTGTCTTTATTGTATTCTTTCAAATAGTCTTCAATTTTTTTCTTTACATCTTGTAGTCTTTTGAAACTTTCATCTTGCATTTCTTGCGCCATCATTTGCTCTTTACCCTGATAAGTACGCTCCATTTGAACCAATTCCTGTTGTTTACTTGCTAATTCGGCCTGAGAAAGATTTTGACCAACACGCTGTAATTCTTGGTATTTATTGGTAAAAACATTTTTTAACTCATTCAGTTGTTTGGCATTAGACTGATCTTTTACTTGAAGTGCAGAACGTACTTCCTTAAAATATTCAAAATTATTTTGAATAGAATCAGATTCAAAATAAGCAATTTTAAATCCACCTGCACTAGCACTAACAGTGGTACCAGTTGAAGCAGCTGGAGATTTGCTACCAGAAAAATGTAAATAAAATAAAACAGCAACTCCAATAGCAGTTGCAAGGCTTAGTCCTGTTATAAAATTTTTCATTTGCGTAAAGTTTATCTTAAATAAGTCGGTTTAAATTAGAAAGGGGTATTCAGTAAAAAAGTAGGAAGCTTACGCTTCCTACTTTTCAATATTTAATTAATGAATGATTATTCTTCTTCATCAAAGCTCATCGCTTCTCTGGTAGTGGCCAATACTTCATATTCCTCTTTACTTCCCACAATCATGTTCTCAAACTCTTTTTGTCCGGAACCTGCAGGAATTAAATGACCAGTGATAACGTTTTCTTTAAGACCAAGCATAGCATCCGTTTTACCTTGGATTGCAGCCTGACTCAATACTTTGGTTGTTTCCTGGAATGAAGCAGCAGAGATCCAGCTTTGTACACCTAAAGATGCTTTAGTAATACCTAATAATACTGGTCTTGCTGTAGCAGGTTTTGCATCTCTAACTTCTACTAGTTGCTTATCTGAACGACGTAAGATAGAATTCTCTTCTCTTAATTCGCGTAAAGTGATAATTTGACCAGCTTTCATTTTAGCGCTTTCTCCAGCATTGGTTACAACTTTCTTATCGTAGATTCTATCGTTCTCTTCAATAAAGTCGAAGCGATCTTCTAAGTCCTCCTCTAAGAATTTAGTGTCTCCAGCGTCTACAATTTCTACTTTCTTCATCATCTGACGCACGATTACTTCTACGTGCTTGTCATTGATTTTTACACCTTGTAAACGGTATACTTCCTGAATTTCATTCACAACATACTCTTGAACTGCAAATGGACCTTTAATAGCCAAAATATCAGCAGGAGCAGTTTGACCGTCAGACATTGGTGTACCCGCTTTTACAAAGTCTCCATCTTGAACCAGAATCTGGCGAGTCAATGGAACCAAGTATTTCTTCACCATTCCGTCACGAGACTCAACAATAATCTCACGATTACCACGCTTCACGTTACCGAATGATACCACACCATCAATTTCACAAACGATTGCAGGATTTCCTGGATTACGAGCTTCAAACAATTCAGTTACACGTGGAAGACCTCCTGTGATATCTCTTAGTTTACCTAAGATACGTGGAATCTTCACCAATACCTGTCCTGCTTTAACTTCGTCCCCTTCTTCTACACCAATATGTGAACCAACTGGTAAGTTGTATTGCTTAATATCTTTTCCTTCTACAATAATGGTTGGGATTTTAGTCTTGTCTTTGGTTTCAATAACCACTTTCTCACGGTGACCAGTTTGCTCATCAGACTCATCGCGATAAGTGATACCATCTAAGATATTTTCGAATTTGATATTACCTAAAGTTTCCGCAACAATTACGTTGTTGAATGGATCCCATGTACAGATCACATCTCCTTTTTTAACGATAGCACCATCTTTTACATTCAAAGTTGCACCGTAAGGAACGTTATTGGTAATCATCAAACGATCGTTCTTCACGTCCATGATTCTTACTTCACCTGTACGACCAATAACAATTTTAGATTTAGATCCATCATTATTCACCGTATCAACCGTTCTTAAACCATCAAACTGGATAGTACCATCAAACTTAGCTTGTAAAGTAGATTCAATTGAAGCAGATCCGGCAACACCACCCACGTGGAAAGTACGCAATGTCAACTGTGTACCTGGTTCACCAATAGATTGCGCAGCAATAATACCTACTGCATCTCCGCGCTGTGCTAAGTAACCTGTTGCCAAGTTTTTACCATAACACTTCACACATACTCCACGCTTGCTTTCGCAGGTAAGTACAGAGCGAATTTCAACGGTTTCAATACCTACTTCCTCAATTAATTTAGCAACATCAGAAGAAATTTCTTCACCAGCTAAAATGATTAGTTCTTCGGTAATTGGATGGTACACATTATGCAATGATGTACGTCCTTCAATTCTATCTGCCAATGGTTCTATAACATCTTCGTTGTCTTTTAACGCACTGGTTGCAATACCACGAAGTGTTCCACAATCTTCTTCAGAAATAACCACGTCCTGAGATACGTCTACTAAACGACGAGTTAAGTAACCCGCATCCGCCGTTTTAAGTGCTGTATCCGCCAAACCTTTACGAGCACCGTGGGTAGAGATAAAGTAATCTAGTACGTTCAATCCACCTTTAAAGTTTGAAAGAATCGGATTCTCAATTACTTCAGAACCAGAGCTACCACTCTTACGAGGTTTAGCCATCAAACCACGAATACCCACCAACTGTTTAACCTGTGTTTTACTACCACGAGCACCAGAATCCAACATCATGAATACAGAGTTGAAACCTTGGTTATCAATGGTCATTTCACGAATCAAAGACTCGGTGATTTTCATATCCACTCTACCCCAAATATCAATAACTTGGTTATATCGCTCATTATTGGTAATTAAACCCATATTGTAGCTTTCCCAAACTTCTTCTACTTCTACCTTAGCACTGTCTAATAATTGGTTTCTGATTTCAGGAACAATTAAGTCGTTTACACTAAAGCTTAATCCACCACGGAATGCCATACGGAAACCAAGTGTCTTAATATCATCTAAGAATTTAGCCGTCTTAGGCACATCGGTAATCTTAATGATATCACCAATGATTTCTCTTAAGCTTTTCTTAGTTAATAAAGCATTTACAAATCCAACTTCATGAGGTACATGCTGATTAAACAATACACGACCAACAGTAGTATCAATTAATTTCTTAACCAATACTCCTTTCTCGCGCACATTGGTTTTAACCTTAATGTTTGCATGTAAATCAATACGGTTCTCGTTGTAAGCAATGATTACTTCATCCATGCTATAGAAAGCCATTCCTTGACCTTTGATGGTCTCAGTTTCAGTAGACTTTCTACCCTTAGTAATGTAATACAATCCAAGTACCATGTCCTGAGAAGGAAGGGTAATAGGCGTACCATTCTGTGGGTTCAAAATATTGTGAGAAGAAAGCATCAACAACTGTGCTTCCAATATAGCAGCATTGCTCAATGGAACGTGCACGGCCATTTGGTCACCATCAAAATCGGCGTTGAATGAAGAGGTAACCAATGGGTGAAGTTGAATGGCTTTACCTTCTACTAATTTAGGCTGGAATGCCTGAATAGATAGACGGTGAAGTGTAGGGGCACGGTTTAACATAACCGGGTGACCCTTCAAAATATTCTCCAAAATATCCCAAATAACCGCTTCTTTACGATCTACTAATTTTTTAGCAGACTTAACGGTTTTAACGATACCTCTTTCAATTAATTTACGAATAACAAATGGCTTGAATAATTCAGCAGCCATGTCTTTAGGCAAACCACACTCATGTATTTTCAATTCAGGTCCTACCACAATTACAGAACGACCAGAGTAGTCTACACGCTTACCCAATAAGTTCTGACGGAAACGACCTTGTTTACCTTTTAATACATCAGACAATGATTTCAACGCACGTCCACCTTCAGCTTTAACCGCATTAGATTTACGAGAGTTGTCGAACAAAGAGTCAATTGCTTCTTGCAACATTCTCTTCTCGTTACGTAAAATCACTTCAGGTGCTTTAATCTCTAACAAACGCTTTAAACGGTTGTTACGAATAATCACACGACGATATAAATCATTCAAATCAGAAGAAGCAAATCGGCCACCATCCAATGGAACCAATGGGCGTAATTCTGGAGGAATAACTGGAATATATTGCATTACCATCCACTCAGGGCGATTGGTAATTCTCGTGCTTGCATCACGGAAAGATTCTACAACGCTCAAACGCTTAAGGGCATCTGCTTTACGTTGTTGAGAAGTTTCAGTTGCTGCAGCATTACGCAATGAAAAACTTAATTCATCCAAATCAATTCTTTCTAAAAGGGCATGAACTGCTTCAGCACCCATTTTAGCGATGAATTTTTGTGGATCTTCATCAGGTAGGTATTGGTTATCTTTTGGTAAACCATCAATCAAATCAAGGTATTCTTCTTCAGTAAGAAGATCACCCATGTTTAGATTTTCTTTGATACCACCTTGTATTACTACATAGCGCTCATAGTATATAATGGTTTCTAAT
>Ga0209480_10000161_pt1 | contig 59470 bp, 40 predicted proteins | sample JI61114C2DNA_FD_187501 | JGI IMG/M metagenome (GOLD analysis project Ga0209480, IMG submission 187501) | Wastewater effluent complex algal communities from Wisconsin, to seasonally profile nutrient transformation and Carbon sequestration -... | ecosystem: Engineered > WWTP > Effluent > Algae...
CGAACACGAACCCCGCCATCCAGGCGCTCGGCGCGGGTGACACCCTCACCGAGACCTTCACGGTCACTTCGGCGGATGGCACCACTTCGTCCGTCGTCGTCACGATCAACGGCACCAACGATGCAGCGGTGATTTCCGCCGGCACGGGTTCGGTCACCGAGGATGTCGGTGTGGTCGGTGGCAACATCGCCACCGGTGGCACGCTGACGATCAGCGATACCGACAGCGGTGAAGCCAGTTTCACCGCACAGGCGACGGCAGGCACCTACGGCAGCTTCGCGCTGGGTACCAACGGCTTGTGGAGCTACACCGCCTCGAACAGCAACCCGGCGATTCAAGCGCTGGGAACCGGCGACACGCTGACCGAGACCTTCACCGTCACCTCCGCTGACGGCACCACCTCGTCGGTCGTCGTCACCATCAATGGCACGAACGATGCCGCCGTGATCTCGGCCGGCACGGGCTCGGTCACTGAGGATGTTGGTGTGGTCGGCGGCAACATCGCCACCGGTGGCACGCTGGCGGTCACGGATGTCGACTCTGGCCAGGCGTCGTTCCAGGCCCAAGCTGCAACAGCAGGCACCTACGGCACCTTCACGCTGGGCACCAATGGCGCCTGGACCTACACCGCACTGAACAGCAATCCGGCCATTCAGGCCCTCGGCGTAGGCCAGACGCTGACCGAGAGCTTCACCGTCCGCTCGACGGACGGCACCATATCGACGCTCGTCGTCACCATCAACGGCACCAATGACGCCCCCGTCGCACAGGCGGCCAGCTTCACCGTGGCGGAGGACGCCGCGATCGTGAACGGAACGGTCACCGCCACCGACATCGACAACGGCGGCACGCACACCTTCGCGTTGAACGGCGCGGCCCCGGCGGGCCTGACCTTCAACAGCAACGGCACCTACAGCTTCAACCCGGCCAACGCGGCCTACCAGTCGCTCGCTGCCGGCCAGACGCAGACCATCACCGTGCCCTACACGGTGACCGACAACGCCGGCGCCACGTCGACGGCCAACCTCGTCATCACTGTCACCGGTGTCAACGACGCGCCGACCATCGGCGGCCCGCTGACGGGCACCGTGCGCGAGGACACCACCCTCACCGCCACCGGCACGCTGACGATCACCGACGCGGATGCAGGCCAGTCCTCTTTCACCGCTCGCACGGCGGTCGCCGGCACCTACGGCAGTTTCTCGATCACCACCGGCGGCGTGTGGACCTACACGCTGGCGAACTCCGCCACCAACGTGCAGGCACTGCCGGCCGGCAGTTCGGTGACCGACAGCTTCGTCGTCACCAGTGCCGACGGCACGGCACGCACCGTGGTCGTCACGGTCAACGGCATCAACGACGCACCCATCGCGCAGGCGGCCAGCTTCAGCGTCGCTGAAGACGCCGCGATCGTGAACGGCACGGTCATCGCCACCGACGTCGACACCGGCAGCACGCTGAGCTTCGCGCTCAACGGTGCGGCCCCGGCAGGTCTGACCTTCAACAGCAACGGCACCTACAGCTTCAACCCGGCCAACTCGGCCTACCAGTCGCTGGCTGTCGGCCAGTCGCAAGTGATCACCGTGCCCTACACGGTGACCGACAACACGGGTGCCACCTCGACGGCCAACCTGGTCATCACGGTCAACGGCACCAACGATGCGCCGGTGGCCAACGTCAACACCGTGGCAGCGACCGAGGACACGGTGCTGACCATCGCACCGGCCACGCTGCTGGGCAACGACACCGACGTCGACAGCGGCGACGTGCTCAGCGTCTTCAGCGTGCAGGATGCCGTGGGTGGCACGGTGGCGCTGGTGGGCGGCAACATCGTCTTCACGCCGACACCCCAGTACAGCGGTGCGGCATCCTTCACCTACACGGTGAGGGACAGCCAGGGCGCCTCCTCGACGGCCACCGTCAACGTGAACGTCGCCGCAGTGGCGGACGCACCGACGCTGGTGATCGACACTGCAACGTCGACCAGCGGCACCGTCACCAGCCCGGTGCTCCCGCCGAGCACGGGCCTGACGCGCGCGTTCTACGACAACATCGCCTCGGTCGACACGTCGAACGCGGGCAATATCTCGACCCTCGAGAATGCCGTCGAGAACGCCACCCCGACCTCGAGCTCGGTGGTCACCAACGTGACCCTGGCCACCATCGGGCAGGACGACGCCTATCGGTACAGCGGCTACATCTTCCTTCAGGCAGGCAACACCTACACCGTCAGCGGCAGCCGCGACGACACGCTGATGGTCAAGCTCGGCGGCTCGCAGGTCTACGGCGTGGGCTACAACAACTACGGATCCTTCAGTGCCACGGCGTTCACGCCGGCGGTGTCCGGCTACTACTCGATCGAGGTCACGGCCTACAACGGCGACGGCCCGGGCGACCTGGACATCAACATGTCGGTCAACGGCGCCGCAGCCGTCGATCTGAGCACCGCCAACTTCAGCCTCTACGCCAACGCAAGCGGCTTCGCCGGCAGCACGGTGAACGGCCCGCTGGTGCCGAACAACGACGGTGGCTACTTCCCGGCCATCCACAGGGTCGGCAATGAAGACACGGCGATCCGCCTGGGCAGCATCACCACCAGTCTGGTCGACACCGACGGCTCGGAGACGCTGAGCGTGAGCATCGGCAGCATCCCGGCAGGCGCGATCCTGAGCGACGGGACGAACAGCTTCACCGCCGCCGCCGGCTCGACCAGCGTCAACGTGACGGGCTGGGCGCTGAACAACCTGACGCTCACACCGCCGGCCAACTTCTCCGGCAACATCTCGCTGAACGTATCGGCCACCGCCACCGAATCCACCGGCGCCACGGCCACCACGCAGAGCCCGCTGGTGGTGGTGGTCACGCCGACGGCCGATGCACCGGTGATCTCGGGCAACACGACGATCGTGACAATGGCCCAGGGCAGCGGCGGCCAGTCGACCGTCAACCTGCCGGTGCTCGCCACGCTGGTGGACACCGACGGTTCGGAGACGCTCTCCATCGCCATTTCAGGCGTGCCGACGGGCGCCACCTTCAACCACGGCACCTCGACAGGCAACGGCGTCTGGACCTTCAGCGCCGCCGACCTCGACGACCTGACGATGACCTTGCCGGCTGGTTACTCCAGCCCGAGCACGGGCACGGCACTGACCGTGACGGTCGCGTCGACCGAAACAGCCACCGGCTCGGCGGACTCGGTCTCGTCGACGATCACGCTGTTCGCGGACTACACGACCTCGAACACCGGTGGCGCGAACAACAACGCCAACACGCTCAGCGGCAGCGGCGGCAACAACCTGATCGACGGCCTGGGCGGCGATGACAACATCTCGGGCAACGCCGGCAACGACTACATCATCGGCGGCAGCGGCGCCGACACCCTCAATGGCGGCTCAGGCAACGACATGCTGCTCGGCGGCATCGGCAACGACATCATCCTCGGCGGCAGCGGCTCCGACATGATCCGCGGCGGTGCGGGCAACGACACGCTGACCGGCGGCGCCACCGCCGGCGCAGCGGATGCCACCGCCGACGTGTTCGCCTGGTCGTTGGCCGATGCCGGCACTGCCGGCGCGCGTGCCACCGACACCATCACCGACTTCAACGTCGGCGCGGTGTCCGCCGGCGGAGACGTGCTGGACCTGCGCGACCTGCTGTCGGGCGACGTGATGGGCGCGGGCAACACCGCGGGCAACCTGATCAACTTCATGGAGTTCGAGGTCAGCACCACCGGCGGCGTGACCTCCACGACCATCCACATCAGCTCGACCGGACAGTTCGCGGGTGGCGTCTACGCGCCGGGGCAGGAAGACCAGGCCATCGTGCTGCAGGGGGTCAACCTGCCCACGGCGCTCGGCCTGGGCGCCGGGGCCACCGACTCGCAGATCCTTCAGGAACTGCTGACCCGCGGCAAGCTGATCGTCGACAGCGCACCCTGAGGTGCGGCGCGGGCCGAGACTTCAGCCCGCGCTGTCGACCTGAGCGCTGACCCAGGGGCCGGTCTGTCCGTCGACGCCGCACTGCCACAGGGCGGCGGCGTCGGCGGCGTCGTTCACGCCCTCCGCCACCACTTGCAGCGACAGGCTGTGCAGCATCGCCACCAGCCCGGTGACGAAGCCGGCGCGGTTGCCGTCTCGGCTCAGGCCGTGGCTGATAGCGGCGTCGATCTTCACGTAGTCCAGCCCAAGCTCGAACAGGCGCTCGATGCGGCCCAGGCGCTCGCCGGCATGCTCGAGGCCCAGGCGCGCGCCGGTGGGCCGCAGTTGCCGACCGAGTTCGCGCACCAACTCGAAGTGATCGGCGGCGGCCGCCTCCGGCACCTCCAGCCACACCTGGCGCGCCGCACGCGGCGACTGCAGGAGCTGCGCACGCAGCCTTGAGGCGAATCCGCTGTCGGCGAGCGAGCCGATCGCCAGGTTCACGGCGCGCGGCTGGCCGTCGTCGTCGATCGCGCTCAGCGCCAGGGCCAGCGCGCGCTCGTCGAGCGCGGCGGTCAGCCGGGCACGCACGGCCAGCGGCAGCCATCGTGCCGCCGGCTCGAATGTCCCGTCCAGGTCCAGTTGCACACGCAGCGGGCACTCGAGGTGCATCAGCCGGCCGCCGGCATCGCGCACCGGGAACGCCACCAGCGCGATGCGGCCGTCGGCCAGTGCTTCGTGCAGCCGGCGCCGCCAGCCGCCCTCACCGAGCTTGACGAGTGCCGCACCGGCTTCGCCGGAAGTCTCGACGGCGAAGGCGCCCTGCGCCTCGGCGCGCGCCAGTGCCATGTCGGCTTCGCTCATCAGCTGCGCCATCGGCACACCGTGCGCGAGTTCGACGGCACCGGCGGCCACGGCCGCGCTCTTGCCGAAGGCCGGCAGCACGGCGCGCAGGCCTTCGGTGAGGGCCCGCGCGGTTTCCTCCGATACGCCCCCCACGGGCAGGCACATCGCGAAGTCCGAGCCGTTGAGGCGGCCGACGAAACACCCCTTCACCCGCTCCGTGTAGGCCTGCAGCGCCTGCGAGATGGCGCCGAGCATCCTGTCGGCGGCATCGTGGCCGAGCGAGCGGTTGAGTTCGGCCAGGTCGAGCACGCGCAGCAGCACCAGCCCGCCTTCGGCGGCGCCGTCCTCGCGCATCAGCACCGTGGCAAGCTGACCCATGAAGTGGTTCCGGCTGGCCAGCCCGGTGAGCGGGTCGCAGTTGGCCTGCCGGCGCAGAGTCTCGACCTGTGTCGCCTGGCCTTCGAACACCAGCTTCAATCGGGCCACCATCGAGTTCATCGCACGCACCAGGCGCCGAAGCTCGGGCGCCGACGGTTCGTCCACGGTGACGTATTCGCCGCGCTCCAGCGATCGTGCCTGCTCGACGGTCAGCTCCAGTGGCCGGCGGATGCGGTTGACGACCAAGGCACCGGCCAAGGCCGCGAGCAGGCCGACGATCGCCATGGCCGCGGCGGCGCGCTTCACGGCATGCCAGAGCTCGTCGTGCGCGAAGGTGTCGTGGCTGAGGACCTCGATGCGGCCGAGCGCACGCCAGCCGTCGGACACCTGCGCCACGCCGGGAACGGCCTCGATCGGCAGCAGCCGCTCGAACCAGCCGGGCGCGTCCAGCGAGGCGGGCGCTGCCTCGCGCAGGAAACGCTGCGTGCCGTCCGCCGCCACGAAGCGGATGCGCCTGTAGAAGCCGGTGTCGAATTGCGCCGACATCGCCAGCTCCATCAGCGCCGCATCGCCCTTCTGCTGCGAAAGCACCAGCGCCAGCGCCGTGGCGTTGTCGCTGTTCTTCAGGCGCAGCTGCGTCTGCAGCGTCTCGCGCATCGCATCGGTGTGCACTGCCACGCTGCCCAGGAATGCCATCACCAGCACCAGGAACAGCTTGAGCCAGATCTGGCCGATCAAGGACATGTTTTCCTCCCGAGACTCATTGGAACCCTTCCGCGCGCGCCTTCGCAAGGACTTCGCGCCAACGCGACAGGCGCACGGTCGGGTCGCCCGCAGCCGCGCCCGCCGCGCCTTGCCACAGGCCTTCGCTGTTGAAGCTGAACACCGGCGTGAGATCGGGGCGGCGCGACGCCGCACGGACCTCGCCGACCAGGTTGTCCAGGATCAACGGTTCGGCGCCAGGCTGCGCGTAGTACGCGAGCACCATGTGCGCCTGCACCGCCCCGCCCGGGCCACCAATGGTCGCACGCACATAGACCAGCCGCAGCTTCGCCACGGGCACGCCGGCGGCCATCAGGCTGAAGTACTTGGCGATCGCATAGTCCTCGCAGTCGCCCTGTCCGCGCTCGAGCGTCTCAAGCGGGCTGGCCCAGTAGTCGTCGCTGCCCCAGGCGGCGAGGTCGTCGGTGAAGACAACACGGCGGTTGAAGAAGTCGTTGACCGAAGCGAGCAGCGTGCGCTCATCCGTCGCCGCAGCACTGGCCAGCAAGGGCTGAAGGGCACGCACCGACGCCACCGCACGCGGACCGACGCGTTGCGCGGCCTGCGCCATGCGGTCCTGGTCCCAGGCCCGGCCGAGCGAACTGGCCAGCGCCAGAACAACGACCGCGATCGTCGCCGCCGGACGAGCCCATGCCATGGCCCGGACACGCCGAGGCGCGCCCGCGGGGCTGGCAGAGGCCGACAGCGGCGGCGGCGTGAATGGACGCATGGACGACGTGTTCTCGTCTGATCGGCGCTCAGCTTGAGGCCGACGGGCCGGGATGGGCAGCACGCCCGTTCGCAATCTGTTGCAAACACGCCGTCTCGTGACGTTCAGCCGTGAAAAACTTCGTGCATTACATCACTGCCGGGTGGTGGGGCGTCAGCCCTCACTACACTCGCCAGGGCTTGTGCCGCGCCATTGCGGTGCCTCCGTCGTAGCAGGAAGAACATGCATTTGAAGACCAGGGCAATCTGCGCAGCCGTCACGCTGCTGGCGGCTGGCCATGCTGCTGCCCAGACCACCGACACGCTGCGTGCTGCGGCCGAGAAGGCCGTCAGCGGCAACCCTGAGGTCACGGCCCGCTTCAACGCGTTCCGCTCCGCCACCGACGCCGTCGACGTGGCACGCGGCGGCTTCCTGCCCCGAGTGGACCTGAACGCCAGCGTCGGCAAGGACAACGACCGCATCAACGGCCGACTGCCGACCGAGTCGCAGTCGCTCACGCGCAGCGCCGTCGGCCTGAGCCTGACGCAATTGCTGTGGGACGGCCTGGGTACGCGCGGCGAGGTGACGCGCCTGTCGCACGACCGCCTGGCGCGCTACTTCGAGCTGCTCGAGACCACCGAGCAGACCGTGCTCGAGGCCGCACGCGCGCACTTCGACGTGCAGCGCTTCCGCCGCCTCGTCCAGCTGGCCGAAGACAACTACGTGCAGCACCGCTATGCGTTCCTGCAGATCCAGTCGCGCTACAAGGCCGGCGTGGGCCGCGGCGTCGATCTCGAGCAGGCGGGCGCGCGTGTCGCGCTGGCCGAGTCGAACCTGGCCACCGAACAGGCCAACCTTCATGACGTGACGGTGCGCTACCAGCGCATCGTCGGCGAAATGCCGCCCGCTCAGCTCAATGCGCTGAGCCTGCTCAAGCGGGGCGTACCTGCCAGCCCCGGCGAGGCGATGGCGAACTCGCTGAAGGGCAGCGCGGCGATCAGCGCCAGCATCGAGAACTTGCGCGCCGCTCGCGCGCAGGCGCAAGCCCGCGAATCGGCCTACCAACCGCGCGTCGAGGCGCGTGTGCGCAGCAGCGCCGGCCGCAACGTCGACGGCATCCAGGACCAGACGCGCAACAGCGCCGCCGAGATCGTGCTGAACTGGAACCTCTACAACGGCGGCTCCGATCAGGCGCGCGTGCGCCAGCAGGTCGGGCTGATGAACCAGGCCGCCGACCTGCGCGACCGCACCTGCCGCGAGACTCGCCAGGTGGCCGCGATCGCCTACAACGACACGCGCAAGCTTACCGAGCAGCTCGTCTACCTCGAGCGCAACACACTGGCCATTGAGAAGGCGCGCGACGCCTACCGTCAGCAGTTCGACATCGGCCAGCGCAGCCTGCTGGACCTGCTCAATGCCGAGAACGAGGTCTACACCGCACGCCGCGCCTACGCCAATGCCGAGCACGACCTCGCGCTGGCCTATGCCCGCACGCACGCGGCAATGAACCAGCTCGGCACGCAACTGGGCATCGCCCGCACCGACAAGCTCGCCGACGAGGCCGTCGGCTGGGCCGCCGATGGCGATGCGCCGGCACGCTGCCCGGTGGTGGTGGGCGAGCTCAGTTCCAGCGACCGCGCCGCGCTCGACGCGCGCGCCGAGGGCATGAAGGCCAACGCGCCCGCACCGGCCGGCTCGGCGCCGAAGCGCTGAGCCGATCCCTCGGCTAGCGCTTGACGGGCGGCAGGTCCGTGCAGGCGCCCTCGAAGGCCTCGGCCGCCAGGCCGATGCTCTCGCCCAGCGTCGGGTGCGGATGGATGGTCTTGCCGATGTCCACCGCGTCGGCGCCCATCTCGATGGCCAGCGCCACCTCGCCGATCATGTCGCCAGCATGCGTGCCGACGATGCCGCCGCCGACGATGCGGTGCGTCTCTTCGTCGAACAGCAGCTTGGTGAAACCCTCGTCGCGGCCGTTGGCGATGGCGCGGCCCGAGGCCGTCCAGGGGAACAGGCCCTTCTTGACCTTCATGCCCTTGGCCTTGGCCTCGTCTTCGGTGACGCCGACCCAGGCCACCTCCGGGTCGGTATAGGCCACGCTGGGGATCACGCGCGCATCGAACTCCGCCTTGTGGCCGGCCGCCACTTCGGCCGCCACGTGCGCCTCGTGCACCGCCTTGTGCGCCAGCATCGGCTGGCCGACGATGTCGCCGATGGCGAAGATGTGCGGCACGTTGGTGCGCATCTGCACGTTCACCGGGATGAAGCCGCGATCGCCGACGATCACGCCGGCCTTCTCGGCACCGATCTTCTTGCCGTTGGGCGTGCGGCCCACGGCCTGCAGCACGAGGTCGTAGACGCCTTCGCTCTTGGTGCCGTCCAGGCCCTCGAACATGACGCGGATGCCGTCCTTCGTCCCTTCGGCGCCGACCGTCTTGGTCTTCAGCATCAGCTTGTCGAAGCGCGGTGCGTTGAGCTTCTGCCAGACCTTGACGAGGTCGCGGTCGGCGCCCTGCATCAGGCCGTCGAGCATCTCGACGACGTCGAGCTTCGCGCCCAGCGTCGAGTAGACCGTGCCCATCTCCAGGCCGATGATGCCGCCGCCGATGACGAGCATCTTCTTCGGCCGCTGGCGCAGTTCGAGCGCGCCGGTGCTGGTGACGATGCGCGGGTCGTCCTTCGGAAGGAAAGGCAGCTTCACCGCCTCGGAGCCGGCGGCGATGATGGCCTGCTTGAACTTGATGGTCTGCGTGCTGCCGTTTTTCGTCAACACGACCTTCAGATGGAACGGATCGGCGAATTCGCCGGTGCCCTGCACCACCGTGACCTTGCGCATCTTGGCCATCGCGGCCAGGCCGCCGGTCAGCTTGGAGATGACCCTTTCCTTGTGCGTCTTCAGCTTGGCCAGATCGACCACGGGCTCGGCGAAGCTCACGCCGAGCGCCTCGAAGTGCTTGACCTCGTCCATCACCGCGGCCACGTGCAGCAGCGCCTTGGACGGGATGCAGCCGACGTTCAGGCACACGCCGCCGAGCGTCGGGAAACGCTCGACCAGCACGGTCTTCAGGCCGAGGTCGGCGGCGCGGAAGGCGGCCGAGTAACCGCCGGGGCCGGCACCGAGCACGAGCATGTCGCACTCGAGGTCGGCGCCGCCGGCGTAGGAGGCGGCGACGGGCGCGGGCGCCGCTGCGGCGGCCGGGGCCGGGGCCGGCGCTGCAGCGGCAGGCGCGGCAGCGGGCGACGCCACTGGTGCCGAGGCGCCGGCAGCGTCGAGCGTGAGGATCACCGTGCCTTCGTTGACGCTGTCGCCGAGCTTGACCTTCAGCTCCTTGACCACGCCGGCGTGCGACGACGGTATCTCCATCGAAGCCTTGTCGCTCTCGACAGTGATGAGCGACTGCTCGGCCTTGACGGTGTCGCCCGGCTTGACGAGCAATTCGATGATGGCAACGTCCTTGAAGTCGCCGATGTCCGGAACCTTGATGTCGATGATCGCCATCGCGGGCTCCTTACAGCAGCACCCGGCGGAAGTCCGCCAGGATCTGACCGAGGTAGGCGTTGAAGCGCGCGGCCGCCGCGCCGTCGATGACGCGGTGGTCCCAGCTCAGCGACAGCGGCAGGATCAGCCTCGGCACGAAGGCCTTGCCGTCCCAGCGCGGCTCGGTGCTGCTCTTGCACACGCCGAGGATGGACACCTCCGGCGCGTTGATGATCGGCGTGAAGTAGCGCCCGCCGATGCCGCCCAGCGACGAGATCGAGAAGCAGCCGCCGCTCATCTCCGCGGGGCTGAGCTTGCCGTCGCGCGCCTTCTTGGCGAGTTCGCCCATCTCCTGGCTGATCTGGAAGACACCCTTCTTGTCGGCGTCCTTGATCACCGGGACCATCAGGCCGTTGGGCGTGTCGGCCGCGAAGCCGATGTGGAAGTACTGCTTGAGCACGAGCTGCTCGCCATCCAGCGAGGCGTTGAACTCGGGGAACTTCTTCAGCGCGGCCACCGAAGCCTTGATCAGGAAGGCGAGCATCGTGACCTTGATGCCGCTCTTCTCGTTCTCCTTGTTCAATTGAACGCGGAAGGCTTCCAGCTCGGTGATGTCGGCATCGTCGTGGTTGGTGACGTGCGGGATCACCACCCAGTTGCGGTGCAGGTTGGCGCCGCTGATCTTCTTGATGCGCGAGAGATCCTTGCGCTCGACCGGGCCGAACTTGGCGAAGTCGACCTGCGGCCAGGGCAGCAGGCCCGGGAACGCGCCGCCCGAAGCGGCAGCACCCGCAGGTGCCTTGGCCTTCTGCGCCTGCGTCTGCACGGCACCGGCCATCACGCCCTTGACGAAGCCCTGCACGTCGTCCTGCGTGATGCGGCCTTTCGGGCCGCTGCCCTTGACCTCGTCCAGCGGCACGCCGAGTTCGCGCGCCAGCCGGCGGATCGTCGGCGAAGCGTGCGGCAGCGTGCCCTTGGCCGCGGCAGGTTCGTGCATCGGCAAGGCCGCGGTGGGCGAGCCGCGACCGGCGGCCGGCACGGTGGCCGTCGCCGCCGCAGGCGCAGCCGCTGCTGCAGTGGCCGGTGCCGCGGCCGGCGCAGCCGCGCCACCGCTGGCCTCGACGATCGCCACCACGCTGCCCTTGCGGACCTTATCGCCGAGCTTGACGCGCACTTCCTTGACCACGCCGGCGTGCGACGACGGGATCTCCATCGAGGCCTTGTCGCTCTCGACGGTGATCAGGCTCTGCTCGACCTTGATGGTGTCGCCGGGCTTGACGAACAGCTCGATCACCGCGACCTCGTCGAAGTCGCCGATGTCGGGCACGAGCACCTCGACCGGGCCGCTGCTGGCGGCCGGCGCGGCCGCGGCGGGCGCTGCTGCAGACGGTGCAGCCGGTGCGGCAGCAGGAGCCACAGCGGTCGCGGCCGGCGCAGCCGCGGGCGCCGCAGCGCCTTCGGCCTCGATCACCAGCACCAGCGTGCCCTCGTTGACCTTGTCGCCCAGCTTGACCTTCATCTCCTTGACGACCCCGGCGTGCGACGACGGGATCTCCATCGATGCCTTGTCCGACTCGACGGTCAGCAGGCTCTGTTCCGCCTTCACCGTGTCGCCGGGCTTGACCAGCAGTTCGATGATCTCGACGTCCTTGAAGTCACCGATGTCCGGGACCTTTACTTCCACCAATGCCATGGCGTGTCTCCGTATTCGTTCTTATGCGTACAGCGGGTTGATCTTCTCGGTGTTGATGCCGTACTTCTTGATCGCCTCGGCGACCTTGGTCGCCGGCACGCTGCCCTCGTCGGCGAGCGCCTTCAGCGTGGCGACGACGATGTAGTGGCGGTTGATCTCGAAGTGCTCGCGCAGCTTGCTGCGGAAGTCGCTGCGGCCGAAACCGTCGGTGCCCAGCACCTTGTAGGCGCGGCCCTTCGGGATGTAGGCGCGGATCTGCTCGGCGAAGTTCTTCATGTAGTCGGTCGACGCCACCACCGGGCCGGCGTGCGGCTCGAGCTGCTGCGTGACGAAGGGGACGCGCGGCTTGTCCGTCGGGTGCAGCAGGTTCCAGCGTTCGGCGTCCTGGCCGTCGCGCGCCAGCTCGTTGAAGCTCGGGCAGCTCCACACGTTGGCGGCCACGCCCCAGTCCTTCTCGAGCAGCTCCTTGGCGGCCTGCGATTCGCGCAGGATGGTGCCGCTGCCCAGCAGGTTGACGCGCGGCGTCTTCTTCTTGCCCTCTTCGAGCAGGTACATGCCCTTGATGATCTGCTCCTCGGTGCCGGCCTTCAGGCCCGGCATCGGGTAGTTCTCGTTGAGCAGCGTGAGGTAGTAGTAGACGTTGTCCTGCTTCTCCACCATGCGCTTGAGGCCGTGGTGCAGGATCACGCCGACCTCGTGCGCGAAGGTCGGGTCGTAGCAGATGCAGTTCGGGATCGTGCCGGCCAGGATGTGGCTGTGGCCGTCTTCGTGCTGCAGGCCTTCGCCGTTCAGCGTCGTGCGGCCCGAGGTGCCGCCGAGCAGGAAGCCGCGCGCCTGCATGTCGCCCGCCGCCCAGGCCATGTCGCCGATGCGCTGGAAGCCGAACATCGAGTAGTAAACGTAGAACGGCACCATGATGCGGTTGTTCGTCGAGTACGACGTCGCCGCGGCGATCCACGAGCCCATGCCGCCGGCCTCGTTGATGCCTTCCTGCAGGATCTGGCCGGCCTTGTCCTCGCGGTAGTACATGACCTGGTCCTTGTCGACCGGCGTGTACTGCTGCCCCGCGGGGTTGTAGATGCCGATCTGGCGGAACAGGCCCTCCATGCCGAAGGTGCGTGCCTCGTCGACCAGGATGGGCACGACGCGCGGGCCCAGCGCCTGGTCTCGCAGCAGCTGCGTCAGGAAGCGCACGTAGGCCTGCGTGGTGCTGATCTCGCGGCCCTCGGCGGTGGGCTCGAGCACGGCCTTGAAGGTGTCGAGTGCCGGCACGGTGAACTGCTCGTCGGCCTTGGTGCGGCGGTGCGGCAGGTAGCCGCCGAGCGCCTTGCGGCGCTCGTGCAGGTAGCGCATCTCGGGTGTGTCGTCGGCCGGCTTGTAGAACGGGATGTCCGCCAGCTGATCGTCCGGGATCGGCATGTTGAAACGATCGCGGAAGGCGCGCACGTCCTCGTCGATCAGCTTCTTGGTCTGGTGCGCGGTGTTCTTGCCCTCGCCGCTCTTGCCCATGCCGAAGCCCTTGACCGTCTTGATCAGCATGACGGTCGGCTGGCCCTGGTGGCTGTTGGCGCGATGGAACGCGGCGTAGACCTTCTGCGGATCGTGGCCGCCGCGCTGCAGGCGCCAGATGTCTTCGTCGCTCATCTTGGCAACCATCTCCAGCAGCTTCGGGTGTCGGCCGAAGAAGTTCTTGCGCACGAAAGCGCCGTCGTTGGCCTTCATCGCCTGGTAGTCGCCGTCGACCACGTCCATCATCACCTTGCGCAGGATGCCGTCCTTGTCGCGGGCGAGCAGCGGGTCCCAGTAGCTGCCCCACAGCAGCTTGATGACGTTCCAGCCGGAGCCACGGAATTCGCTTTCGAGTTCCTGGATGATCTTGCCGTTGCCTCGCACCGGGCCGTCCAGGCGCTGCAGATTGCAGTTGATGACGAAGACCAGGTTGTCGAGCTTCTCGCGCGCCGCCAGGCCGATGGCGCCCAGCGATTCGGGCTCGTCCATCTCGCCGTCGCCGCAGAACACCCAGACCTTGCGGTTGGCGGTGTCGGCGATGCCGCGCGCGTGCAGGTACTTCAGGAAGCGCGCCTGGTAGATCGCCATCAGCGGGCCCAGGCCCATCGAGACGGTCGGGAACTGCCAGAACTCGGGCATCAGCTTCGGGTGCGGGTAGCTGGAGATTCCCTTGCCGTCGACTTCCTGGCGGAAGTTCAGCAATTGCTCCTCGCTGATGCGGCCTTCCATGTAGGCGCGCGCGTAGACGCCGGGCGCGCTGTGGCCCTGGATGTAGAGCAGATCGCCGCCGTGGCCTTCGCTCTCGGCGTGCCAGAAGTGGTTGAAGCCGGTGCCGAACATCGTCGCCAGCGACGCGAAGCTGGAGATGTGGCCGCCGAGGTCGCCGCCATCTGCGGGGTGCAGGCGATTGGCCTTCACGACCATCGCCATCGCATTCCAGCGCATGTAGGTGCGCAGGCGCTCCTCGATCTCGATGTTGCCGGGCGAGCGCTCTTCCTGGTCGGCCGGAATGGTGTTGACGTACGCGGTGTTGGCCGAGAACGGCACATCGATGCCGGCCTGGCGCGCGTGGTCGATCAGTTGCTCGAGCAGGAAGTGGGCGCGATCGCCGCCTTCCGTGCCGATGACGGCGGACAGGGCGTCGAGCCACTCGCGGGTTTCCTGCGCGTCCGCATCGTTGGCGGCCGCACCGAGGAACGAATCAGGCACTGCTGACATGCTTGTCTCCAGGGGGTGGTTTTTCGGATGGCCGCGAGTGTCGCACAACACAAATCATTTTTCAAATAGTGCGATCGAGTTTCGTAATATGGAACGGACAAGCTTTCTTGAGGCCCTCAGCACAGGGGCCGCAGGGGCCGGTGACCGGCCCGAAAGGCCCGCCCGCCGATAATGCGCAGATGCAACCCGTCCACGACGTCGCGGCCCCCGCGAAAACCGCGAAAGGCTGGCCGCAGCGCTTGTTCGGGCGCTGGTGGCGCCGCCAGTCGCCGGCCCGCCAGGACCGCTACGCCACGCTGGGCCCGCTGGTGTCGGTGCTGCTCTTCCTCGCGGCGATCATCACGGCCTTCTGGTACCTGCGCAATGAGGAACTGGAGCGTGAGCAGGCTTCGGTGAAGCGCGACACCGAGATCGCCCAACAGCAGATCCGGCTGCGCCTGATCGAGAACCAGGAGCAGCTCGTGCGCATCGCGCGCGAGATCGGCACGCGCAGCATCGACCAGGAGGACTTTCTCGGCCAGGCGGCCTCGTTCACCCGCGAGCGGCCGGAGATCACCAGCCTGGTGTGGATCGGCGCCAACCGGGCGCGGCGTGCGAGCTATTCGGCGACCACCTTCCAGGCCGAGACCGGCGCGCTTGTCGAACCAGCCGGCACGCAGCGCCCCGCCGAGCCCGAGAGCGCCTTCGACGCTGCGCGCGAACTGCGCCAGCCGGTGTACTCGCGGCCGTTCAGCGACCGCAACGGCAACGCGGTCTTCCAGATCCACGTGCCGCTGATCGACCGCGCCGCCTTCGCCGGCTCGCTGGTGGCCGAGTACTCGGTCGAGAGCCTGGTGCGCTACTTCGTGCCGGCGGAGGTGTCGAACCGCCACGCCATCGCGCTGCTCGACGCCAACGACCGCACCCTGGCCAGCACCGTCAGCGCCATGCCCGGCGTCGCCTCGCGGTGCGCGCAGATCGTCCACGACGTGCCGGTTGCGCCGGCCGGCAACGGCCTGTTCCTGCGCGGCCAGGGCTACCGCACCTCGATCGGCCTGATCGGCAACACGCTTTTCTGGATGGTCGCCGCGCTGTCGGTCCTGACGGTGTGGATGCTGCTGGGAACCTGGCGCCACATGCGCCGGCGCGTGCAGATGCAGAGCGCGCTGGTGTCGGAGACGAACTTCCGGCGCGCCATGGAGAACTCCATGCTCACCGGCATGCGGGCCATGGACATGGAAGGCCGCATCACCTACGTGAACCCGGCGTTCTGCGCGATGACCGGCTTCCTCGAGTCGGAACTGATCGGCCGCCGGCCACCCTTCCCGTACTGGCCGCCGGATCGTTTCGAGGAGAACAACCGCCTGCTGCAGCAGGAGCTTCAGGGCCGCAGCCCGGCCGGCGGCATCGAGGTGAAGGTGATGCGCAAGGAGGGCTCGGTGTTCGACTCGCGCATGTACGTCTCGCCGCTGATCGACCCGAAGGGCCAGCAGACCGGCTGGATGACCTCGATGACCAACATCACCGAGGCCAAGCGCATCCGCGACCAGCTTTCCGCCTCGCACGAGCGCTTCACCACCGTGCTCGAAGGGCTGGACGCGGCGGTGTCGGTGCTGTCGGTGCAGCAGTCGGAGCTGCTGTTCGCCAATCGCTCCTACCGGCTGTGGTTCGGCGCAGACGCACGCGGCCATGCGTTGCTGGCCGGTGGCGAGCCCTCGCCCTTCGCGAACAGTGAATTCGGCGACACCATCGAGTCGCTCGGCGGCCTGCCCACCACCGAGCTCACCGAAGCAGGCTCCGATTCGCGCGAGGTGCTCATCGAGCCGCTGCGCAAGTGGTTCGACGTGCGGACGCGCTACCTCCAATGGACCGACGGCCGCCTGGCGCAGATGCTCATCGCCACCGACATCACGGCGCGCCGCAATGCCGAGAACCTGGCCGCCCACCAGGCCGAGAAAGCCCAGGTGACGAGCCGGCTGGTGACGATGGGCGAGATGGCCTCGTCGGTGGCGCACGAGCTGAACCAGCCGCTCACGGCCATCACCAACTACTGCAACGGCATGGTCACGCGGGTGCGCAACGAGGCCATCTCGAAGGACGACCTGATCGCAGCGCTGGAGAAGACCGCGCGCCAGGCGCAGCGCGCCGGGCAGATCATCCACCGCATCCGCGCCTTCGTGAAACGCAGCGAGCCGCAGCGCCAGCCGGCGCAGGCCAAGGCCATCGTCGAGGACGCGATCGACCTCGCCGGCATCGAGCTGCGCCGGCGCAACGTGGCGATCACGACCTACGTGGCGCAGCGGCTGCCGATGCTGATGGTCGACCCGATCCTGATCGAGCAGGTCGTGCTCAACCTGGTGAAGAACGCCGCCGAAGCGATCGACAACGCGCAGCTGCCGCCCAAGCGGCGCAACATCGAACTGCGCGTGGTGCCGCGGCACACCCCCGAAGAAGGGGGTGTGATCGAGTTCACGGTGACCGACATGGGCCCCGGCCTCAAGGAAGAGGTGATCGCCCGCATGTACGAGGCATTCTTCTCGACCAAGACCGACGGCCTGGGCATCGGCCTGTCGCTGTGCCGCTCGATCATCGAGAGCCACCGCGGCCGGATCAAGGCGCAGAACCTCTACAATGGCGAGACCGTCGTGGGCTGCCGTTTCTCGTTCACGCTGCCGGTCGATATCTCGCGCAGCGAAGCTGAACCGACGGCCAAGGCCGCGACCACCCACTCCACCGCCGTCCCATGAGCCTGATACCCAAGAAGGGCACCGTCTACGTCGTCGACGACGACGAGGCCGTGCGTGACTCGCTGCAGTGGCTGCTCGAGGGCAAGGACTACCGCGTCAAGTGCTTCGACTCGGCCGAGTCCTTCCTGTCGCGCTTCGACCCGCGCGAGGTGGCCTGCCTGATCGCCGACATCCGCATGGATGGCATGAGCGGCCTGGAGCTCCAGGACCGCCTGATGGAGCGCAAGAGCCCGCTGCCCATCGTCTTCATCACCGGCCATGGCGACGTGCCGATGGCGGTGACGACGATGAAGAAGGGCGCGATGGACTTCATCGAGAAGCCCTTCAAGGAAGAAGAGCTGCTCGGCCTGGTCGAGCGCATGCTCGACAGCGCGCGCGCCGCCTTCAGCCAGCACCAGGAGGCCGCCAGCCGCGACGCGCTGCTGTCGCGCCTGACCACACGCGAGGCGCAGGTGCTCGAGCGCATCGTCGCCGGCCGCCTGAACAAGCAGATCGCCGACGACCTGGGCATCAGCATCAAGACGGTGGAGGCGCACCGCGCCAACATCATGGAAAAGCTCAACGCCAACACGGTGGCCGACCTGCTGAAGATCGCCCTCGGCGCCCAGGCCAAGGCCTGATCGGCTTCAACCCCTCCGAGGCCGCTGCGAAGCGGCCTTTGTGCTTTCAAGGACCCTTCATGACCGCCAAGCTCATCGACGGCAACGCCCTGGCCCGACACATCCGCTCCGAGGTGGCGCAGCGCGTGGCCGCGCTGGCCGAGCAGGGGCATCGACCGGGCCTGGCGGTGATCCTGGTCGGCCACAACCCGGCCTCGCAGGTCTACGTGAAGCACAAGGTCGCCGACTGCGAGAGCGTGGGCATGCACTCGGTGCTCGACCGCCACCCGGCCGAACTGCCCGAGGCCGAGCTGCTCGAGCGCATCCGCGCGCTCAACGCAGACCCGAGCATCCACGGCATCCTGGTGCAGCTGCCGCTGCCGGCCCACATCGACGCCAACAAGGTCATCGAGACCATCTCGCCCGCCAAGGACGTCGACGGCTTCCACGTCGCCAGCGCCGGCGCGCTGATGATCGGCCGCGCCGGATTCAAGGCCTGCACGCCCTACGGCTGCATGAAGATGCTCGAGTCGATCGGCTGCGACCCGCGCGGCAAGCATGCGGTGGTGATCGGCCGCAGCAACATCGTCGGCAAGCCGATGGCGATGCTGCTGCTGCAGGCCAACGCCACGGTGACGGTGTGCCACAGCGCCACGCCCGACCTGGCCCACCACACGCGGCAGGCCGACATCGTGGTCGCGGCGGTGGGCAAGCGCAACGTGCTGACCGCCGACATGGTCAAGCCCGGCGCGGTGGTCATCGACGTCGGCATGAACCGCAACGACGAAGGCAAGCTCTGCGGCGACGTCGACTTCGACGGGGTCTCGAAGGTCGCTGGCTGGATCACCCCGGTGCCCGGCGGCGTGGGCCCGATGACGCGCGCCATGCTGCTGGTCAACACGATCGAGGCCGCCGAACTCTCGACCGTCGCCCAGGGCTGAACCATGTCCAACGACAACCCGCTGCTCGACCTGCAGGGCTTGCCGCCCTTCGACCGCATCCGCGCCGATCACGTCACGCCGGCCGTCGACAGCCTGCTCGCCCAGGCTGAAGCGGCGCTCGAGAAGGCGGTCAGCCCCGAGTTGCCGGCCGACTACGACGCGCTGTCGGCGGTTCTCGACGTGGCCACCGAGCGCCTCTCGCGTGCCTGGGGTGCGGTGCGCCACCTCAACGCCGTGCTCGACACGCCTGCGCTGCGCGCGGCCTACACCGAGAACCTGCCGCGCATCACCGAGTTCCATACGCGCCTGGGTGCCGATGAGCGCCTGTTCGCCAAGTACAAGGCGATCCTCGCCACCCCTGCCTCGCAGTCGATGAGCCCGGCTCGGCGCAGGGCGCTGGCGAACACGGTGCGCGATTTCGTGCTCTCCGGCGCCGAGCTGCAGGGCGAGGAGCGGCAGCGCTTCGCGCAGATCCAGGAGTCGCAAGCCGAACTCGCCCGGCGATTCTCCGAGCACGTGCTCGACGCCACCGACAGCCATGCGCTGTACGTCGACGAAGCCGATCTCGACGGCGTGCCCGACGACGCGATTCAGTCCGCGCGCGCCGCGGCGCAGGCCGAGGGCCGCGAGGGCCGCGAGGGCTGCAAGCTCACGCTGCATTTCCCGAGCTACTTCCCGGTCATGCAGTACGGCCGCAACCGCGCGCTGCGCGAGAAGCTGTACACCGCCTACGTCACCCGCGCCAGCGAGTTCGGCCCGAGCGAGCGCGACAACGGGCCGCTGATGCGCGAGCTGCTGGCGCTGCGCCAGGAAGAAGCGCGGCTGCTCGGCAAGTCGAGCTATGCCGAGGTCTCGCTGGTGCCGAAGATGGCCCAGTCACCGCAACAGGTGATCGATTTCCTGCGCGACCTGGCCCGACGCGCACGGCCCGGTGCCGAACGCGACCTGGCCGAGTTGCGCGCGTTCGCGCGCGACGAGCTGGGCCTGCCCGACCTGCAGGCCTGGGACATGCCGTTCGCCAGCGAGCGCCTCAAGGAGAAGCGCTACGCCTTCAGCGACCAGGAGGTCAAGCCGTACTTCGTGCAGGAGCGCGTGCTCGATGGGCTGTTCCGCATCATCGAGACCCTCTTCGAAGTGCGCATCCGGCCCGACGCGGCGCCGGTGTGGCACCCGAGCGTGCGCTTCTATCGCATCGAGCGCCCTTCGGCAGGCGATGCCGCGCCGGAACTGGTCGGCCAGTTCTACCTCGACCCGCACGCTCGCGCGGGCAAGCGCCCCGGCGCCTGGATGGACGGCATGCGCGAGCGCTGGGCGCGCCCCGGCAGCGGCCTGCAGACGCCGGTGGCGCACCTGGTGTGCAACTTTGCGCCACCGCTGGACGGCCGCCCTGCGCTGCTCACGCACGACGACGTTCAGACCCTCTTCCATGAATTCGGCCATGGCCTGCATCACCTGCTGACGCAGGTGGACGACCTCGGCGTGTCGGGCATCTCGGGCGTCGAGTGGGATGCGGTGGAACTGCCCAGCCAGTTCATGGAGAACCTGTGCTGGGAGTGGGAGGTGCTGCAGCGCCTGACGGCGCACGTGGACAGCGGCGAGCCGCTGCCGCGCCACCTGTTCGACCGCATGCTGGCGGCGAAGAACTTCCACAGCGGGCTGCAGATGCTGCGCCAGGTCGAGTTTTCGCTGATCGACATGCGGCTGCACGCCGAACCCGGCAACGAGTCGCGCATCGACGCGCTCGCCGCCGAAGTACGCGCCGAGGTGTCGCTGGTGCCCACGCCGGCGTTCAACCGCTTCCTGAACAGCTTCTCGCACATCTTCGCCGGCGGCTATGCGGCGGGCTACTACAGCTACAAGTGGGCCGAGGTGCTCTCGGCGGATGCCTGGAGTGCCTTCGAGGAAGCCGCGACCACCGGCTCCGTGCTGGACATGCCCACCGGGCGCCGGTACCGGCGTGCGGTGCTCGAGGCCGGCGGCAGCCGCAGCGCCATGGAAAGTTTCAAGACGTTTCGGGGCCGCGAGCCTCGCATCGACGCGCTGCTGCGGCACCAGGGGCTCGACGACGGTGACACGCCCGCGGCGTGAGCAATTGCCGACGACCGCGCTTGTGCATGGCCTGCGCATGGGTACCATTGCCGACGCGCGGCCTTTCGCCGTGCCGGAGTTCGCCATGACCACGACGATGCGACCACTGTCCCGACTGCCCGGCCTGAGCCTGCGTGCTGCCGTGTGCGCCGCCGCCTGCCTCGCCGCCGGCCCGAGCCTGGCGCTGTACAAGGTCGTCGGCCCGGACGGCAAGGTCACCTACACCGACCGGGCCCCTACGTCGAGCGAAGGTCGCGTCAGCCCGCTGAACAGCCGCGCCGTCGCGGTCGAGGCCGAACCGGCCATGCCGGCCGAACTGCGCCAGGCCCTCAGCCGCTACCCGGTGACGCTTTACACGATCGCGGGCAGCTGCGAGCCCTGCGACGCCGCGCGCGCACTGCTGCGCACGCGTGGCGTGCCCTATGCCGAGCGGCAGGTCGTCAGCGCCGAAGACGGCGACGCCTTCCAGAAGCTCACCGGCGGCCGCGATGCACCGGTGCTGGCCATCGGCACGCAGCAATTGCGCGGCCTGTCGCCGGACACCTGGAATTCCTACCTCGATTCCGCCGGCTACCCGCGCGAGTCGAAACTGCCGCCGGGTTATGCCTTCGCGTCGCCCTCGCCGCTGACCGAACGCCGCGAAGCGCCTGCGCGCCAGGCGCCCACCGCCGCAGCGCCGGCAGAACCGGCACCGCCCGCCGAGGGCAAGTTCAGGTTCTGAGCGGTTCGGGCAGCGCGATGCGCCTGGCCGGCACGCTGCCGGCACCCACCGCCGCACCCATCAGCCAGAACAAGGTCGAGGCCCCCACCGCCGCGCCCAGCGCGCCGAACAGCAGCGGCATCAATGCGCTCGACAGGTTGATCGTCATCGAGCGCAGCGCGATCGCCTCGCCATGCCGCTCGGGCGGCGTGATCTGGTGCAGCGTGGTCATGATCATCGGCTGCACCGCGCCCAGCGCCAGGCCGAGTGCCGCGGCGAGCACACCCATCAGCCAGGCCGCCTGCGCGAACGGATAGAGCGCGAACACGCCGGCCGCCCAGAGCATCGCGCCAGCGAGCACCTGGCCTTCGCGCAGGTGCTGCGCAATCATCGGAATCGCCAGCCGGATCGCCGCGACCGAGATGGCGAACACACCGAGGATCAGGCCGATCGCCGAGGCCGAAAAGCCGCGCTCGTGGCCGATCACCGGCACCAGGAAGGCGTGCACGTCCCAGCTCGACGAGAGCAGCCAGTTCACCGCCAGCAGACGGCGCAGCCCCGGCGTGCGGAACAGGTCCCAGGCGCGTGGCCGCACGGCGTCGGCCGGGCGGTGCGCCGGCGGCTCGCGCGGCACGCGGCGCGCCCAGGCCAGCGCGCCGAAAGGCAGCACCAGCAACACGGCGTAGGCGGCGCGAAAGCCGCCCAGGTCGATCAGCGCACCAGCCAGCACCGGGCCGACCACGTTGGACAGCGCCGGCGCCAGGCCGAGCCAGCTGAACACGCGCTTGAGCGCTGTCGGGTCGGTGGCCGTGCGGCCGGCGGTGCGCTGGATCGCGATCAGGCCGACGTTGGCGCCCGCACCCACCAGCATGGCAGCGACGCACATCGCAGCGAAGGTCCACTGCGGCCACCAGGTCACGGCCAGCGCCACTGCCGCGCCGGCCACGACGAGTGCCACGGCGATGCGCATCGGGTGGTGGTAGCCGCGGCGATCGGCCAGCCGCCCGGCCTGCAGCGCCAGCACGATCGGCGCTGCGGCGAACAGCCCCATCAGCACGCCCACCACCCACGGCGCATGGCCCTCGCGCAAGGCCTGCAGCGGCGCGGCCATGCGCACGCCGGCCATGCAGGAATGCAGGCAGATCTGGCCGACGATCAGCGCGACCAGGACACGATCCACCTCAGGACACGTCCTCGTCGGTGGCGGTGTCGGAGTCCAGGCCGGGCAGCAGGGTCTGGGTGCGCGTGTCGCTCAGGCCCTCGACCGACTTCAGGCGCCGCGCCATCACATTGGTGCGCGTCTGCGCGGCGTCGATGGTGTCGGAAGCTTCCTTGAGCTTCTTCTGCGTCTTCGCCAGCACGTCGCCGAACTTGCCGAACTCGGTCTTCACCGCGCCCAGCACCTCCCACACTTCGGCGCTGCGCTTTTCCAGCGCCAGCGTGCGGAAGCCCATCTGCAGGCTGTTCAGCGTGGCCAGCAGCGTGGTCGGGCCGGTCAACATGACGCGGTACTCGCGCTGCAGCGCTTCGGTCAGGCCTGGCCGGCGCAGTGCCTCGGCGTAGAGGCCTTCGGTGGGCACGAACAGGATGGCGAAGTCGGTGGTGTGCGGCGGAGCGACGTACTTCTCGCGGATGGTCTTGGCCTCCAGGCGCAGCCGCTGCTCGATGGCACGGCCGGCGAGCTCGGCGGCCGCCGCGTCGGCGCGCTCCTGCGCGTCGAGCAGGCGCTCGTAGTCCTCGCGCGGGAACTTGGCGTCGATCGGCAACCACAGCGGCACGCCGTCGGCACGCTGGCCCGGCAGCTTGATCGCGAACTCGACACGCGCGCCGCTGCCCGGCACCGTCTCGACGTTGGTGGCGTACTGCTCCGGCGTGAACACCTGCTCGAGCAGGCCGGCGAGCTGCACCTCGCCGAACACGCCGCGTGTCTTCACGTTGTTCAGCACGCGGTTCAGCGAGCCGACGTCCTTGGCCAGGCCCTGCATCTCGCCGAGGCCCTTGTGCACCTGCTCGAGCCGGTCGGCCACCTGCTTGAAGCTCTCGCCCAGGCGCTGCTCGAGCGTGGCGTGCAGCTTCTCGTCGACGGTGGCGCGCATCTGCTCGAGCTTTTTCTCGTTGTCGGCCTGGATGCTCTGCAGCCGCTGCTCGATGGTCGTGCGCATCAGCTCCAGGCCGCGCTCGTTGCCCTGCGACAGCGCCTGCAAGCGCTCGCCCTGCGCGTCGGCGAAACGCTTGAGCGAGGCGTCCTGCGACTCGCGCGCCGACTGCGACAGCTGCGCCAGCGATTGCGTGGCCGCCTGCAGCGACTGGCCGACCTGCTGCTGCATGGTGGCCAGCTGGGTGCGGAAGGAATCGATCTGCTCGTTCTGCGTGCGCGCCACGTCGCCCTGCTGGGTCAGCAGCGTCTGCTGGAACAGCGACAGCGTCTGCGAGAGCTCCTGGCGCGTGCCGCGCGCGCTCTCCTGCACCTCGTTGCGCAGCTCGCGCCCCTGGCGCTCGGCGTCTTCGCGCAGTTCGTTCTGGAGGCTGGTGTCCGCGCGCCGCAGCAGCAGCCAAAGCAGTAGGAGCAGGTTCAGCGCCGCCAGCGCCACGAGGGTCCATTCGAGCATGCCGCGATTGTGACAGTGACCCGTTTCGGCACGCCCTGCAGAGTTAGCGGCGAAAGGGTATCGTCGGCGCCGCGCCGGAGCAGCAGCCCGGCCGAACGCGACATCAAAACACCGACGAGAGGCAAACCATGGTCACCCTGAACGTCAACGGCAAGGCGAAGAACGTCGACGCCGAAGCCGACACCCCGCTGCTGTGGGTGCTGCGCGAGAACCTGCAGCTCACCGGCACCAAGTTCGGCTGCGGCATGGCGCTGTGCGGCGCCTGCACCGTGCACCTGGACGGCAAGCCGGTGCGCTCCTGCTCTACCCCGATCTCGGCCGCCGCCGGCAAGAAGATCACCACCATCGAAGGCGTGGGCGCCACCCGCACCGGCAAGGCCGTGCAGGCCGCCTGGGCGAAGATCGACGTGCCGCAATGCGGTTACTGCCAGTCCGGCCAGATCATGAGCGCGTGTGCGCTGCTGGCCGAGAAGAAGGCTCCGACCGACGGCGACATCGATGGCGCCATGAGCGGCAACATCTGCCGCTGCGGCACCTACAACGAGATCCGCGCGGCCATCAAGGACGCGTCGGTCACGCTGGTGAAGGGAGCCTGAGCATGGACACGCTGAAAACCTCCCGCCGCGGCTTCCTGAAGAGCAGCACCGGTGCGGCCCTGAGCATCGGCTTCGCGCTGCCGCTGGCCGGCTTGTCGGGGCGCCTCGACGCCGCCACGCCCTTCTCGCCCAACGCCTTCCTGCGCATCGGCAGCGATGGTCAGGTCACCGTGATCTGCGGTTCGGCCGAAATGGGCCAGGGCGTGCTGACCGCCATCCCGATGCTGGTCGCCGAAGAGCTCGATGCCGACTGGAAGACGGTGCGCGTCGAGCAGGCACCGGTCGACAAGGCCTACAACAACCCGATGTTCCAGATGCAGGCCACCGGCGGCTCGACCACGGTGCGCGCCTTCTGGGAGCCGATGCGCCAGGCCGGCGCCGCGGCGCGCGAGATGCTCGTGGCCGCCGCCGCCGCGCAGTGGAAGGTGCCGGCGGCCGAGTGCCGCACCGAGGCCGGCCAGGTCATCCACAAGAGCGGCAAGAAGCTGGGTTACGGTGCGCTCACGGCGGCGGCCGCCCAGCTGCCCGTGCCGGCCACGCCGGTGCTGAAGGATCCGAAGGACTTCCGCATCCTGGGCAAGCGCACGCGCCGTCTGGACACGCCGGGCAAGCTCAACGGCACGGCGAAGTACGGCATCGACGCGCAGGTGCCCGGCATGCTGGTGGCCGTGATGGCGCGCGCGCCGCAGCCCGGCGCCAAGCCGGCGAAGGTCGACGACAGCAAAGCCAAGGCCGTCAAGGGCGTCAGGCAGGTCATCACCCTCCCGAGTGGCGTGGCCGTGCTGGCCGACGGCTACTGGGCGGCCAAGAAGGGCCGCGACGCGCTGGCCATCGACTGGGACCTGGGCGCCGCGAAGGACCTGTCCTCGGCCAAAGTCAGCGCGATGCTGGCCGAAGGTGCCGGCGAGCCGGATGCGGTGGCGGTCGACCTCGGCAACACCAAGGACGCCGCGGCGACCGGCGCGAAGTCGGTGGACGCCACCTACGAAGCGCCCTACCTCGCGCATGCCTGCATGGAGCCGATGAACTGCACCGCCTGGGTTCAGGGCGACTCGGTGGAGATCTGGGTGGGCACGCAGAGCCAGGGGCCGAACCAGGGCATCCTGAGCCAGGTGGCCTCGGTCACGCCGGCCAAGGTGAAAGTCAACACGTTGATGCTCGGCGGCGGTTTTGGCCGCCGCTTCGCCCCCGACTTCACGATCGATGCGACGCTGCTGTCGAAGATCTCCGGCAAGCCGGTCAAGCTGATCTACACCCGTGAGGACGACATGGCCGCCGGCTTCTTCCGTCCGGCCTCGGTGACGAAGTTCGAGGCCGTGCTGGACGGCCAGGGCCGGCCGACGATGCTCAAGGCCGGCGTCGGTTCGCCGTCGATCATGGCCGCGTCAGGCTTCATGAAGATCCCGGACAACGGCGTCGACACCTTCGCGATGGAAGGCATCGCCGACCACCCCTACGACATCGCCAACCAGCGCCTGGCCTACGGCCGCAAGGAGCCGGGGCCGCAGGTGTGGTTCTGGCGCTCGGTGGGTCACTCGCAGAACATCTTCTTCATCGAGAGCTTCATCGACGAGCTCGCCGCCGCGGCCAGGCAGGACCCGTACGAGTACCGCCGCGCGCTGCTGACCAGGCAGCCGCGCTACAAGGGCGTGCTCGAGCTGGCCGCGCAGAAGGCCGGCTGGGGCTCGCCGCTGCCGGCGGGCGTGTTCCGCGGCATCGCGGTGGCGCAGAGTTTCGGCAGCTACGTGGCCGAGGTGGCCGAGGTGTCGATCGGTGCCGACGGAACGCCCAAGGTGCACCGTGTCGTCGCCGCGGTGGACTGCGGCATGACGGTGAACCCGCTGACCATCGAGCGGCAGATCGAAGGCGCCATCGTCTACGGCCTGTCGGCGGCGCTGTACGGCCGCATCTCGTTCAAGGACGGGCGTGTCGAGCAGGGCAACTTCAACGACTACCCGGTGCTGCGCATGAACGAGATGCCCAAGGTCGAAGTGCACATCGTGCCGAGCACCGAGAAGCCCGGCGGCATCGGCGAACCCGGCACACCGCCGATCGCTCCGGCGGTGGCCAACGCCATCTTCGCGGCGACGGCCAAGCGGCTGCGCAGCCTGCCGTTCGACACGGCGCAGCTGAAGAAAGCCTGATCAGGCCTTCAGCGGCAGCACCTGCGGGTTGACCGGCGTCGGCGGCGCCGCGTCGGTCAGTGCCGCGATCAGATTGTCGACCGCGAGGTCGGCCATCGCGCGGCGCGTGGCCACCGTGGCGCTGGCGATGTGCGGCGTCAGCACGACGTTGGGCACGGAGAGCAGATCTGGGTGCAGCTTCGGCTCGCCCTCGAACACATCCAGCCCCGCTGCGGCGATCGTGCGCGCACGCAGTGCCGCGGCCAGCGCGGCGTCGTCGACCACGCCGCCGCGGGCGATGTTGGTCAGCGTGGCGGTCGGCTTCATCTGCGCAATCTCGGCCGCGCCGATGGCGTGGTGGCTGGCGGCCGAATAAGGCACCACGAGCACGAGGTGGTCGGCCATGCGAAGCAGTTCTTCCTTCGAGACGTAGCGGGCACCGAGCGGCGCCTCCTGCTCGGGCGAGAGCCGGCTGCGGTTGTGATAGATCACCTTCATGCCGAAGCCCAGCGCGCCGCGCCGCGCGATCGCCTGCCCGATGCGGCCCATGCCCAGGATGCCCAGCGTCGCGCCATGCACGTCGCTGCCGGTGAACATGTCGTAGGACCAGCGCGTCCATTCGCCCCGCCGCAGGAAATGCTCGCTCTCGGCCATGCGCCGCGCGGTGGCCATCATCAGCGCGAAGCCGAAGTCGGCCGTCGTTTCGGTCAGCACGTCGGGCGTGTTGGTGGCCAGCACACCGCGCGCATTGCAGGCGTCGATGTCGATGTTGTTGTAGCCCACCGCCATGTTGCACACCGCGCGCAGTTGCGGGTTGGCGGCCAGCACCTCGGCATCGATGCGCTCGCTGCCGGTGATGAAGGCCCCGGCCTTGCCCTTCAGGTGCTCGATGAGTTCGGCCTTGCTGTAGATGCGGTCGGCGGGGTTGTCCTCGACTTCGAAGTGCACGCGCAGCCGGTCGACGATGTCGCCGAACACGGCGCGGGCCACGAGCACGGCAGGGCGGCGGCTCACTTGGAGACTCCTTGGGTGGCCGCCGGCTGGGCCGCGGCGCGTTCGTTGATCGGGTGCCCGTGCCAGCCGAGCAGCACGAGCATGACCATGAAGCCGAGCACGTAGCCCACCGCCACGTGCCAGCCGCCGCGCAGCCAGTGGCCGACCGAGCGGGCTTCCGGGTACATGTTGGACAGCGCCACGCCGGCCGACGAACCGAACCAGATCATCGAGCCGCCGAAGCCCACCGCATAGGCCAGGAAGCCCCAGTCGTAGCCGTCCTGGCGGATGGCCAGCGCGGTCAGCGGAATGTTGTCGAACACCGACGACACGAAGCCCAGGCCGAAAGCCGTCTGCCACGAGGCCACCGGCAGCTGGTCCACCGGCATCAGCGAGGCGCACCACACCAGCGCGAGCAGGAAGATGCTGCCCTTGAACGCACCGGGCAGCAGGCTCCAGCTCGGCGTGCGCACCGGCGCCGTGACCAGGATGGCCAGCACCACCGCCATGCCGATGACCGGCAGGTGATCGAGCACCGCAGGATTGTTGAGGTTGAACCAGAGATTCGCCGCCACGGCAGCGAGCAGGATCGCGACGACCACGCCGAGCCGGCCGTACTCGACGTGCACGCCGGGAGCATCGTCCTTCTGGATCGGCTGGTAGTCATGCTGCTGCTTGGCGGCAATGACGCCGAAGAACATCAGCGCCGCGAAGCCACCGATGTAGGCCTCGACCACCCACAGCGGGCTGGCGCCGGCGATCCACATCATCGTGGTGGTGGTGTCGCCGACGACGCTGCCGGCGCCCCCGGCGTTCGAGGCCGCCACGATGGCGGCGAGGTAGCCGATGTGCACGCGCCGCGCAAACAGCACCGAGGCCATGGTGCCGCCGATCATCGCGGCGGCGATGTTGTCGAGGAAACCCGACATCACGAACACGCCGATCAGCAGCACGAAGCCGCCTTTCCAGTCGTCGGGCAGCAGGTGCGGCAGGATCTCCGGCAGGCGGCTCTTCTCGAAATGGTCGGCCAGCAGCGCGAAGCCCAGCAGCAGCCCGAGCAGGTTGGCCAGCGTGACCCATTCATGGCCGGCGTGGGCCGCCAGGCCGCCCATGCCGGCGCCGGCCTTGAAGCCGGTGACGAGCAGCTGGTACAGCGTGATCGCCAGCGCCCCGCCCAGCGCGACCTTGAGCGCGTGGTGGTGCAGCGTGGCCACGCCCAGCAGCGTGAGTGCGAACAGCACGAAATCGAACGGGATCCCCAGCAACGACATGATTGTTCCTCCGCGGCCCCGCGCTCGACGTGGGCGCGACGGCTTCTCCTGCCGCCGGGATTCTAGGGACCGGGCCGGCCCCGCACTCAGTCGTGGAACCGGGTGAAACCCTGCACCGGCTCGCGCTCGGTGATCAGCGTGTTCTCGATCGCACTCGGGTCGGCGTGCCCGAGCGACATGCCGCACACCACCATCTCGTCGTCGGCCAGGCCGAGCTGCGCTTCGATGATGCGGTGGAACTGCGTGAAGGCCGCCTGCGGGCAGGTGTCCAGCCCGCGCGCGCGCGCTGCGACCATGATGTTCTGCAGGAACATGCCGTAGTCGAGCCAGCTGCCCTGCTGCATCACGCGGTCGATGGTGAAGATCAGCCCGACCGGCGCATCGAAGAAGGCGTAGTTGCGGCCGTGCTGCTCGTGCATGCGCGCCTTGTCGGTCTTGCCGATGCCCAACAGGCCGTACAGGTCCCAGCCGACCTTGCGGCGGCGGTCGATGTAGGGCGAGGCCCACTGCGTCGGGTAGTAGGCGTACTCCTCGCTGTGCCTGCCGCGCTCGTCGGGGTCGTCGAAGGCGGCGCGGATGGCGGTGCTCAACCGCTGCTTCGCGTCACCGGTGAGCACGTGCACTTTCCAGGGCTGCGTGTTCGTGCCCGAAGGTGCGCGGGCGGCGACGCGCAGGATGTCCTGGATCGTCTCGCGCGGCACCGGCGTGCTCAGGTAGGCGCGGATCGAGTGGCGCGAGGTGATGGCGTCGTCGACGGCCTGCGTGGTGTGGACGGTGTCGGTCATGCGGTGGCGATCAGGGGTTGCAGGGCGGCGCGCAGGGCTTCGGGCAGTTCGACCGGGCGGCGCGTGACACGGTCGACGTAGACATGGATGAAGTGGCCGGCGGCCGCCGTCTCCGGTGCGTCGAGGGCGAACAGGCCGACTTCGTAGCGCACCGAACTGCGGCCGACATGGCCGACACGCAGCCCGGCCTCGACCTTCTGCGGGAAAGCCAGCGACGCGAAGTAGTTGCAGCGCGTCTCGATCACCAGGCCGATCACGTCACCGGCATGGATGTCGAGCGCGCCGGCCTCGATGAGGTAGCCGTTCACTGCCGTATCGAACCAGCCGTAGTAGACGACGTTGTTGACGTGCCCATAGGCGTCGTTGTCGGCCCATCGGGTCTGGATCGGCATGAAGTGGCGGTAGGCGCCGCGCGGTTCGGCGTGGGGGCGGTGGCTCATGAGGCGACATTGTTCCATTGCCGCCAGCTCGCCAGCGCCTCGTGCAGCGTGCGATGCTGGATCGCCACTGTGTCGGCGATGTCGCGGCCATAACCGCCGGCCATGCTCACCGCGACCGGGATGCGGCGCTCGCGGCAGGCGGTGAACACGCGCCGGTCGCGCTCGGCCAGGCCTGCAGCGCTGAGCTTCAGCCGGCCGAGCCGGTCGCCCTCGTGCGGATCGGCCCCGGCCAGATAGAACACCAGTCCGGGCGGCGTGCTGCCGTGGCGCGCCCACAGCTGCTCCAGCGCCGCATCGAGCGCCGCCAGGTACGGCACGTCGGTGCAGCCATCCGGGAGTTCGACGTCGAGGTCACTCGCCTCCTTGCGGAAGGGGAAGTTCTTCGCGCCGTGCAGCGACAGCGTGAACACCGTCGGGTCGTCGCGGAAGATCGCCGCCGTGCCGTTGCCCTGGTGCACGTCGAGGTCGATCACGGCCACGCGCAGCCCACCGGCCACGGAGCGCCGCTGGCGGTGCCATTCGGCCTGCATCAGCCGGGCAGCCACGGCGGCGTCGTTGAAGACGCAGTAGCCGCCGCCCTTGTCGGCGCTGGCGTGGTGGGTGCCACCGGCCAGGTTGACAGCGACGCCCTCGGCCAGCGCGGCGCGGGCGGCGCCGATGGTCGCGCCCACCGAGCGGCGCGAGCGCTCAACCATGCGCTCCGTCCACGGGAAGCCGATCTCGCGCTGCATCACCGCAGACAACGTGCCCTGCAGCACCGCGCCGATGTAGGACGGGTCGTGCGCCAGCGCCAGTTCGCCCTCGCTGGCCGGCTCGGCCGGGCGCAGCCGGAATCCAGGCTCGCCGTCGATGCGCTCGCGCAAGAGCCGGTACTTGGGCATCGGGAAGCGGTGCCCTGGCGGCAAGGGCAGCACGAACTGGTCTGAATAGAAGGCTTGCATGGACTGGCCGCATTCTGCCGCCCGGTGCCCGGCGGGCTGCCCGCTAGGAGAAGCCCTCTAACAATGATGCACTGCAGCAAAAAGTGCTTGAAGTTTGCCGGACGGTGCATATACTTCGATCCATGCTGCAGTGCAACAAATCTGCGGCAACCTCGAATCCACCCACTCGAACCGGAGACCCGCATGTCCTTCCTCACCGCTGAACAAGTCATTGCCGCCAACAAGGCCAACGTCGAAACCCTGTTCGGTCTGACCAACAAGGCTTTCGAAGGCGTCGAGAAGCTCGTCGAGCTGAACCTGCAGGTCGCCAAGGCCGCCCTGAGCGAAGCCGCCGACACGACCAAGGCCGCCATGTCGGTCAAGGACGCGCAGGAGCTGTTCGCCCTGCAAGCCGGCCTGCTGCAACCGGCCGCCGAGAAGGCCGCCGCCTACAGCCGCCACCTGTACGACATCGCTGCCTCGACCAACGCCGAAGTGGGCAAGGTCGCCGAAGTGACCGCCGCCGACGCGCAGAAGAAGTTCATGGCCGTCGTCGACACCGCCGTCAAGAACGCCCCGGCCGGCACCGAGAACGCCGTCGCCCTGGTGAAGTCGGCCGTCGCCGCCGCCAACAACGCCTACGAAAGCGTGCACAAGGCTGCCAAGCAGGCTGCCGAAGTCGCCGAAGCCAACTTCCAGGCCGTGACCACCACCGCCGTGAAGGCCACGCAAGCTGCAACCAAGGGCAAGCGCGCTGCCTGAAGGAAAGCCCGGGGAGGTTCGCCCTGAGCGCAAATACTTGCGCCGGGGTTGAACTAACCGGGGAGCACCCGATCTATCGAGAGCCGCAAGCCCTGCTTGTGGTCTCCCTGAAAGGTTGTCTCCTCGGTACCACCAGGTACCTTCGAAGGCCCGGCTGTGCCGGGCCTCTTCTTTTGGGGCGCTCGATCCGACCGTTCAGTGAGTCTTGGCGGCGAGCTTGGAACGCAGTTCGGCCAGGGCCGCCAGCGTGGCCTCCCGGCCGGCCTGGATCGATTTCTTGCGCGCCGCGAAGTCGGCTCCCGACACGCCCGGCAGGCGCGGCCGCAGCACCACGTCGGCATCGCGCAGCTCGAAGTTGTTGATGCTGCGCCCCATGATCGCGAAGGTCTGCAGCAGCATGCGCATGGCGTCGCCGGTGGCATTGCCATCCGGCGCGGCCGAGATGTCCACCGCGATGACCAGCTCGGCCCCCATCTGCCGGGCAAAGCGCACCGGCACCGGCGAGACCAGGCCGCCGTCCACGTACTCCCGCGCACCGATGCGCACCGGCTGGAACACCGCCGGCACCGCACTCGAGGCACGCACCGCCATGCCGGTATCACCACGCTGGAAGAGGATGGGCGCGCCCGAGTCGAGGTCGGTGGCGACGATGCCCAGCGGCACCGCCATGGCCTCGATCGTCCTGCCGCCGGTGTGTTCGCGCACGAACCTGGCCAGCGCCTCGCCGCGGATCAGCCCGCGGCCCGGAAACGCCCAGTCGGTGATTGCCGACTCGTCCATTGCATCGGCCAACTGGACCAGTTCGGCCGGCCGCTTGCCCGATGCATAGAGCGCAGCGACCAGGCTGCCCGCCGAGGTACCGACCACCAGATCGGGGCGAAGGCCGCTTTCTTCCAGCGCCTGGATCACGCCGATGTGGGCGAAGCCACGCGCCGCCCCACCACCCAGAGCCAGGCCGATGCGAGGCGGCTTGGGAGGCGGCGGCGGCGGCGCCGCGGCCGGGGGTGGCTCCACCGGCACCGCGGGCGGTGGCAACTGGGGAGCCGTCTGGCAGCCCGCCATCGCCACGGTGGCAGCCGCCATCGCCAGTTGCAGCCACCGCCGACGGTGCATCGAACCCTTCATATTCCCCTCAGGCATAAACAAGCAACATAAAAGTACTTCTCATATATATAGATGCTTCCTAGAGTCCAGCCTTCGGATCGCCACCCTGGCGCCCGTTCACCACTTGGCGACCCCATGGACTGGATTGCGATTCTCAGCGGCTTCGGTGTCGGCGCCATCGTCGGCATGACCGGCGTCGGCGGCGGCTCGCTGATGACGCCGCTGCTGCTGTCGGTGTTCAAGCTGAACCCTGCAGTGGCCATCGGCACCGACCTGTGGTTCGCCGCCGTCACCAAGACGGCCGGATCGGCAGCGCACCACCAGGCCGGCCACGTGCACTGGCGCATCACCGCGCTGCTGCTGGCCGGCAGCATCCCCGCCTCGCTGGCGACCATCGCCTTGATGCATTTCACCGGCATCACCAAGGGCTGGGCCAGCGCGCTGACCTTCTCGCTGGGCATCGCCCTGCTGCTTACCGCCGTGGTGGTGGCCTACAAGCAGGCCTGGCACGCGGTCGGCCTGCGCCTGGAACGCTGGCTGCCCGAGTCGCGCAAGCCGGCGCTGACCGTGCTGTGCGGGCTGATCCTGGGCGTGCTGGTATCGCTGAGCTCGATCGGCGCCGGTGCCATCGGCGCGACGCTGATCATGCTGATCTACCCGCGCCTCGAATCGCATCGCGTCGTCGGCACCGACATCGCCCACGCGGTGCCGCTGACTTTCGTTGCCGGCATCGGCCACGCCACGCTGGGCCATGTGGACTGGGGCCTGCTCGGCGCCTTGCTGATCGGCAGCGTGCCCGGCATCTGGCTCGGCGCGCAACTCACGCGAAAGATGCCCGAGAAGCTGGTGCGTGCGCTGCTGTGCACGGCGCTGGTGACCGCGGGCCTCAAGGTGATTCACTGACATGTACCAATACACCGACTTCGACCGCCGCTTCGTGCAACAGCGCGCCGCGCAATACCGCGACCAGCTCGAGCGCAACCTCGCCGGCAGGCTCGGCGACGACGAGTTCCGCCCGCTGCGCCTGCAGAACGGCTGGTACGTGCAACGCCACGCGCCGATGCTGCGCGTCGCTGTGCCTTACGGCGAGATCCATGCGCGCCAGCTGCGCCAGCTCGCCCGCATCGCGCGCGAGTACGACCGCGGCTACGGCCACTTCACGACGCGCCAGAACCTGCAGTTCAACTGGATCCCGCTGGTGCAAAGCGCCGACGTGATGGACCTGCTCGCGCAAGTCGACATGCACGGCATCCAGACCAGCGGCAACTGCATCCGCAACATCACCAGCGACGCGCTGGCCGGCATCGCCGCCGACGAGCTGATCGACCCGCGCCCGTACTGCGAGGTGCTGCGCCAGTGGAGCACGCTGCACCCGGAGTTCGCCTTCCTGCCGCGCAAGTTCAAGATCGCGGTGACCGGCGCTGCCGAAGACCGCGCCGCGATCGCCTGGCACGACATCGGCCTGCACCTGCGCCAGAACGCGCAGGGCGAGGTCGGCTTCGAGGTGCTGGTCGGCGGCGGCATGGGCCGCACGCCGGTGATCGGCTCACGCATCCGCGAGTTCCTGCCCTGGCAGCAGATCCTCGTCTTCATCGAGGCGATCGTGCGCGTCTACAACCGCTACGGCCGGCGCGACAACCTCTACAAGGCGCGCATCAAGATCCTCGTCAAGGCCGAGGGCCAGAAGTTCTTCGACGCGGTGGAAGAGGAGTTCCGGCACATCCTGAACGACGATGCCGACGGCAGCGCCCACCTGATTCCGCAGGCCGAGCTCGACCGCGTGAAGGCGAGTTTCGTGCTGCCCGAGGGCGTCGCCGAAGCGGGCGCTCCGGCCGCCGCGCCGAAGAATGCCAGCGGCGCCTTCGCGCGCTGGCTGCAACGCAACGTGCATGCGCACCGGCTGCCGGGTTACCGCGCCGTGACGCTCTCGCTCAAGCGCGCCGGCCAGGCGCCGGGCGACGTGACGGCCGAGCAGATGGAATCCGCCGCGGCGATCGCCGAGCGCTTCAGCCACGGCGAGCTGCGTGTCACGCACGACCAGAACCTGCTGCTGCCCTGGGTGCGCGAGAGCGAGCTCGCGGCCCTGTGGGAAGCGGCCAAGGCCGCGACCTTCGCCACGCCGAACATCGGCCTGGTCACCGACATGATCGCCTGCCCTGGCGGCGATTTCTGCGGCCTGGCCAACGCGCGCTCGCTGCCGCTGGCCGCCGAGCTGACGGAGCGGTATGCCGATCTCGACGAGGTCCATGACATCGGCGACATCGACCTGCACATCAGTGGCTGCATCAACTCCTGCGGCCACCACCACAGCGGCCACATCGGCGTGCTCGGCGTCGACAAGGACGGCAGCGAGTGGTACCAGCTGACGATCGGCGGCTCCGACGGCTCCACCCTCAGCGGTGCGGCCGTCCCGGGCAAGGTCATCGGCCCGTCGTTCGCGGCCGACGAGGTGGCCGATGCCATCGAGGCGGTGCTCGACACCTACCGTGCACAGCGCGCCGCCAACGAGCGTTTCATCGACACCGTGCGCCGCATCGGCATCGAGCCCTTCAAGGGCCCGGCCAACGCCGTGCGCCGCAGCACGGCCCACGCGGCCTGAAGCGCGAGGACCCGACCCATGAAATTCATCGACACCCACAAGGACCGCTGGCATGCCCTGGGCGGCGAGGACGGCCCACCCGTCAGCATCAATGCAGAACCGCACCTGCTGCTCGACACGAACCAGTGGCATGCGGCGCGCGCGCAATGGCCGGCCGGCGTGCCGGTGGGCATCAAGCTCGGCAACGACCAGGACGTGGAAGACATCGCCGCCGACCTGCCGCGTTTCGCGCTCGTCGCGCTGCACTTCCCGAAGTGGACCGACGGTCGCGCCTACAGCCAGGCGCGCCTGCTGCGCTCGCGCTATCGATTCCAGGGCGAGGTGCGCGCACTGGGCGACGTGCTGGTGGACATGATGCCGCTGCTGGCACGCACCGGCTTCGATGCCGTGGTGCTGCGCCACGACCAGTCGGTGGATGCCGCGGAACGCGCGCTCGGCTTCTTCCCCGGCCACTACCAGGGCGACGTGGGCGACAACCGGCCGCTGTTCGCCAAGCCGGCAGGCACCGCGCAGGCGCTGGCCAAGGCGCCGTCGCAGGAGTTCGTCAACGCCGGAGCGTCGATATGAGCGCGATCGATCTCTATGCCCGTGCCACCGAGGGCTTCGACGGTCGCGTCGCGCATACCGTGGCCGTGCTGCAGAGCGCGGCCAGCGAACACGCCGGCCGCATCGTGCAGGCCACCAGCCTGGGCGCCGAGGACATGGTCATCACCGACCTGATCGCGCGCCACGGCCTGCCGATCGCCGTGGCCACGCTGGAGACCGGCAAGCTGCACCTGGAGACGATGGCGCTGATCCCGCGCATCGAGCAGCGCTACGGCCTGCAGGTCGAGGTCTATCAACCCGCCGCCGAGACGGTGGTGCACTTCGTCAAGACGAACGGCGAGCGCGCCATGTACGAGAGCCTGGAGCTGCGCAAGGCCTGCTGCGCGATCCGCAAGCTCGAGCCGCTGGCGCGCATGCTCGCCGGCAGCAGCGCCTGGGTCACCGGGCTGCGCCGCGAGCAGTCGGACACCCGTGGCGGTGTGCCTTTCAGCGAAGCGGACGACAAGGGCCGCATCAAGTTCAACCCGTTGGCCGACTGGAGCTGGGCCGACGTGTGGCACTACATCGCCACCCGCGACGTGCCCTACAACCCGCTGCACGACGAGTTCATGCCCAGCATCGGCTGCGCGCCCTGCACGCGCGCCATCGCCGTGGGCGAGCCCTTCCGCGCCGGCCGCTGGTGGTGGGAAGACGAGAAGGCCAAGGAGTGCGGCCTGCATGTGAAGGACGCTCCCGTGTCTGAAGTTTCCGCCCTTGGAGCCCCGCGATGAACGCACCGCTGTCCATCGAGCAACTGCTGCCCGAACTCGACCACACCCACCTCGACTGGCTGGAGGAGGAAGCCATCTTCATCCTGCGCGAGACGGTGGCGGCCTTCGAGCGGCCCGCCCTGCTCTTCTCCGGCGGCAAGGACTCGTGCGTGGTGCTGCGCCTGGCCGAGAAGGCCTTCAAGAGCAAGGGCAAGGACGGGCAGTACAAGGGCCGCCTGCCCTTCCCGCTGCTGCACGTCGACACCGGCCACAACTTCCCCGAGGTGATCGAGTTCCGCGACCGCCGCGTCGCTGAGATGGGCGAGCGTCTCGTCGTCGGCCACCTCGAGGATTCGATCAAGCGCGGCACGGTGCGCCTGTCGCACCCGCTCGAATCGCGCAACGGCCACCAGACCGTGGCGCTGCTCGAGGCGATCGAGGAACACCGCTTCGACGTGCTGATGGGCGGCGCCCGTCGCGACGAGGAGAAGGCGCGCGCCAAGGAGCGCATCTTCAGCCACCGCGACAGCTTCGGCCAGTGGCAGCCCAAGGAGCAGCGCCCCGAGCTGTGGACGCTGTTCAACACGCGCATCCGCCCGGGCGAGCACATGCGCGCCTTCCCGATCAGCAACTGGACCGAACTCGACGTGTGGCTGTACATCGCCCGCGAGAACATCCCGCTGCCCAGCCTGTACTACGCGCACGACCGCCAGGTGATCCGCCGCAAGGGACTGCTGGTGCCCCTGACCGAGGTGACGCCGCCCGAAGCGGGCGAGACGATCGAGACCGCCGAAGTGCGCTTTCGCACCGTCGGCGACATGACCTGCACCTGCCCGGTGGAGAGCCCGGCCGCCAGCGCCACCGAGATCGTCGCCGAGACGCTGAAGGTGACGGTCAGCGAGCGCGGCGCCACGCGCATGGACGATCGCACCTCGGACGCCTCGATGGAGCGCCGCAAGAAGGAAGGTTATTTCTGATGAACACCGCCGCCCCCATCCAGGACCACCGAGCGCTGCGCTTCCTCACCGCCGGCAGCGTCGACGACGGCAAGAGCACGCTGATCGGCCGTCTGCTCTACGACAGCCGTGCCATCCTCGCCGACCAGCTCGACACGCTGGAGAAGAAGGCCGCCGGCGCGCCGATCGACCTGAGCCTGCTGACCGACGGCCTGGAGGCCGAGCGCGAACAAGGCATCACCATCGACGTGGCCTACCGCTACTTCGCCACGCGGGCGCGCAAGTTCATCATCGCCGACGCGCCGGGCCACGAGCAGTACACACGCAACATGGTCACCGCCGCGGCCGGCAGCGACGCCGCCGTGGTGCTGGTCGACATCACCAAGCTCGACACCACGCGCAACCCCGTGCCGCTGCTCGCGCAGACACGCCGCCACGCGCTGCTCGCCCACCTGCTGCGCGTGCCGAGCATCGTGTTCGCGGTCAACAAGCTCGACGCGGTGAACGATCCGGCCCAGGCCTATGCCGCCGTGCGCGACGCGCTGCTCGGGTTCGCCGAGCATGCCGGCATCCGCGTCGCCGGCATCGTGCCGGTGTCGGCATTGCGCGGCGACAACGTCACCCAACCGCTGGATGCCGCCTGGTACGACGGCCCCTCGCTGCTGCAGTTGCTGGAGAGCCTGCCGACCGCGCAGGAGCGCAAGGACGGCGACCTGCTCGTGCCCGTGCAGTACGTGGCACGCGAAGGCGAAGGCACCGGCAATCAGCCGCGCACGCTGTGGGGCCGCATCGCCCATGGCCGCGTGAAGGCCGGCGACACGGTGCAGCTGTTCCCGAACGGCGAAGTCGCCACCGTGGCCGAAGTGCGCCTGGCCGGCGAGGTGGTCGACGTGGTCGAGGCCGGGCAGTCGGCCGGCATCGTGCTCGACCGCCAGATCGACGTGTCGCGCGGCGACTGGATCGGCACGCCGAAGACCATCCACGCGGCGCAACGCTTCTCGGCCACGCTGGCCTGGCTGGACACCGAGCCCGCCGTGATCGGCCGCAAGTACTGGGTGCGCCACGGCAACCGCTGGGTGCAGGCGCGCATCACCGCCATCGAGAGCCGCCTGGACATACATTCGCTCGATGCGATCGACGCGCACGAACTCGCCGTCAACGAGATCGGCCATGTGATCGTCGAGACGCAGCAGCCGCTGCCGGTGGAGAGCTACGAGACCAACCGCGTCGGCGGCGCACTGATCGTCGTCGACCCGGCGAGCAACCGCACCAGCGGCGCGCTGCTCGTCAAGGCCGCGGCCTGAACGTGGGTACCGTCGTCTTCATCGGCGCCGGCCCGGGCGCGGCGGATCTCATCACGCTGCGCGGCGCTCGCCGCCTCGCCCGGGCCGACGTGGTGCTGTTCGACGCACTCACCGACCCGACGCTGCGCGAGCTGGCGCCGCGTGCCAAGTGGGTGAACGTCGGCAAGCGGGGCTTTGCGGACAGCACCGGCCAGGCGACCATCAATGCGCTGCTCGTTCGCCATGCCCGCGAGTCGGGTCTGGTCGTGCGGCTCAAGGGCGGCGACCCGAGCGTGTTCGGCCGGCTCGAGGAGGAACTCGAGGCCCTGGCGCAGGCCGGCATCGCCTGCGAGGTGATCCCCGGGGTCACCGCGGCTCTGGCGGCCGCCGCTCACATGCAGCGCCCGCTCACGCGCCGCGGCCAGGGCCGCAGCGTCAGCCTCACCACCGCGATGACGCGCGAAGGCGCACTGCGCGGCGGCCACAGTGCCGATACCGAGGTCTTCTACATGGCGGGCAAGCAGCTCGCTGCCCTGTCGCGCCGCCTGCTCGATGCGGGCTGGGCGGCCGGCACACCGGTCTGCGTGGTCTCGCGTGCCGGCTGGCCCGACGCACTGCACAGCAGCCACTCGCTGGCCACGCTGGGCCAGGCCACGGTGCTGCATGCCGGTCGGCCCACGGTGGTGACGGTGGGTGCGGGCGCCCATCCTCTTGCGGCAGTGTCGTTTCAAGGGTCAGAATCCCCTGCCCTTGAGGCCGGTCAAGAGCAAGAGGAAACCCTGAGACCTTAAAATCACGGGCTTTCCGGCGTCCGTCGCCCCCCAACACCCAAGAGTCGCATCCCATGACCCACGTCGTCCTCGAATCCTGCATCCGCTGCAAGTACACCGATTGCGTGGATGTCTGCCCGGTCGACTGCTTCCGCGAAGGCCCGAACTTCCTGACGATCGACCCCGACGAGTGCATCGACTGCGCCGTCTGCATCCCGGAGTGCCCGGTCAATGCCATCGTCCCCGAGGAAGACGTGCCGGGCAACCAGCAGCACATGATCAAGCTGAACGCCGACCTGGCGAAGAACTGGCCGAGCATCACCAAGCGCAAGGCCCCGCTGCCCGACGCCGACGAGTGGAAAGACCGTACCGGCAAGCTCGGCGAACTGAAGAAATAAACCCAAACGGCGGCCCTGGCGGCCCGCGCAGAACATGGAACCGAAGTTGAACGACGAAGTGGCTCGCACCGCCGGTGCGCACGAGGGCCCGATCGAAACCGATGCGGTGATCGTCGGGGCCGGCCCGGTGGGCCTGTTCCAGGTGTTCGAACTCGGCCTTCTCGAGATCAAGGCGCACATCATCGACTCGCTCGCCTACCCCGGCGGCCAGTGCATCGAGCTGTACCCCGACAAGCCGATCTACGACATCCCCGCTGTGCCCGTGTGCACCGGCAAGGAACTCACCGACAACCTGCTCAAGCAGATCGAGCCCTTCGGCGCCACCTTCCACCTGGGCCAGGAGGTCACCGTCGTCCAGAAGCAGGAAGACGGCCGCTTCTACGTCGAGACGGCCAAGGGCACGCGCTTCCTGACCAAGACCATCTTCATCGCCGGCGGAGTGGGCTCGTTCCAGCCGCGCACGCTGAAGGTCGATGGCCTTGACGCCTACGACGACAAGCAGGTCTTCTACCGCGTCAAGAGCCCGTCGCAGTTCGCCGGCAAGAACCTCGTCATCATCGGCGGCGGTGATTCGGCGCTCGACTGGACGCTGAACTTCGTGCAGGACGGCCCGAACAAGGCCGAGAGCGTGATCCTGATCCACCGCCGCGACGGCTTCCGAGCCGCGCCGGCCAGCGTGGCCAAGATGCGCGAGCTGTGCGAGGCCTACGAGATGCAGTTCATCGTCGGCCAGGCCACGGGCATCGAGGAGCGCGACGGCAAGCTCAGCGGCATCAAGATCACCGGCGGCGACGGCGTGACGCGCGTGGTGCCGATGGACATGCTGCTGGTGTTCTTCGGCCTGAGCCCCAAGCTCGGCCCGATCGCCGAATGGGGCCTGAACATCGAGCGCAAGCAGATCGTGGTGGACACCGAGAAGTTCGAGACCAGCACGCCGGGCATCTTCGCGGTGGGCGACGTGAACACCTACCCGGGCAAGAAGAAGCTGATCCTGTCGGGCTTCCACGAGGCGGCGCTGGCGGCGTTCGCGGCGGCGCCGTACATCTTCCCGGACAAGCGCATCCACCTGCAATACACGACCACCAGCCCGAAGCTGCACAAGGTGCTGGGCGTGGAGACGCCGAACTTCGATTGACGGCGCTGGTCGCCTATCGGCAGGACGGAAGGCGGGGCCGCAATCGCGGCCCCTTCTCTTTTGCTTGATAATTCTTCTGCGGCACACGACTCGTGCGCCGCATCCGCTAGGGGTGTTGGCCCGTTCGCTTGCGAACGAGCCGACTGAGAGAGTCCCTTCGAACCTGATTGAGGTAATCCTCGCGCAGGGAAGCATGGTCGAAGCGCCGCGGTCTGCGGCTGCGCCGACCCCGCCGACCTGCCATCGACCGTCAAGGATCCACGATGGCAAACATTCACCGCCCACCCACCCACTTCCGATCCCGAACGCCGCTGGTGCTGGCACTCGGCCTGGCCTTTCAGAACGGCTGGGCACAGAACGCGGGCAGCGAGACCCAGCTCGCGCCGGTGCTCGTGCTGGGCCGCGCCACGCCCGTCGCCACGGCGGCCGGCTGGGGCGACCTGCCGCTGTCGCTCGCGCCGCTGCAAGCCAGCGTCTTCGGCGCCGAGCAGTTGAAAGACCGCGGCGTGCAGCGCCTGTCGGACATCACCTCCTTCGATGCCGGCGTGAGCGATGCCTACAACACCGAGGGCTACTGGGACTACCTGACGGTGCGCGGCTTCGTCATCGACAACCGCTTCAACTACCGGCGTGACGGACTTCCCATCAATGCCGAGACCTCGATCCCGCTGGACAACAAGGCGCAGATCGAGGTGCTCAAGGGCACCAGCGGCCTGCAGGCCGGCACCAGCGCACCGGGCGGCCTGGTGAACTACGTGGTCAAGCGGCCGCTGGCCGATCCGCTGCGCCGCGCGTCGCTCGAGTGGCGCGAGGCCGGCAGCGTCACGGCGTCGGTCGACCTGAGCCAGCGCTTCGGCGCGGCCGACGCCTTCGGCGTGCGCGTCAACGCAGCCGCTGCGCACCTCGACCCGAAAGTGAACGACACGAAGGGGCACCGCAGCCTGCTCGCCGTGGCCGGCGACTGGCGCGTCAGTGCCGACACGCTGATCGAAGCCGAGTTCGAGACCAGCCGCCGCTCGCAGCCCAGCGTGCCGGGATTCAGCCTGCTCGGCGACAACGTGCCGGCGCCGGTGGACCCGCGCATCAACCTGAACAACCAGGCCTGGGCGCTGCCGGTGGTGCTCGACGGCGATACCGCCTCGCTGCGCTGGCGCCAGAAGCTGGCCGACGGCTGGCAGTTCACTGCACATGCGGCGACGCAGCGTCTGCGAAGCGACGACCGCATCGCCTTCCCGTTCGGCTGCTTCGACCCAGAACCGGCACCGGACGGTACCTACTACGCCGACCGCTACTGCCCGAACGGCAACTTCGATCTCTACGATTTCCGCAGCGAGAACGAGCGTCGCCGCACCGACGCGCTGGACCTGTCGCTGCAAGGCAAGCTCCGCACGAGTGCGATCGAACATGCGCTGAGTGCCAGCGTGCTGCAAAGCCGCGTACGCAATCGCTTCGGTTCGCAGACCTTCGCCTTCAGCGGCACCGGCAATGTCGACGGCAGCGTGCGCGACCTGCCCGCCAACCCGACGCCGAACGACGAGAACACCAACCGCGACGAACACTCCACCGAACTGAGCCTGCGCGACGCGATCACGCTCGACGAGCGCAGCACGCTGTGGCTCGGCCTGCGCCACACGCGTCTGCACCGGCAGAGCGTGCGCACCGACGGCTCGAGCCCGACGGACTACCCACAGTCGTTCACGACGCCCCTCGTCGCGGCGAGCTACGCCTTCGCGCCGCAGCAGCTCGTGTATGCCAGCTGGAGCCGCGGCATCGAATCCGAAGTGGTGCCCAACCGCAGCCGCTACGTCAATGCCGGCCAGCCCTTGCCGGCGCTGAAGAGCCGGCAGGCCGAGCTCGGCCTGAAGGGAAGCAGCGACCTGACCGAGTGGTCGGCTGCCCTCTTCGACATCCGCCGGCCGCTGTTCGGCGACATCGGCAGCTGCGACGTCGACGACTCGTGCATCCGCCAGGCCAACGGCGAAGAGCACCACCGCGGGATCGAGGCCAATCTGGCCACGCGGCTCGACGCGTTCACGTTGCGTTTCGGCGCGCAGTGGCTGCGCGCGCGCGTGCAAGGCGTGACCGACGCGGCCGTGGACGGCAAGGAACCGACCAACGTGCCGGCGCGCACGCTGAAGCTGCAGGCCGACTATCGTGTCGCTGCCCTGCCCGGCCTGTCGCTGCAGGGCGGCGTGATCGCCGAGAGCCGACGCATGGTGCTGCCCGACAACAGCGCACAGATTCCCGGCTACGCGCGCGCCGACCTGGGCGCGCGATACGAGCAGCGCGTGGGGACGAGCAATGTGGTCTGGCGTGCCGGCGTGGAGAACCTGGCCGACCGCCGCACCTGGCGCGAATCGCCGTACCAGTTCGGCCATGCGTACTTGTTCCCGCTGGCGGCGAGAACCTTGCGCCTGTCGGTGCAGGCCGACCTGTAGGCCGATTTCAAAGCCGGCTATAATGCAAGGCTGTTCCTCGATAGCTCAGTCGGTAGAGCGCCGGACTGTTAATCCGTAGGTCCCTGGTTCGAGCCCAGGTCGGGGAGCCAATAAAATCAAGGGGTTAGCTTCATTTGGAGCTAACCCCTTTGACTTTGTTGTGACGGATTTGTGCCGTGGATTGGTCGCCTACCACTGCTTCGAGAAGTCACCCACGTTCGTCGCCCGCACGAACTTGGCCGCGTCCGCACCTTCGGCGATCGTCGCGAAGTGCTCGCGCCCACACGCGATCTTGGCCACCTCGCTGTCGCGCAGCGCATCGTCGAACAGTGTGCTCTTCGTCTCCACGACGAAGTACAGGCGGTCGGTGCCGTCCGCGTTCACAACCACGGCCCAGTCCGGGTTGTAGTTGCCCAGCGGGGTAGGCACTTTGAACCAGGCCGGCAACTTGGCGTACAGCTTCACCGCGGTGTTCTTTTCCAGGTCCTCGGCGAAGCTGCGCTCGGTGTCCGACTGGTAGACCACCTTCTCGTGGACTGACTTCGTCACCTCCAGCATGTTGGTCAGGTAGCCCGTGAGCTCCGCCTGCTCGAACAGCTCCTGAGCGTAGATCTCGCTACCGTCGGTCGTCTTGCCCAGGCGCCGGTATTTGATGCCGTCCACCAGCGCCTGGCGCTTGGTGCGGTTGATGCACTCGGCTGCCACGTCGATGAACTGCGCCGGGTTGAGCTTGAAGTCGTCGAGCTTGCCGCTGTCGTTGAGCATCCGCACGATGCTGCGGCGCGTCAGCTGCGTGCGGTCCTGCAGCTCGGTCAGCAGGTCAGGCAGCGGGATGTCGCCCTCGGTCATCGAGACAAAGTTCGATGTCGCTGTTTGCTTGGTGTCGACGCCGCCTTGGCTGATCAGCACCGTCGCAGTACGAAAACGCAGCCGTGTCCGTGTGACGGGCGCATCGGTCAGCACCTGGCGGATCGTGCTGGCGCAACGGCTGATGAGCAGCTCGTTATCGAACTGAACGCGGTAGGTTGTGCGGTGCTTGATGCGGTCCCACAGGGCCTTGAAATCGTCGCTGAGGTAGACGCCGCGGCGCAGCTTGACCGTGTCGCGCTTGTTCGCGTCCTTGATGTCCAGCTTGCCAGCCAGTTTGTGGAGCAAGGTCACGATGGACTTCCGCGCCGACGTGAACGTCTCAGGCAGCACCAGCGTGTCTTCCTTCAGCGCCTTGCGCAAGGTGTCCAGCACCTTGCCGCGGGCGTCGATCAGGCCTGCAGTCTTCAGGTGCTCCCACAACTGCTTGGACAGGTCCACGCCCATGGGCCTAGGCTGTCCGTCGGTGCCGACGATGGAGAGCGGCGCGAACTGGTGGCTCTCGACGATGCCGAAGCGGATGCCGGTGTCCTGCTCGATCTCGCGCTGCAGGTTCTCTGCAAAGGACTCGTAGCTTTCGTTGGCCACCACCGTCAGCGTGTTCACGGCGAAGCCACGCAGACGTTCGCCCTTCTGGTTCACCGCCAGCCGCAGCCCACGGCCGATAGTCTGCCGGCGCTCGCGCTCGGTGTTCATCTCGCGCAGGTTGCAGATCTGGAACACGTTGGGGCTGTCCCATCCCTCGCGCAATGCCGAGTGGGAGAAGATGAACTTCAGCGGCGTCTCGAAGCTGAGCAGCCGCTCCTTGTCCTTCATGATCAGGTTATAGGCCCGCTCCGCGTTGTCGCGGTTGCCTTGATTGTTCTCGGCTGTGTCGGTCCACGTGCCCTTCTTGTCCACCGAAAAGTAGCCGTCGTGCACCTCGCTCGGCGCCACGGTCAGGTCCACCTCGTTGAACAGGCTCTGGTAATCGGGGTTCCGCGCCAGGCGGGCGAACTCCTGTTCGAACATCAGCGCGTACTTGCCCTTCACCGGCTCGCCAGCCTCGTTGTACTGGCGGTAGTGCTCCACCTTGTCGATGAAGAACAGGCTCAGCACCTTGATGCCTTGCGGCCCGAGGCGCAGTTCCTTCTTCAGGTGCTCCTCGATCGTGCGCTTGATCATCTGGCGCTTGATGGCATCGCCGTCGATGTCGCCGATGGCGCCGTCAACCTGCAGCCATTGCTCGCCACCGGGCATGCGGATCTCGACGCGCTGCGCACCGCGCTTGGCCTGGATCTCGCCCACCAGGAAGTTGGCATAGAGCTGCCGGCCGGTGTGTTGCTCCAGGTCGTCGCCGTCCTGCACCCACACATCCTTGCGCACCACCTTGCCGCCTTGCTGCACGTCCAGCTCCAGCCTGGCCAGCACGCTGCCGCCCTTGCTGCGCACCTCCTGCAGCCGCACGTAGGCCTTGTTCTGGCCACCGTCCACCTCGGCCGACGCCACCTCGATCTGCTTGACCAGTTGCCGCTCGTAGGCGTCGATGGCGTCAAGGCGGTAGACCATGTGGTGCTTGTCGACGTGCGTGGCCGAGTAGCGCAGCGTGCACAGCGGATTCATGGCATCCAGCGCCTCTTTGCCGCGCCCTTCCAGGCCACCGTCCACACTCTGCGGCTCGTCGACGATCAGCACGGGCTGCGTAGCGCGGATCAGATCGATGGGCTTCTCGCCACCGGTCTTCTCGCTGTCCTTGTAGAGGTTGTTGACGTCCTTCTTGTTGATGGCGCCCACCGTCACCACCATCACCTGCAAGTGCTGGCTGGTAGCGAAGTTGCGCACCTGGTTCAGCTTGGCGGAGTCGTAGAGGAAGTACTCGAAGGGCTGGCCGCTGTAGAGCGACCGGAAGTGCGGCGCCATGATCTGCAAGCTCTTGTAGACGCCTTCCTTGATGGCCACCGACGGCACGACGATCACGAACTTGGTGAAGCCGTAGCGCTTGTTCAGTTCGAAGATCGTGCGCAGGTAGACATAGGTCTTGCCCGTGCCCGTTTCCATCTCCACCGTGAAGTCACGCGACGTCAGGCTGTCGCTGGGCTTCAAGCCATGGCGCAGCTGCACCTTGTTCAAGTTGGCCAGCAGATCTTGGCTGTCCAGCTGGAGGCGGTTGCCGATGCCCAGGTCGGACTCGGCCAAGCCCAGGCCGAGCTGCACGCCGTCACCCGACATGCCGGGTAGCGCACTCTGTGTTCCTTCTCCCAGGTAGACCGAGCGCGGTGCCGTCACCGTGAACTCGGTTCGGCAGACCTCTTGACCCGAGAAGAGGTCGCACACCGCATCGATGGCGGCGAGCTGGTAGTCAAGGTTGTGTTCGAACTGGAGCTTCATGGTGTGCTGACAATCTATGTTGGGACACGCGCTGCTCGGCCCATACGTGCTGCTAGGTCTACGCGCACAGCGGACAGTGTTTGGCTAGCACCGCTTCCCCGAGCGCTCCGAACCGTGTTCGTACCGCGCTGTGGAACGGCCGCAGTCGATCCCCCGTCGGGCACAGCTCGACCATCGCAAAGTACTCAAGCGCCACGCTGTCGCCCAGCAGCTTGTCGATCTCAAGTTCGATTTCCTCAAGCCAGCGCCGCCGCCTGTTGACGAGGACGGGCGCGTTCAAGTTCATGACGCCGATCGTGTACACGGCGCGACGGCGATCACGAGTCGACAACCCGCGTCGCGGCTCCATGCGCCCATCGCTGGCGTAGTGGAAGAAGCGACGGCTGTCAGGCTTGAGCGGATGGATGAACCAAGTTGGGTGATACCGATTGCCACGTGCATGTCCGCCGAACACGTCCTGCGCTGTCAGTTGACGCCTACCGACATCGTCAATTGCCGACAGCAGCAAGTTGTTGTGGCTGAACGTGTCGTGCGGAAACTTCGACTTCGGCTTGACATGGTCAAGATGCATGCCCAAGTCGGTTTCGTCCAGAACCAGCTCGGCATAGGCACACAGCGAGAACTGTTCGGCAAGGCACGACGTCCGCGTCCCCGCACGATGCCCGTAGTTGGACCAAGCGTCCTTTGACGCCGTCCCGGCAGCAAGCTCCGTTTGATGCACAGCCCACCGCGCGGCGAGCGCATAGTGCCCGCCGCCCTTCGACACCGACCTCATCGATTCGACTCCGGTGGCAGCGCTCCATCCCCCAACGCGCGACGACGTCGCACCACCATGTCAGCTCGAATCAGTGAGGGATGATCACTGCCGAAGATCTCGACCAACTCTGCCCGCCAACCCGGAATGTCCGGATCGTCGAGCGAGGCCTGCTCCACGAGGTTCAGGTAGCGGCGAAGCAGGTCGCTGCCTTCGGTCGGTGGCTCTGGGGTAACGCCCATCGTCCCCTGAAGCACATCGGCATTGCTGCGACCGTAGGTTCGCGCAAGGGGTTCGCTCGCGACATTCTCGCCGTCGACGTTGATACCGAGGACGCGGATGTGCTCCTTGCGTACCGTGGATAGCACCTGCGGGCTGTGCGTCGTGACGATCAGCTGAATGGCAGGGAACGCCAGGCGCAGCGATGCCAGCACTTGTTGCTGCCACTCCGGATGCAGGTGCATGTCGACCTCGTCGATCATGACGATGCCGGGGGTGCGCTTGGCGGCCTCGGAGCCGAAGTGCGAGTTGAGGCGGACCATGCGGTAGGCCACGTCCGCCACCAGCGCGATCATGTTGCGCACGCCGTCTGAAAGCTGACCGACTTCCAGGATGCCGTGGTCCGGATGCTCCATCACGACGGACTGGTGCGTGAAGCTGTATCGCAGGTTCTGCCAGCCAGATGACTTAAGGCACTCGTCCACAGCGCCGCGGACCGCGGCGATGAGGCCGGCATATGCAGACTCCACCAGATCGGACTGGGAAACGTTCTGCTCGCGCTGCCGGTTCACGGCCTCAGCGTCGGCGCTGGCGGCGTAGCGAAACCAGTCGAGGAAGAACTTGTAGCTGGAAGCGGGGTCAAGGCAGTCTTGGTAGCCCGAGGTGCGCGAGTGAAACTCACTTGAGAAGACCTTCTTCTCGGTCACCTTCTTCTGCTTCCACAGCCGCCCGGTGCCGTAGTACGCCAGTACCGGCAGAACCACCGGCTCGTTGTCCGTCACGGCTCGCTGCAAGCCTTCCCCAAGCGACGTCAGCGGCTTCGCATCCTTGATCGTCGTGCCCGATTTGGAGCTGTTGACGTTGCGCGACCAATTGAGGTGGCGCCCGTTGACAGTGCCCACGGCCTTGATCGTCAACGGGTACTGCGGCTCCATCTCTCGCAGTGCGGGGTTGGTCAGGCGCACTCGCACATCACGGTGATTCGCGCCGATGCCGGTGCCCGCCAGGAAACAACCAACGAATGTGCCGAATGCGATGGCGATGGCGTCCATTACCGATGTCTTGCCCGAGCCGTTGCGCGCGATCAGGACGGTCAGCTGAGGGTGCATGGGCACAGCCAGGTGTGCGAAGCACCTGTAGTTGCTCAGCTCGATCCGCTCTAGGTAGGTACGTGGCCCTTCAGGGCTCTGTAGTTGTTCTGTCATGAGTTGACCTTCACGCTAAATGCTGCGCACGTCGTCCAAGCCGTGCTGGCTGAGGATGGCGGCCAGGTTGGTCTTGGCCACGTCGTCGGCAAAGGCGCTGTCCTTGAAGACGAGCTTGGTGCTGACAGGCTTGGCGTTGTCGTCGTCGCCTTGCAGCGCCTGGGCCTGGGCCTTCTGCCACGCCGCGATGCCCAGAGCGAGCGGCTCTGCCACGTCGCGGTCGATGCCGTCCGAAAGGCAGGCCATCAGGGCGCCGGCGCCGATGCTGTGCACCGTCTTGCCGGCGATCTGGCGCGACTCCATGGGCACCGCGAGGTCGAGGCCGAGCTTCAGGAGCAACTCATAGAGAACATCCTGCTCGCTTCGACCATGCACCAAGTGTTCCGTGTGCTCGTCCAAGGTGGTCTGCAGATCGCTTGGATCTGGGTTCCAGGCTCGGATATTTGAGTTGTCCAGTCGGAAGACGCGGAATCCAAGGTCTTGCTGCAGGATTTCGCCTTCTCCCCGAATCTTTACGCCAGCCCGGCGAAGTCGCTCCTTTGAAAGCTCCGCGATGTTGAGCTTCAGGCCAAGTTTGGCGCAAACAGCCGCTGCGGCCTTCTGCGCCTTGTCGGCCGGGTCGAGCGGTTCTGGCAGCTGAACGAGGATGTGTCGACGCGACTGACCGTCAATGGCGTTCTGCTGCAGAACAGCTTGCCCAGTTCCGGCCGACCCGGCGAAGAGGTCGAGCACGATGTCGTTCCCACGCGTGCCCAACTGGATGCAGGTTCTCAGAAAATCTAATGACTTCGGGAAATCGAATGCATCCCCAGGGATCAACTCCTTGAGCGACCGCTTGGCACTGTCTGTTGAAAACTCACCGCCCAGCCAGATCGACTTAGGCTTCGAAGTCCGCTCGACCGAGCCTTCGTCTTCCTCGTCGTCGTCATCTTCGGGGTCGTCTTCTATTGCGATGGATGCGTCGAGATAGACGCGATGCTCAACGTCGAGGCGACCCTTGCGATCAGACCGCTTCGGGTGCATCCACTCGATGTGCTGAGCGACCTTGTCAGTGCCCCAGCGCCAGCGGCCTTCACTTCCATCGCCGCGCAGAGGAACGACCTCGACGTCCGTCTCTGCCTTGCGCTCCAGAGAACACTTCCCGGTCGTTTCGTCCCAGAAGATTGGGAAGAACATGTTCGGCCGGTCTTCTCGCCGATCAGGTCCGCCACGCTTGCGGAGATCTCGTAGCGCGTACTTGTTTCCCTTTTCATCACTGAACTTGAAGGCCGCGCGTTGCTCATCCGTCAGCGGTAGACCGTGCGAGACGAAGCCTGGGACGGCGTAGATGACGACATACTCGTGGCAAGCAGCAATGTGCTTCTTGTCGTTTCGCCCCTTTAGGTTATTCACGACCGTCACGCAGGCGACAAAATTTTCCTCGCCGAAGACCTCGTTGGCGACTACACGCAGGTGGTGTAGCTCTCGATCGTCGATGGAGATAAAGACGACCCCATCTCGACGAAGAAGCGCACGCGCCAGCTTCAAGCGCGGGTAGAGCATGTTCAGCCAGTCTGTGTGAAACCGCCCCGATGCCTCGGTGTTCGAACTGATCTTCTGCCCGCCCTCCACCTGTCCCGTCAGCTCTAGGTAGTTCTTGATGCTGTCCTGAAAGTTGTCCGGGTAGACGAAGTCCTTGCCGGTGTTGTACGGCGGGTCGATGTAGATGAGCTTCACCTTGCCGGCATAGCTTTTCTGCAGCAGCTTCAGCACCTCCAGGTTGTCACCTTCGATGAACAGGTTCTGCGTGGTGTCCCAGTCGACGCTCTCTTCCGGGCAGGGGCGCAGCGTGCCCGTGCTGGGCGTCAGCGCCAGCTGGCGAGCGCGGCGCTTGCCGTGCCAGTTCAGGCCGTACTTCTCCTCGCGCTCGTCCACCGCAGCGCCCAGCAACTGTTTGAGCACCTCGAAGTCGACCCGGCCTTCGGTGAAGGCCGCGGGGAACATGGCCTTCAGCTGCGCGAGGTTGCCCGCCACAAGGTTGGCGCTCTGGGCCTCGGGGCTCGCCTTGTCGACGGGCTGGATGGTTGCTGGGGGTCGGGGTGCAGTCATGGGCAAAGTCTGAGGTTGCGGTGGCTCATGTGGCGAGCCCTTCCTGGATTTCTTGAAGTTGGCGCAGCAGACGCTGGATCTGCAGATTGAGTTCAACGCGCTGGCTCATCTGTCGGGCCTTGGCCGCCGTGCTTCGCGCAGAAGCCAGCTGATCGAGCAGCCGGCTGCGTTCGGCCAGCGCTTGGCGCTGTGCCGCGGTGCGCGCAGCCGGCGCAGCGGTTGCTGCCTCGGGCGCCTTGAAGTGGCCCGTCACCTGGGCCACGGCCAGCGCGGTGATGCGGTCGGCCACGGCCTGGTACAGCGCCCGCAGATCCGCCAGGGCACTGGGTGGCAACTGCTGCAGGGCCAGACTGGCCATGAACTCAGTTTCGGCAGTAGTGGGCTGCGCGGGGTTGAAGGCGTGCGTGTCTGCACCGTCGGCCACCACCCACTTGCCGGCTTCGCCCTGCGAAGCCCGCTTGTGCGCCACTGACAGCACAGTGCCGGTGGAGGCCTGCGTCACGAGCAGCACCGGGTACGGGATCGCCCGGTGGATGAGTTGCGTGAGTCGCCGGGCCTGCGCCTCGCGAGTGGGTGGGCGCAGGTGCGCCGAGACCAGTGCGAGCTCGATCACATCGGTGGCTTCCGTGGCATTGGCGCTGGCAGCGCCACCCTCAGAAGCGCCGTCTGCTGCCGAGCCCATCCCGACCGTCGGTGTGGTTGCTGGCGTGGCGGGCACCGTCGCAGCGTGGAAGGCCGGCACGCCCACCGTGCCCGGCTTGAGGGTGGCCTGCCACCACAGCTCGTCGATGGTGTCGTTGATCAGGCGCTTGTCGGCAGCCGTGGGGGCACCCTGCTCGACCAAGAGCTTCTTCGGGATGCGCTGCGCCACCAGCGCTTGTGCCGGCAGGCGAAAGGCATCGATGAGCACCTGGGCCGTCATCTTGTGGCGGCTACAGCAGGTCAGGCCGATTGGTCTGCAGCCAGCTGCGGACGTGGCTGAACAGCTCTTGTGCGCTGGCGAGGCACTCGGCAGCGGCCGCGTCAGGGATCAGGTCGCCGGAGTAGTCCGACAGGTTGCGCTGCTTACGCAGGGCGTCGAGCACGATCACCTTGGCTTGCGGCAGACCCACACTGAGCTGCAGTGTCTGGATGGCAGTCTGGTGATGGCCGGGCTTGCTGGTCAAGGTGCGGAAGCCGTTGGCGTTCAAAGCCACCATCGCCACCTGCATGATGGCCTTGTAGGCGGCGTCGAAACGGTTCTCTGCGCTCAGGCCGGCCAGCTGTGCGTCGGCGATGTTGCGCTGCGCCGCAGCCAATAGCTTGGCCACGAGCCCATTGTCTGCCTGCACGGCGTCAAGGCTGATGCCGAGCAAGTTCTTCAAGGTCATGCGCGTTTCCGATCAGGAACAGCTTGGGCTTGGCCAGAACCTCGGCCAGGAAGGGTTCAGTGGGGGCCTTGGCACTGAACTCAGTTGCCGAGAACAACTTGGGGTTCACCTCGCGGCCCAGCACGGCTTGGGTGGGGTGCAGCAGCTCCACCGCTTGGCGAAAGCTGATGTCGCCGATCAGCATCACGTCGACGTCGCTGCCGGAGGTCTCGCGCCCCTGGGCCACCGAGCCAAACACGAACGCCACCCGCAGCTGGGTGGCCACTGGCGCCAGTGCCTGCACCAGCACGTCGGCCAGGCCCGAGGTCTTGCGCAGGATGCTGGCCAGCTCGGTGAAGATCGGGCCGCTGGTGTCAGCGCTGTAGACCTGCTGATTTCCGCGCCTCTCGCGCTTGAGCAGGCCCACTTCGGCCAGCTTGCCCAGCTCGCGCGTGATGGTGCCGGCCGGCAGGCCCGTGCGACGGGCGATCTCGCGCCCGTGCAGCGCCTCGTCCGGGCGCAGCAGCAGCAGGCCGAGCACGCGGCGGCGGTACTCCGGGAACAGCAGTGCGGGCAGGGATTGATGCATATTCGGCGCCGATTGTCGCTTTATTTGCATCGACATTCAAGCCAGTCGCCCTCGGTGCCCAACCGCCCCGCCGAGGCACTACGCCTGCGCAGCAAGGCTCGCACCGAAGGCCTCGATCGTCTCTTCGCTGTCCCGGCCGGCAACGGTCTTGCCGGTTGCCGCCTCGATCAGGCCGAGCAAGGCAGCGGCGCGCTGCTGGATGAACGTCTGAAAGTCATCGGCCCGCAGCGCCGCAACTGGGATGCAGTGCGTGGCCAAAAAGCCGTCGAGCTCCGCGGCTGCAACCTTCTTCGACGTCTCGATCCGCTTCAGGTAGTGGGTCGGTGCGTCGCCACCGATGGACCGGTTCGTCTCGGCAGCCAGCGGGGCCTTGTTGACGACGCTGTTCCACTTCTCACGGGGCAGCTTGGCGTCTTCGCACCACTTGCGCGGGAAGACGTGATGGATGTCGACGCTGCGCTCGAAGTAGGTGTGCAGGTCGATGGGCATGCCGGTGATGAAGTCGCGCCCGCCTTGCTGCATCAGTAGCGCAGCCAGGCCCTTGTAGGCTGCGGCCAGGCGCGACTGCAGCGACAACAGCCGGGTCGGGGCGAAGCTGGCATCGCGCACGGTGCGCGGCTCATCGCCACCGGCGATCCATTGCGCCACGCCCGGCAGGTCCAGGCCGAACCGGGTTTCGTTGGCACTGCCGTACAGCTCGCCGAACACGCCGCACCAGTACCAACGCAGCAGCTTCTGCCGGTTGCCGTGCTGATCAATCTGCGGGCCCAGGGCCGCACAGATGGCGGCCATCGGGATCAGCTGGGTGGCATACGGCAGGCTCCGTGCATCGAAGATCTTCTGCTCGGCCAGCAGTTCGGCAGCCTTGCGGAAGCCCTGCTCCACAGCTGGGGCGTGCTTCTTGAAGCTGTCGAGCGTGAGCCGCAGCACGTCGGCACGCTTGCACGCCACGGGCAAGTCTTTATTGGCCAGGTGACGCTCATAGCTGGCGAGCAGCGTGACCGCGGTCAAGAAGCTGGTGCCGTCCACGGCTTCCAGCACCGGACGCTTGTCGAGCAGCCGCTTCTCGCGTGCGGCCCAGTCGTCGCGAAGCTGGAACTCATCAGCGGCGAAGGTGGCGGTCATCAGTTCAAAGACGGTCAGCGAGACGCCGCCCTGATTGACCTTCTCGAACACCTGGCAGACGGCCTCGCGCGGCGTGTCCACCGACATCTCGATGGCCGGCACCTTGAACTGCTGGAAGACGAGCCAGATCGCGTTCTTGAACTTCATCAAGAACATGGCGGCTTCGCTGTCACCGGCGTAGTGCTGGGAGTAGCCCATCTCCCACTTCATCAGTGCCTCGGTGTCGAACATCAGGAACAGCGGGAACAAGCGCTGGGCGTACTGGAGCTCAGGCGTGCTGAGGTCCAGATCGACCTTGCGGCCGAAGTCGCTGGTCTGCTTCAGCGTGGCGGGCACGGAGATGACGGCTTCCTCCCGGTCGCCCGCAGGGTCCAGGCACTTGGCCATGTCTAGGAAGTAGACGCGCTGGATGCTCTCGCCCTTCTCCGTGCGCGTGTTCACGGGCTTGCCGCTGCGAAGGGCCAGGTACATCGAGGTCAGGCGCTGCTGCCCGTCGAGCACCAACTTCTTGGGCGGCGGTGCGGGCGTGAGGGACACGCCCTCGAACAGGCGGGGCTTGAACGGCACACCCCCGGCTTCCAGAAACATGACAGCGCCAATGGGGTAGGACAACGACAGGCTGGCGATCAGTGAGCGGATGTGCTGGTCATCCCACACCCAACCACGCTGAAAATCGGGCAGCTGCATCTCGCCCCTGGCGATGGCGTCCAGCACATCCTTGAGCGCCGGCTCGGCGGTTCTGAAAGTCACTTTTCGATCTCCCTGCTGCGTGCGCGTGTCGGTCAGGCGATCACAAGGAACGCGACCACTTCGAAGTCGGCCATCCCCGCGAACTCGCCCTTCCGGGCGTGCGTGCCACCCGGCGTGAACAGGCTGGCCACGGCACGCTCCTGCGACTTGCCCACGATGCTGGCGATCGCCTGCTGCAGCATGGTTTGGTAAGGCTGCATCTGCCGACCTGCCTTGGTGAGCTTGTCAAAACGTGCGCAGGCCTGCGCGTCGGGCATGTCGCGCCCCAGGCACAGGCCTTTGAGGCGGTCGAGAACCTGCTTGGCCTGGCTATGGGGCAGCAGCACTGCGCCGTCTGCCCCTACGTGCACCACGTAGTGCGGGGCCAGCGGGTAACCGGGTTCGATGGTGGCGAGGGCAGCTTCGCCCTCCGCCCTGAGGCAGAAGATGGCGCCTGGCGGGATCGCGTCGTCGGCCTGCGCGCTGGACGTGACGGCATAGGCGCCGAGCGGCATGGCCGCGAGCTTGCCAGGGTGCTCGCGCAGGTAGCCCGCCAGTTCGATGCGGTAGTCGGCCAAAGTCAGGTCAGCGATCGAGATGCCGCTGGACAGGTCTTCCAGATCGATCACGGCCTCCTGCAGCTTCTGCAACTGCTTGCGCCGGTACTCCAGATCGTTCATCAGGTTGCCGGCATCGCGCTCGATCAGGTTCTCTTCGCCGGTGGCGGAGATGTCGAGCAGAACCATGCGGCCACTGACGCGTTGCTCCAGGCCGATGTACTCGTCGAGCGCCATGTTGGGCCAGAAGTTGACGAGCTGGATGTGGGTGTTGGGAGAGCCGATGCGGTCGATGCGCCCGAAGCGCTGGATGATCCGAACCGGGTTCCAGTGAATGTCGTAGTTGACCAGGTAGTCACCGTCCTGAAGGTTCTGGCCTTCGGAGATGCAGTCGGTGGCGATCAGCAGGTCGAGCTCACCTTCGCCGGCGAACTCGGCGGGCCGCTCTTTCGCGCGGGGTGCGAATGCGGTGAGCACGCTGGCCAGATCGGTGCGAAGGCCCGGAAGGTTGGTCTTGTTGGACCCGGTGCCGGTGACGATGGCTGCATGCAAACCCAACTCCGCCAGCGCCCACGAGGCGATGGCGTCGTACAGGTAAAGCGCCGTGTCAGCGAAGGCGGTGAAGACGATGAGCTTGCGGTTGGGCTTGCCATCGATCACGTTGATGGGTGTAGCGATCTTGTCCTTGATCAGGGTACGGAGAGCGTCGAGCTTGGCGTCGCGGGCGCGATCGACAGCGCGGGCATTCGACAGCAGCGTGGCCAGGCGGTTGCGGTCCTCGGTCAGGTCCTGCCGCCAGCGGATGCGGTCCACGTCCTGCAGCAATACCTTGACCTTGCGGCCAACAAGCAGCGACTCGAAGGCCGGGTTATCCACTTCAACGTCTTCGATGCTCAGCTCTTCAATGCTGTCGGCGTGGTTCTCCAGCTTGGCGAGCAGGCCGTTCACGTCGGCCAACTGGCGCTCGACCGTCAGGGCGAAGGCGTGGACCGAGCTCTCCATGCGCTTGAGCAGGTTCACGCGCATCAGGTGGATGAGGCTCTCCTCGCGGTCGACCTGCCGGAAGATGCTTTCGCCCCCGCGGATAGCGACGCTGTACTTGGCGTCGTACTCGGCCTGCTTGGCGGGCAATACGTAGCGCAGCGGTGCATAAGCGCTGAGGTTCAAGCGACGGATGTCGGTGTTGATGTCGACGATGGGCGGGAACAGCCCGGCCGAGTCGACGTCGGCCTTGACGTTGATCGGGCGCAGACGCTTGGGGAAGGTGCCGGTCTCAGCTGTGCCGTAGTACTTCTCAATGTGCTTGCGCGAGCGTGCAATGGTCAGCAGGTCCAGCAGGCGGAAGTAGTCGAAGCCCAGCATGTCCATCAGCCGCGAGGGCCGGCGTTCGGCCTCGTCCAGCTGCTGCCAGCGGTTGAACTGCCCTTGGGCCAGCCGAACCGTGGTCTCGACACTGGGCAGGCCGTGCCCGGCCAGCGCATCGTCCCGACCTTCGGTGACGAAGGCGATCTGGTTCTTCAGATCAGCCAGCCGGTTGTTCACCGGCGTGGCGGACAGCATCAGCACCTTGGTCTTCACCCCTGACTGGATGACCTGGCGCATCAGGCGCTTGTAGCGGCTGTCGCGATCGCGGTGGTTCTGCTTGTTGCGGAAGTTGTGCGACTCATCGATGACGACGAGGTCGTAGTTGCCCCAATTCACGTGGGCGAGGTCGATGTCGCCAGAGCTCCCGCCGTCGCGAGACAGGTCTGTGTGGTTCAGGACGTCGTAGTTCAGACGGTCGGCCGCGAGCGAGTTGCGCCGGTCGTTGGCCTTGTAGAGCGTCCAGTTGTCTCGCAGGCGTTTGGGCGCCAGCACCAAGACGCGGTCGTTGCGCAGCTCGTAGTACTTGATGACGGCCAGCGCCTCGAAGGTCTTTCCCAGGCCCACGCTGTCGGCCAGGATGCAGCCGCCAAGGCGCTCCAGCTTGTCGATCGCGCCGACGACCCCGTCTCGCTGGAACTTGTAGAGCTTCTTCCAGACCCGCGTGTTCCTGATGCCGGTGGCGCTCTTGACGATGCGCTCCTCGTCCAGCTCGTCGCCCAGGTCCTTGAACAGGTTGTAGAGGATGCCGAAGTAGATGGCCGAAGGCGCCTCCTGTTCGGCGAGCCGCCTGACCTGATCAAGAAGCTTCTGCTTGGCAACCGGGTCGTCGCCCACCGCGCGCCAGGTGGCGTCGAACCACTGAGCGAACATCTGACGCTCAGCTTCGGTTTCGGAGCACTGAATGAGGCTGAACTGGTTGCCGGGCGACAAGCCCAGGCCGCGGGTGGTGGCGGAACAGTCGCCGGTGATGGCAACGCCGGCCGGTTGCCCTTCACCGGTCGACGCCGGAGCGCCAGAGCTCTCCGTGATCCAGGCCGACTGCGGGAGCTTGCCCGGAACTGCTCGGACCTCGGCCGCGGTCTCTAGCCACTGAAACAGGTCGGCCGCCAAACCACGCGCTCGCAGCGCGTTGCGGCGCTCACGGTCGACGTCATCGCCCAACAGACCGCCGGCAAGCGGATCAGGATCGACCGCAAGTGCGCCGTCAAACCCCGGCACCCTTGGACGAGGCTTTGGGGCCGGGCTAGACAGCAGTAACCGCGTCGAACCTGCTGCGGTCAGGAGGCGTGCAAGCTCATCGAAGGCGAAAAGGGACAGGCCGTCGGTGGCGACATCGACCTTTGCGCCTGCAGGTAGCTGTGGCTGGAGTTGGTCCAGAACTCGGTCAGCGCCGATGTTTTTGATGAGTCGCATCAGGCCTTGTCTCCCCGCTCTGGCGCCGTTTTACGTGGCAATACGCCGTCGGGGCAAGGCAACCACTCGACTGCGCGCATTTTTTGCTGCTTTGATCTTACCGACCAAAGCGCAGTGCGCGCGCCAGTGCCCAGTGGTCAGCGAGAAGTCCAGCGCAGCTCAGTCCATTGCCTCCGCTGCTCAGGCCATGAAGATGCAACTCATGCATGTACAAGGCAATGGTGAGGCAGGACAACCAGCGCAATTCCAGTGCACTCGAGTGTTGAACGAGCGTTCATCGCTCATGGTTGAAGCTACTTTCTGTTGGGCGAGTTGGCCACGACTACGGGCTGGCGCTCACCGTCCGGCCGCAGCAGTTCATCAATCACCGCCGCATGCCGCGCCAGATGCTCCGGCGCCAGGTGCGCATACCGCTCCACCATCGAGTCCGACTTCCAACCGCCCATCTCCTTGATCATGCCCTTGGGCACGCCGTTCTGGATCAGCAGGCTGGCCCAGGTGTGGCGGGTGTCGTGGAAGCGGAAGTCTTCGATGCCCGACTTCTTCAGCGCGTTGCGCCAGGCGGTGTTCACCGTGGCGTTCAGCCGCTTGCCCTTGTAGACGAACACGTACTCGTCGTGCTTGCCGATCTGCGCGCGCAGGATCTCCGTGGCCGTGGCGTTGAGCGGTATGCCCAGGGTCTTGCGGCTCTTGATGTCGCTGGCGGCCACGGTCATCACCTGGCGCTGCATGTCGATCTGGCTCCACTTCAGGCCCAGCACGTTGGCGCGCCGCAGGCCGGTGGCGATGGTGAAGCGCGTCAGTG
>Ga0209480_10000163_pt1 | contig 59133 bp, 64 predicted proteins | sample JI61114C2DNA_FD_187501 | JGI IMG/M metagenome (GOLD analysis project Ga0209480, IMG submission 187501) | Wastewater effluent complex algal communities from Wisconsin, to seasonally profile nutrient transformation and Carbon sequestration -... | ecosystem: Engineered > WWTP > Effluent > Algae...
ATGCCGGAATTGATCAATTACTTTGTTCTGAAAATACTTTCACCATGGAGGGCAATCAACCGTTAAGCGGCGAAGGTCTTTGGACAATATTAAACGGAAACGGAACAATTGAAAATCCTACAAATCCTACAACGCTTGTTTCGGATCTTGGCATTGGTGAAAATATCTTTGTATGGACGATTACACCAATAAATGGTTGTTTAGAGTCAAGTGATAAAGTAATTATCACAGTTGGCCATCCGGCACCGGAGATCACATCCAACGCTCCACTTTGTGAAGGCTCAACTCTAATTTTACAAACAGTAAATCCTTTACCTTATAACACTTTTAACTGGTTTGACCCAAGTAACATCCTTGTTGGCACGACCTCTACTTTGGAAATATCCAATATAATAATAGCGATGGCGGGTACATACACCCTTATCACGACTGATGAATTTGGCTGTGAGAAATCATCTTCCATTGAAGTGATGATTGAAGAAGCAGATATCGCAAATGCCGGAATTGATCAATTACTTTGTTCTGAAAATACTTTCACCATGGAGGGCAATCAACCGTTAAGCGGCGAAGGTCTTTGGACAATATTAAACGGAAACGGAACAATTGAAAATCCTACAAATCCAACAACGCTTGTTACTGATCTTGGCATTGGTGAAAATACTTTTGTCTGGACTATTACACCAATAAATGGTTGTTCAGAGTCAAGTGATAGTGTTATCATCACCATTGGTCTTCCAGCACCGGAGATCACATCCAACGCTCCACTTTGCGAAGGTTCGACACTAACCTTAGAAATAGTTGATCCATCTCCTTACACGATATTCAACTGGTTTGACCCAAATAATATCCTAGTGGGTAACGCCTCTACTTTGGAAATATCCAATATAATAATAGCGATGGCGGGTACATACACCCTCATCACCACTGATGAATTTGGATGTGAGAAATCAACTTCCATTGAAGTGATGATTGAAGAAGCAGATATTGCAAATGCCGGAAATGATCAATTACTTTGTTCTGAAAATACTTTCACCATGGAGGGCAATCAACCGTTAAGCGGCGAAGGTCTTTGGACAATATTAAGCGGAAGCGGAACTATTGAAAATCCTGCTAATCCAACTACACTTGTTACTGATCTTGGCATTGGCGAAAATACTTTTGTCTGGACTATTACACCAATAAATGGTTGTTCAGAGTCAAGTGATAGTGTTATCATTACCATTGGTCTTCCAGCACCTGAAATCACCTCCAATGCCCCACTTTGTGAAGGTTCAACATTAATCTTAGAAACAGTAAATCCATCTCCTTACACGTTATTCAGCTGGTTTGACCCAAATAATAACCTTGTTGGCACGACCTCTACTTTGGAAATTTCAAACGTCACATCTTCCATGTCAGGATTGTATACTCTTGCTTCTATAGATATATATGGATGTGAAAAATCTACCAGCATAGACATTGAAATACAAGTTGCTTATTTTGCAAATGCAGGAGATGACCAGTTGGTTTGCAATACTACAACCATTGTCCTAAGTGCTGAGATTCCTCCTAATGGAGTAGGGACCTGGACTTTAACGCAAGGCACCGGCACGATTATAGATGTAAATGATGCGAATTCAGTAGTCACGGGTCTAAGTCCTGGACAAAACTCATTCCTGTGGACGATTGATCCTGAAAATACTTGTACTTCAAGTAGTGATGAAGTGATAATAACCGTTGGACTACCGAACATTTCAATTGCTTCAAATGCACCAATATGTCAAGGGAATGAACTTGTGTTGACCGGGCAAGGCAATAATTTCTTATCATATATATGGAGTGGACCTTCAGGCTTTATTGGTGCCGGACAGCAAATAACGATCACTCAGACGCTTCCTGAGATCAGCGGTACTTATCAACTTACGGCAACTGACATTTACGGATGTAGCGCAGTGACTACAATTGAAGTAATAATTGAGCCAAATCCTATTGCCAATGCGGGCACTGATCAATTTGCCTGTTCGAGTACTGATATCACATTAAATGCTAATTTGCCTTCAGGCACCACCGGACAATGGAATATAATTCAAGGAAGCGGAATGATATCTGACATCTCAAATCCATCCAGTTTATTTACGAATCAGGCACCCTTCGATAATGTTATGCTTACGTGGACATTGACATCAGTAACAGGTTGTATTGGTATAGATACCATCTTGCTCAATTACACGGAGCAAAGTCCTCCGGCATTTGCGGGAGATGATTTTACTGCATGCCAGTCCGAGACTTTGCTTAGTTTAAATGCTGCCGCACCGGGCAATGGTGAGGGAACATGGAGCATTCTTGATGGATCTGCTGATTTTTCAGATGTAAATGATCCGAACACCACGATTACTAATTTTTCTCCAGGCATTTTCGGTACATTGGTTTTGAAATGGCAAATATCTGATCAATGCCACTCTGGTTTGCCTACTGCAGAAGACATTTTAACTATTAATATCAATCAAACTTCAGGCCCGGCTATTATCTTAACGGAAGACGTGAACCTATGTCAAAATACTGAATTGGCTGTTGCCGCAGATAATAATTATATAGGTCAGGGCATGTGGTCAATAGTGAATGGCTCAGGAACGATAATTAACCCTCAATCACCGGCCACAATGATTATTGATCTTGGAGTTGGAGCGACTACAATAGTTCAATGGACGGTAACCAATGGTGTTTGTCCTGCTGTGTCCTCATTTATTGAAATACACGTAGATCCTATGCCCGATGCGGCAATTGCCGGTCCTGATCAACAGTTTTGTAATGAAACAAGTTTTGTGCTTAATGCATCTCCGGTGATAAATGGTCAGGGTTCATGGAACATTATCAATGGATCTGGAAATATCCAAAACTCAAATGACCCTGCATCTTTGATCAATGGTTTAGTCCCCGGCTCAGATGTTGATCTTATCTGGAAAGTAACTTCAGGAGTTTGTCCGGAAAGAGTAGATACCTTAAAGATCATAAATGATGCGTTACCCTCTGTTAGTATAGCAGGAGAAGACCATTTGCTGTGTAATGCAGATGTCATAAATATCTCTGCGAATGAGGCAATAACGGGAATCGGAATGTGGAATATCATAGAAGGCACTGCTTCCATTAATTCACCAAATGAGACAAATACTTTGCTGCAATTAGGGACTCAAGACAGTTTGACCAAGGTAGCATGGACCATTTCCAATGGAGTTTGTCCGGCATCTTCTGACACTTTGCAAATAATAAATTATCAACTTCCCAATGAGGCAATTGTAAGTGATGATATTATGGCATGTTTAGATTCATTGGAATTATTCGCACAACCAATAACAATAGGGTCCGGCATTTGGCAAATAGAGCAGGGTAGCGGCCAGATTGCAGATGTCAATGCCAGTCAAACAACCATATCAGGTCTGCCAAATAATGAATCTGTCATTCTTACCTGGACAGTTTCTAATGGAGTTTGCCCTGAAAATAGAGATACATTGATCATTACGACTGCTCAAAACTTTTTGGTAGCCAATGCCGGGGTAGATTTATCTCCATGCAGTGCAGAAAGTATTTTGTTAAATGCGGAAGCTGCTCCTGGAGATGCTTTCGGCTTTTGGACGATCATCTCCGGACCTGGAGTGCTTAGGGATGCAGAAATAGCCTCCTCCTGGATCGATGATCTCATCTCAGGACAACAAACTACTGTAGTATGGACTTTGAGCGAAGGTACCTGTCCGGAATTGGTTGATACGATGCACATTAATAATTTGAATGGCGCAGACATCAGTGCTAATTTTCTTATAAATAAATCCGCCTGTCTTGGAGAAAGCCTTGCTATAATTGATGTCAGTAACTTACCTAAAACCACAGACATCATCTACAACTGGACCAGCAATGGAGCAATCGTCTCACATGATCGGGATCCTATATTATCATTCGTCGAATCCGGGTTTAAGGATATTCAGTTGGAAATTCGTTTGGGCGATTGCACGAGCATTTCTCCGGTAAAAGAGGTGTATATATTTGATTGTTTGAGTGGAGCGCAGGATTCTACGGTGATATTTAATAATGTCTCTGCATTCCCAAATCCCACCACCGGAAAAGTTCGCATCGAAATAGAACAAACAGATCAGCAATCATTATTACTATTATATAATGCCTCCGGAAAGTTGATCTTTGAGGAAAAAGTCGTAGGAAATAGGATCTCGAAAGACCTTTATCTAAACGAACCGGGCCTTTATTTTATAAAAATCATCAATCCCAAATTCGAAAAAAACATAAAAATCTTGAAGCTGTAATTCTTGTTTTCGAAAGTAATTCTTACCAAGGAACCACAGGAGAACCATTTAAAACCAAGTATAGTCGTAACTACCTCTATTGAGCTAGAGTTTATACACATCTTTTTTGTATATTTGAAAGTAAACTTTGGTGACACACCGACGTAGTTTAAACTACGCCGAGCCTCACGATCATAACTTTGATTTTAAATTATTGTACATCATTCGCTATGAAGTGCTGAGCGTAGGTTAACCTACGTTTGGGTGCGTGCAAAATTTATTTTGCTTATATTTATCTAATAATCAATTAATTATATTATTATTTTAAAAATGACCCTTTTTGGAAAAATACATATTTATAAACCCTATCCTCATGAGGGGCGGCCAAACGACGGTTTGTTAAACATTAATAATTATTTTTGTAACTTTACAATATCTCCAACCCAAATATCACAACATTATGAACTCAAATATCATTTTCTCAAAGTTGTTCTTCTTTTTCTTCCTTTCACTTGTTGCCACCATATCATATCCAACATACAGTCAAAATACTTACGTATCAGACCACCCCATAAAAGCAATATATGGAATCGGTGGTTATCCCTATGCATTTCACGAAGAGTTTTTACCCATATATGGCGGTGCGGGAGTTGTTTTTAAATCCAATTTTGGATTTGAGTTAATATATACGAGTCAATATTTTGAGGCAAATAATCTTCCTAATGATTATGAAGGTGGGTTGTGTCTATTTAAGCCTTGTGTGCCTCGAATATTAAATAGTTGGTCCTTACCCATAACTAAAAGCTTTACTTCTCCAAATGATCTATGCAGATTAAAATTTGGGATTGGACCTGCTCTATTCATGTATCAGGAACCAAATTATACAAAGGCCACACCATCAGGAGGTATTTTTAATTTTTCTTCAAATTATGATATAAATTATAAAAAGAAGAATCTACCCGGTTTATATGGTCAGTTTAGAGCAGAATTCTTACCTGCATTATTCCTTGGATTAGGTTTGGGATTATCTGTTAAGATAAATTCTGAAATTACTTATTTAAGTTTCGATACTTCAATTATGCTTGGGTATTTACGTCCTTCTTTAAAAAAATTGCAGGCTAACGAGAAATAAAATTTCCCCGCTGACACCATAACGTCTTAAATCCCCACCAACTCATTTACCATATCCTTCCAATAAATTATCCACTAAATATAAATATATAGGTAACTATCTAGCTTGAACGTTGGCTCCAGTATCTGACTGGTGACCTTTAGAAGCCTCAACTCGGGGGATACACTTTGAAACAAACAAAAAAGAGGTTTATAAGCACTCGAACGCTTGAGGGACTAAAGGGGAGCCCTTTTTATTAAAACATTTATTTGACATACCAATGCAATTATCTTATCTTCACATCATTCATCACCCAAAATATCACACCATTATGAAACAAAATATCAATTTCTCAAAGTTATTATTCCTCCTCTTCCTTGCTTTTACTATTTCCTCTTGCCACAAAGATGAGCCAGAACCTGATTTAGTGCCAATTACAATGACTGGTGAAAATACAATGGGATTTTATGTAGATGGTGTACCTCATAATATTCGTGGTGTGAGTAATTGGAGTACGCATGGAGTTAGTGGAGGTATTACGCAAGAAGGTGTGGTAAGAATATCTGGTTGGGGAAAAGACCCTAAAATCTCTATAGCAATAAGATTTATAAGAGATGAGAGTCACAAATTAAAGGAATATAGTCTAAATGGATCGAGCTTTCAATCTAATTGGGTCGATGTCATTGATAATGCCCCATTGGGTGGAAATATTTATAATTGCGATAGCGCTCATACAGGTAAAATCAAATTAATTAATTTGGAAAAAAACCAGGCTGCCGGCACATTCGAATTTACCGCAATAAATGAAGAGTCTGGCAAGATAATTCATGTTACTGATGGCCGATTTGATATTAAATTCTTTTAAAAAACCAAAAACTCAAAATTATTAATCCCAGCTGGCGACATAACAACATCAATTCCTTTCAACCCATTCCCCAATTCCAATTATCCTCTAAATATAAATATAACCATAACCATCTCGTTTGCACGCTGGCGCCATTCTCTGACTGGTGACATTTCTAAGCCTCAATCTCATTCTCATTTCAAAACTGTACAGGTTCAGAATACCACCTGCTTAACATTGAGTTTTCTAACTAGAACCAATAGTAAAGAAAGCAACCTAAATTTCCGCTGACTAAAGGTTGCAACTTTTCCCCAATTGGAACAGAACCACTATTTAACAAGGTTAGCCCGAGTTTGCAACGTGTGTCGAAAAGAAATCAAATCATTATAAACTCCTGTAAGTAATGGGTTTACAGCTCCTATTCCTCCCCAAAAATATTTTTATAAAAAAAATTAAAATAAATTGCGAGAATCAAAATGTTTATTTACCTTTGCGCCACTTTAAGAGGGAAAGATATTTGATCCCTAATTAATTTAAACAGGATATGAATCAGAAAATTAGAATTAAACTTCGTTCGTACGACCACAATTTAGTGGATGTTTCAACGGAGAAAATAGTTAAGACAGTTCGCTCTAGCGGTGCTGTAGTAACGGGTCCGATTCCGCTGCCTACCGAGAAAAAAATGTTTACAGTGCTGCGCTCGCCGCACGTTAACAAGAAATCCCGGGAGCAGTTCTCAATGCGTACCCACAAAAGATTGATTGAAATATATACTCCTACGCAGAAGACAGTTGACGCTCTATCGAGATTAGAATTGCCAAGTGGGGTAGATATCCAGGTCAAACTGACTTAAGGTTTTTCATTTTTATTAAATAAATCGGTGGCACAAGCGGACTGAGGTCTATTGGTGTCTTATTAAATAATATTGTCGTGAACGGAATTATCGGAAAGAAATTGGGCATGACCAGTGTATATGACTCGAATGGTAACTATGTTGCCTGCACAGTCATCGAAGCTGGACCTTGTGTAGTTACACAAGTAAAAAATGTCGAAACAGACGGTTACACTTCTTTACAAATCGCTTTTGGCGATGTTAAAGCAAAGAATGTTTCAAAACAGTTGACTGGACACTTTGCTAAAGCTAGCACTGAACCACTAAAAACTGTCATAGAATTTAGAGATTCTGACTTGTCTAAAGCATTGGGTGATACCATTGAAATTGCAGACGTTATTAACGAAGGAGATAAAGTCGACATCGTTGGTGTAAGCAAAGGAAAAGGTTTTCAAGGTGTTGTGAAACGTCATGGCTTTGCAGGTGTAGGCCAGGCAACTCACGGTCAGCACAACAGATTGAGAGCTCCGGGTTCAGTGGGTGCTTCATCTTATCCTTCGAAAGTATTCAAAGGAATGAGAATGGGTGGTCACATGGGACACGTCAATATCAAAATGAGAAACCTTGAGGTTTTAAAAATATTTTCTGAACAGAATCTTGTTCTAGTGAAGGGTGCTATCCCTGGACACAAAGGATCTGTTGTCATCATTGAAAGCATTAAGAAATGAAACTTGATATATTAACTAAAGGAGGAGAATCTACCGGACGCTCATTTGAGTTTTCTGCAGATTTAATGGGCGAAAAGCCTAATGAACACACTGTGTATCTAGCAGTGAAAGCATATCTTGCCAACCAACGTCAAGGAACACATAAAGCTAAAGAAAGAGGTGAACTTAGCGGTTCTACTCGTAAGCTTGTGAAGCAAAAGGGAACAGGTGGTGCTCGTAAAGGTAGTATCAAGTCAGGTGTACTTAGAGGTGGTTACAGAATTTTTGGCCCAAGACCGAGAAACTATAGCCAAGATCTTAACAAGAAAGTGAGAAGAGTTGCTAAAAGATCTGTTCTACTTGATAAGTTGATGAGAAACAAAGTAGTTATCGTTGAAGATTTCTCTTTTGAAACACCAAAAACAACTGAATTGGTTACCATCCTTGGTGCATTAGGTGCTCAAAGAAAACCATTGGTAGTTACTGGTGAATTGAATAAAAATGTCTATTTGTCAGGAAGAAACATACCTAAAGCAGGTGTTACTTACACAGATGAATTGAACGTGTATGAATTGCTTAATTCTGATTCAATAATCTTGTTCGAAGGCGCAATGGAAAAGTTGATTAAATCTATCGCTTAATTAATAATAAAGTAGAATCATGATACATAATATATTAGTAAAACCGGTGATCAGCGAAAAAGCAAATGAGCTTTCAGCACTCGGTAAATATACTTTCGTAGTTGCTAAAAAAGCAAACAAGATCGAAATAGGAAAAGCAATAGAGAAGATGTACAACGTGAATGTTGCAGCTGTCAATACTTTTGTAATGCCTGTGAAAGTGGTTACCAGAAGTGGTCGTTCAGGTGTGATGAAAGGTGTTAAGCCTGCCTATAAGAAAGCGGTAGTAACGCTTGTATCAGGTGAGACTATTGATATATTCCAAAACAACGAGGATTAATCCTCACTTTTAGTAAAAAAAATTAAACTGTAAGCAGCTATGCCAGTTAAGAAGTATAATCCGATAACGCCGGGAACCAGATACAGAGTAGGTAATGCCTTTACTGAGGTAACTACTGATACTCCTGAGAAGTCTTTGATGTCAGAGATCAAACGTACCGGTGGTAGAAACCACGATGGTAAGATGACTGTGCGTCAAAGAGGTGGTGGACATAAGAGAAAATACCGTATCATCGACTTCAAAAGGAACAAAGATGGCATACCTGCCAAAGTTGCTTCTATTGAATATGATCCGAACAGATCAGCGTTTATCGCATTGTTGAATTATGCTGACGGAGAGAAAAGATACATGATCGCAGCGAAAGGGCTTCAAGTTGGAGCTACAGTTCAAAGTGGTACAGGATCTCCAATCGAGCCGGGAAATACTTTGGTATTAAAAGACATTCCTCTAGGTTCTGAGATCTATGCCATTGAAATGCAACCTAATAAAGGTGCTGCAATTGCTAGAAGTGCCGGTACTTATGCTGTACTTGTAGGAAAAGAAGAAAAATATGCTGCCATTAAATTGCCTTCAGGCGAAGTAAGAAGGATCTTAATGACATGCAAAGCTACCATTGGTATAGCATCAAACCCTGACCATTCATTATTAGTACTTGGTAAAGCAGGTCGTTCAGTATGGCTAGGTCGCAGACCAAGAGTAAGAGGTGTAGCGATGAACCCGGTAGATCACCCGATGGGTGGTGGTGAAGGTAGAGCATCTGGAGGACATCCGATCTCAAGAACCGGAATCATGGCTAAAGGTCAGAAAACAAGAAATGTGAATAAGAAAAGTTCTGCTTTGATTATCTCAAGACGTAAATCTAAATAATAACCGAAATCTGAAATAGTAGCATTATGGCTAGATCATTAAAGAAAGGTCCATATATTCATTACAGCTTACTTGCTAAAATAGCAAAAGCTAAAGAATCGACTAAAAAAACAGTAATTAAAACTTGGTCTCGTGCATCGATGATCATCCCGGACATGGTTGGGGAGACTATCGCAGTGCATAATGGTAAAACATTCGTACCGGTATTTGTGACTGAAAACATGGTAGGACACAAGTTGGGAGAATTCTCTCCAACACGTAACTTCAGAGGTCACGGGGGTAAAAAGAAATAATCGTTAATAGAAACCAGGCTTTTCTAAAATAAATTGAAATGGAAGCATTAGCTAAATTTAAGAATATCAAAGGATCAGAACGTAAAATGCGTCTGGTAGTTGATACCATCAGAGGCAAAAATGTAGGAGCAGCTTTGACTATCCTAAAGTTTACTCAAAAACATGCTGCACATCCGGTATACAAAACACTTTTGTCTGCAGTTTCTAACTGGGAACAATTATCAGGTGTAGAATCTGGAGCTGATAGTCATGGTTTGTTTGTCAAAACAGCTTTTGTTGACGGTGCAGGTATGTTGAAAAGATTTCAACCAGCTCCACACGGTAGAGCACACAGGATCAGAAAGCGTTCTTGCCACCTGACCATTGTGGTTGATAACAAACTACCTTTAGAAAATTAATACCTTTATTTAAAATAAATAACCTTATTCATGGGTCAAAAGACAAGTCCAGTAGGTAATAGATTAGGAATCATCCGCGGATGGGATTCTAACTGGTTCGGCGGAAAAGATATGGCTGCCAAAGTTGTAGAAGATGAGCAGATCAGAACTTATATGAGAGCTCGTATTCCAAAAGGAGGCATAGCTAAAATCGGTATCGAAAGAACTCTTAAAAGAATCACTGTTACTATTCACACTTCACGTCCCGGTATTATCATTGGTAAAGGTGGACAGGAAGTTGATCGTATCAGAGAGGAATTGAAAAAACTTACCAGCAAGGACGTTCAAATTAATATCCACGAGATCCGCAAACCTGAATTGGATGCAGCTATCGTTGGAGAAACAATTGCTAAACAAATTGAATCCCGTATCAACTACAGAAGAGCTACTAAAATGGCTATCCAATCTACGATGCGTGCAGGTGCTGAAGGTATTAAAGTGCGCTTGTCAGGAAGATTGAATGGTGCTGAGATGGCTAGATCAGAAGAATATAAAGAAGGAAGAACTCCATTACATACTTTCCGTGCAGATATCGATTATATTGTATCTACAGCACAAACAGTTTACGGATTAATAGGTATTAAGGTTTGGATCTGTAAAGGTGAAGTATTCGGTAAGAGAGAAATCATGCCACTTCAATCAGAAGAGAAAAAAGCAAATCAAGGTGGTATGGGCGACCGTAGAAATGATAGAGGTGGAGATAGAAGAAATGACCGTGGTGGTGAAAGAGGTGGAGATAGAAAGCCAGGTGGAAACAGAAATTTTAAATCTAAAAGGTAGTAGATAATAAAGATATTATATGTATCTTTGCACCTCCTTAGAGAAAAGCAGATACAAATAGCTTTTAATCAGCGAATTATAAAGAAAGACGTACCATGTTACAACCAAAAAGAACAAAATTCAGAAAGCAGCATAAAATGAACCCTAAGGGTTGTGCTCATAAAGGTAGTACCATATCTTTCGGTTCTGTGGCTCTTAAGTCCATAACCGGTGGAAGATTGACAGCTCGTCAAATAGAATCTGCAAGGATTGCAATGACGCGTTACATGAAAAGAGAAGGAAAAGTGTGGATCAGAATTTTCCCTGATAAACCGATTACTAAAAAGCCTCTTGAAGTACGTATGGGTAAGGGTAAAGGTCCTGTAGATCACTACGTAGCAGTTATTAAACCGGGTAGAATCTTGTTCGAAATGGACGGAGTATCAGTGGAAATAGCAAAAGAGGCCTTCAGATTGGCAGCACAAAAGCTTCCAGTTATGACAAAAACAATTTTGAGAACAGATATCAGACTAGATTAATTTTTAAACCATATTAGAATCATGGCAAACAAACATTATAAAGAAGTGCAGATCTTGGCAGACAGCGAATTGGTTGAAAAATTAGCTGAAACTCAATTAGACTTGACTAAAACCAGATTTGATCAAACAATTTCAGGTAATGTCACTCCTAAAGAGATCAGAGATGCGAAGAAAAATATCGCAAGGATCAATACAGAGATCAGAAGCAGAGAAGTAGCTCAGATGACTGAAGGCGAATTAGCTAAGAGATCAAAGATCAGATACAGAAGAAGCAAATAATCGAATCTCCGTCATAAATAAAATTTAAAGTATCCAGGCAATATGGAACAATTAGTTAGACAGTTCAGAAAGGAAAGAGTTGGTAAAGTTACCAGCAACAAAATGGAAAAATCCATTTCGGTCATGGTGGAGCGCAAGATCAAGCATCCACTATATGGAAAGTATGTGAAGAAATCCAATTCCTTTATGGCTCACGATGAGAAAAACGAATGTCAAATTGGTGACATAGTTAAAATAATGGAAACGAGACCGTTATCTAAGAATAAGAGATGGCGTTTAATCGAAATCCTAGAAAAAGCGAAGTAATTAAATAATCAGGTATAATCCTTATTTGTAATGATACAGACAGAGTCCAGACTAAGAGTAGCAGACAATAGTGGAGCCAAAGAGGTTCTATGCATACATGTCCTTGGTGGTTCAACCAGACGTTACGCGTCGATCGGCGATAGAATAGTTGTTTCAGTGAAACAAGCTTCTCCCGGAGGTATTAAAAAAGGTACTGTTTCAAAAGCAGTTATCGTAAGAACTAAAAAAGAAATTAGACGTAACGACGGATCTTATATCCGTTTTGACGACAATGCTGTTGTTCTGTTGAACAATCAGGATGAGCCGAGAGGTACACGTATTTTTGGCCCTGTTGCCAGAGAATTGCGCGAAAAGGATTACATGAGAATTGTTTCATTAGCTCCTGAGGTGCTTTAAAAAATAAGTCATGAGTAGTAAAAAGACAAACTCCAAACAAAAGCGTTTCGCTCCGAAACTGCATATCAAAAAAGGTGATGAAGTAATGATCATAGCCGGAAGTGAAAAAGGAAATAAAGGTATAGTTTCTGCTATCCTTGTTGGGCAGAATAGAGCAGTGGTTGAAGGTCGTAATATGGCTAAGAAACACGTAAAACCTCAACAGGATCAGCCAGGCGGTATCCAGGATATGGAACTACCAATTCATCTTTCTAACCTTATGTTAGTAGATAAAAAGGGTGTTGCTTCCAGAACAGGTAGAAAAGATGACAACGGTAAGTTGACAAGATATTTTAAAAAATCAGGTGAAATAGTTAAGTAATGAGTTACGTTCCTAGATACAAATCAAAATACAGAGATGAGATCATTCCTAAACTAATGGAAGATTTTAAATACTCATCTATCATGCAGGTACCTCGTCTTGAGAAGATCTGTATCAACCAAGGTTTGGGAGATGCAGTTTCAGACAAGAAAGTAATTGATAATGCTTTGGTAGATTTAACTACAATTGCTGGTCAGAAGGCCGTAATTACTAAGGCTAAAACTTCTATATCTAACTTTAAGTTAAGAGAAGAAATGCCGATTGGTATTCGAGTTACTCTACGTAACGAACGTATGTATGAATTCCTTGACAGATTTATCTCTGTTTCTCTTCCTCGTGTTAGAGATTTTAAAGGTATCAATGACAAAAGTTTTGACGGAAGGGGTAATTACTCAATGGGTATTACAGAACAAATCATCTTTCCTGAGATCGACATCGATAAAATTGCAAAGGTATTGGGTATGAACATCACTTTTGTAACCACAGCTAAAACTGATGCTGAAGCTCATGCTTTACTCTCAGCTTTAGGATTACCTTTCAAAAAATAATAAACAGCTTAATAAAATAACCAAATGGCAAAGAAATCAATAATCGCGCGCGAATTAAAAAGAGAGCGTATGGTTGCTAAATATGCTGAGAAAAGAAAACAACTTAAGGAAGCGGGAAATTATGAGGAGTTGGATAAAATGCCAAGAAACTCAGCTAAAATCCGACTTCACAATCGTTGCAAGTTGACAGGTCGACCTAAAGGTTACATGAGAGATTTCGGTCTTTGCAGAGTAATGTTTAGAAAAATGGCACTTGAAGGCAAAATACCTGGGATCACTAAGTCATCTTGGTAGAATAATTAGATTAATAAATTTTATTTAGAAATAAATTTTAAGAAAAATGGCTCTAAACGATCCAATCGCAGATTACCTTACTAGAATCCGTAATGCTCAGCAAGCCGGTCATAGAATAGTAGAAATTCCTTCTTCAAATATGAAAAAAGGTATTACTGAAATTCTTTATGATAATGGATATATCTTGAAGTATATGTTTGATGATGCAGCTGGAAAGCAAGGTGTCATCAAGATAGCTCTAAAATATAACGAGAGTACTAAGAAGCCGGTAATACAGCAGTTAAAAAGAGTAAGTCGTCCAGGTTTACGTCAATATTTTCACTGTGTTGATCTACCAAGAGTTATTAATGGTTTGGGAATAGCAATAGTTTCTACATCTCACGGTCTTCTAACTGATAAGCAGGCAAGATCACAGAATGTAGGTGGTGAAGTAGTATGCTTCATTAGTTAATATTAATTAGAAAGAGAGAAATATTTAAATATGTCAAGAATTGGTAAATCCCCAATTACATTACCAAGTGGGGTTGAATTTAGCGTAGATAAGTCAAATGTTGTTACTGTAAAGGGACCTAAAGGTGCTCTTAAACAAAAGTTTGATGCCGATATGATTCTTAAGTTAGAAGATGGTGTTATTACTGTTGAAAGACCAACTGAATCAAAGCGTCACCGATCACTTCATGGATTAACGCGTGCGTTAGTCAATGGAATGGTAGAGGGCGTGTCTACAGGTTTTACTAAAACAATGGAGTTAGTAGGTGTAGGTTTTAGAGCAACTAACACTGGTCAGCTTCTTGAATTGGCATTAGGTTTCTCGCATCCGATCATGTTTTCAATTCCAAAGGAAGTGACACTTGAGACAAAGGCTGAGAAAGGTCAACCACCTACTATTATATTAACTAGTTTTGATAAGCAATTGATCGGTCAGGTAGCTGCTAAGATCCGTGGATTCAAAAAGCCTGAACCTTACAAAGGAAAAGGTATCCGTTTCGCTGGCGAACAAGTGAGAAGAAAAGCCGGTAAAACTGCTGGTAAGAAATAATATCCTTATAACATTCTATTTAGAATTTGAAATGAAAAAGACAAAAGAGGAATCAAGAGCAAGGATCCATTACAGGATTAAAAAAAAGGTTAAAGGCACATCAGACAGACCTAGATTGGCTGTCTTCAGAAGCAATAAATCGATTTATGCTCAGTTGATAGATGACCTTAGTGGTAATGTTCTTACTGCTGCGTCTTCAGGTTTGTTAACTTCGAAAGAAGGTATCAACAAAGTTGATCAGGCTAAAGAAGTTGGCAAGTTGATTGCTGAAAGAGCTAAAGCAAATAATATTGAAAGCATCGTTTTTGACAGAAGTGGTTATTTATATCACGGAAGAATTAAAGCATTGGCTGAAGGAGCCCGTGAAGCAGGTTTGAAATTTTAAATTTTATAGTAAACTAAACAATGGCTAAACAACCACAAAATAAAATGCGTCCGGCTGACGCTGAATTGAAAGATAAATTAGTAGCTGTCAATCGTGTTGCTAAGGTAACAAAAGGTGGACGTACCTTTAGTTTTGCAGCAATAGTAGTTGTCGGTGACGGTCAGGGTTCTGTAGGACAGGGCCTGGGTAAAGCTAGAGACGTTGCTGATGCTATAGCGAAAGCGATCGATGATGCTAAGAAAAACCTCATAAAAGTTCCAATTCATAAAGGAACGATTCCTCATCCACAATTGGGTAAGTATGGTGCAGGTAAAGTTTTCATAAAGCCAGCTGCTGATGGTACGGGTGTTATTGCTGGTGGAGCCATGAGAGCAGTGTTGGAGATAGCCGGTGTTCATAATGTACTTGCTAAATCTCAAGGTTCTTCCAACCCACACAACGTTGTGAAAGCAACATTGGATGCACTAATGAAATTAAGAGATCCATACACAGTGGCTCAGCAAAGAGGAATCTCTTTGAAGGAACTGTTTACTGGAGAAATTGAAAAATAATATAAGCCATGGCACAATTAAAAATTACACAGGTTAAAAGTACTATTGATAGATCTAAACGTCAGAAAGGTACTATGGAGGCTTTGGGTATCAAAAAAGTATACCGTTCAGTAGTACATGAAGATTCACCGTCTTTAAGAGGTATGATAAGAGCAGTTAATCATTTGATCACTGTTGAAGAAGTTAAATAATCTTTATATTAATAAGATATTCTCATGGAATTAAATAATCTTAGACCTGCCAAAGGTTCAAATAAATCAAGCAAAAGGATCGCGAGAGGTCAGGGAAGCGGACGAGGTGGAACATCTACAAGAGGTCATAAAGGGGACAAGGCGCGCTCAGGTTTCAAAGCTAAAAGAGCTCATGAAGGAGGACAAATGCCTATACAAATGCGTTTGCCTAAATTCGGTTTCAAAAATGTAAACAGAGTAGAGTATGTTGCAATCAACTTGAATACTCTTGACGCTTTGGCAGAAATACACAATGTAACTGAGATCAATTTCGAATTCCTTACTTCTAAGAAAGTAATTAAGAAATCAGAGAAATTTAAAATCCTTGGTACAGGTGATTTAAATAAAGTACTTACTGTAAGTGCTCACGCTGCATCTAAAATTGCTCAAGAAAAGATCGTTGGGCTGGGTGGAACATTTACAACTATTTAATGTTTACCATTTTTTTTAACACTTTTGTAGAGAACACAAACATATAGTAAGAGGATGAAAAGATTTATCGATACTTTAAAAAATATATGGGCCATAAAGGAACTTAGGAATCGTTTACTTTATACACTTATTTTATTGGTTGTATTTCGTCTCGGTTCTTATATAGTGTTGCCTGGTGTTATGTCTGATGTTTTATCTAACGTTGCTAAGGGACGTAGTGCTAATGACTTACTTGGTTTGATTAATATCTTTACAGGGGGTGCCTTTAATCAGGCTTCTATTTTAGCTTTAGGTATTATGCCTTACATTACAGCATCCATTATTATACAAGTATTGGGATTTGCAGTTCCTTATTTCCAGCGATTACAACAAAAGGAAGGAGAGTCAGGTAGAAAAAAATTAAATCAGATAACACGTGTACTTACTGTTGCTATTACATTGGTACAAGGCGGTGCATATCTCACATACCTTAAAGGCGTAGGAGCGATATCTCCAAATATAGCTCAGAGTATTTTCTGGGGATCGAATATACTTATTCTTACTACAGGTACTGTTTTCGCAATGTGGTTGGGTGAGAAAATTACAGATAAAGGGATTGGAAATGGTGTTTCATTATTGATCATGGTGGGTATATTATCAAGATTGCCACAGGCTTTCATCTTTGAATTTGATGCTCAAATGGCTTCAAGCGGTTTGATTATTTTTATTCTTGAGTTAGCTGCATTATTTCTTATCATCATGTTTACAATTTTAATTGTTCAAGGTGTACGTAAGATTCCGCTTCAGTTTCCCAAAAAGGCGATTGGTGGGGGAAGTCTTGCAGCAGGTAACAGAGAATACATTCCACTTAAGGTGAATGGTGCCGGTGTAATGCCTATCATTTTTGCTCAGGCATTAATGTTTTTGCCGGCTATACTTGCTCAGTATTTTACTGGTGCTGATGCTGGTGGAGCTTCATCAAGTTCATTTGTACGTTCTTTGAATGACCATTTTTCATTCACCTACAATATGATTTATTTTGTGTTGATAATTGTATTTACATATGTGTACACGGCTCTATTGATTAATCCGCAGCAATATGCTGAATATCTTAAAAGATCTAATGCATATATTCCTGGAGTAAAGCCTGGTAAAGATACGGAGGATTATATTGATGCTATTACTTCTAAAATCACATTCCCAGGTTCTGTGATTCTTGGTATTGTAGCTATACTTCCGGCTATAGCAGTCGTATTTGGTGTTAATCCATCTTTTGCTCTTTTCTTTGGAGGAACGTCTCTATTGATCATGGTGGCAGTAATATTGGATACACTATCTCAAATAGAAAGTCATCTGTTGATGAGAAAATATGATGGACTTGTTCAATCAGGTAAGATACAAGGTCGAGCCAGTGCTGGTGGTATACAAATAGGATCATATTAATGTTTAATATTACTTTCGAAGTATTTAGAGAGTTGAATATTTTTGATTCATTAATTATAAACATAAAGTTCTGATGAGCATGTTTAATTCTAAAGTTAAACCTAAGAGTTCTGAAGAAATTGAAAGAATAAGAGAGAGCTGCATAATTGTCGTAAAGGCATTAGCTCATGTGGCTTCTATCATACGCCCGGGTGTCTCAGGTTTATATTTAGATAAAGAAGCAGAGACTTTGATTAATGATTTGGGAGCAAAACCAGCTTTCAAAGGTTATAATGGGTTTCCAGCTTCATTATGCATATCTGTCAATGCTGCTGTAGTTCACGGAATTCCTAATAAGGAAGAATTTAAAATAGGTGATGTTGTATCTGTTGATTGTGGATCAGTTATGAACGGTTACTTTGGTGATTCGGCATATACTTTTGCGCTTGGCGAGATAGGAGAGGGTGTAAAGAAGTTATTAACTGTGACTAATGAGTCATTGTATAGAGGAGTTGAAAGTGCTAAGACAGGAGGAAGAATAGGTGATATAGCCTTTGCTGTTCAGGATTATTGTGAATTCACTCACAAATTTGGTATAGTAAGAGAACTTGTTGGTCATGGTATAGGAAAAAAATTGCACGAACCACCTGATGTTCCTAATTTCGGAAAAAGAGGCAATGGGCTTAGATTAGAAGAAGGTTGGACCATCGCGATTGAGCCAATGGTTAATCTTGGAAGCAAAGATGTCTATCAAGCCAAGGATAATTGGACTATATTGACCAGGGATGGAAAACCATCAGCACACTATGAACATACAGTGGTAGTGCGGAATGCAGGAGGAGAAATCCTGACTGATCATACGCCAATTGAAACAGAAATAAAAAATAATGCGAATATTGTAAATATTTCAAGAAATATTTAGATATTTGCACTCCGAAAAAAAGGACTTATGTCAAAACAAGATATTATCAAGCAAGACGGCATCATCGAAGAGGCTTTATCCAATGCGATGTTTCGTGTTAGGCTTGAGAATGATCATCAAATTTTGGCAACGATTTCCGGAAAAATGCGTATGCACTATATAAGGATATTACCTGGAGATAAGGTATCAGTGGAGATGTCTCCGTACGATCTTTCAAGAGGAAGAATCATTTATAGATATAAATAAATATAAAACAATTACTGATGAAAGTAAGAGCATCAATTAAAAAACGTTCTGTCGATTGCAAAATTGTAAGAAGAAATGGGAAACTTTATGTTATAAACAAAAAGAACCCAAAGTTTAAACAAAGACAAGGATAAAATTTTACAACTAATAATATTATAGTTCTATGGCTCGTATAGCAGGAGTTGACCTACCAAGAAACAAAAGAGGCGTTATTGCCTTGACTTATATCTTCGGAATAGGTAGATCATTAGCGACTAAAGTTTTAGCTGATGCTGAAGTTAGTGAAGATACTAAAGTGATTGACTGGACCGATGAAAACATCAAGACTATCTCTAGGATTGTCAATGATGAACATAAGACCGAAGGTCAATTAAGATCTGAAATTCAATTAAACATCAAGCGATTGATGGATATTGCTTGTTACAGAGGTCTTAGACATCGTAAGGGTCTTCCATTAAGAGGTCAGCATACTAAAAACAACTCGCGTACCAGAAAAGGTAAACGTAAAACTGTTGCTAACAAGAAGAAAGCAACTAAATAATTAATTAACATCTATATTTTATAGCTTCATTATTATGGCTAAAGCGCAAAAGAAAGTTAAGAAAAGAAAAGTTAAAGTCGAATCCGATGGATTGGCTTATGTTCAAGCTAGTTTCAACAACTTGATCATTTCATTGACCAATAGACAAGGAGAGGTTATTTCTTGGGCATCAGCTGGTAAAGCCGGTTTTAGAGGTTCTAAGAAAAATACTCCTTATGCTGCTCAGGTTGCTGCCACTGATTGTGGTAAAGTAGCTTATGATGCAGGTCTTCGAAGTGTTGAAGTATATGTGAAAGGTCCAGGCGCAGGTAGAGAATCTGCAATTAGAGCTATAGATGGTTCAGGTATTAAGGTGACTAAGATTTTTGATGTTACTCCAATGCCTCATAATGGATGTCGCCCTCCTAAGAAAAGAAGAGTTTAATCACTACAATTTATTTAAAAGTTTAATTAGAATATGGCTAGATATACAGGACCTGCAACTAAGAAAGCGAGAGCATTTGGTGAAGCAATATACGGACCGGATAAATCTTTTGATAAGAAAAAATATGCACCGGGTCAGCATGGACCTTCTCGTAAGAGAAAGCAAAAGTCTGACTATGCTTTGCAATTAATGGAAAAACAAAAGGCTAAATACACTTATGGTGTTTTAGAACGTCAGTTTAGAAATACTTTTGATAAAGCATCAAGAAAATCTGGTGTAACTGGTACTATTCTTTTACAATTCCTTGAGGCTCGCCTTGATAATGTTGTATTTAGAATGGGAATAGCTACTACTAGAAGAGGAGCACGTCAGTTGGTTTCTCACAGACACATTATCGTTAATGGTGTTGTAACTAATATTCCTTCATACGCAGTGAAGCCTGGTGATGTTATTGAAGTTCGTGGAAAATCACGTTCTATGGACGTTATCGTAAGTAATGTTAAGTCTAAGCACGACAATCGAAAGCATAGCTGGATTGAATGGAATGCAGAAAGAATGGAAGGTAAATTCCTAGCATACCCTGAAAGAGATTCAATTCCTGAGAATATCAACGAGCAGTTGATCGTAGAACTATACTCTAAGTAAGATCTTAATTACTGAATTCTCTCAGACCCATATATTTTTATAACCAGAATTATTTCAAATGAGCATACTAAATTTTCAAAAGCCTGATAAGATTATTCTTCAAAAAGCGACAGATTTCGATGGCCTTTTTGAATTTAAACCGCTCGAACCAGGCTTTGGCCAGACAGTTGGTAACTCACTTAGAAGAGTTCTTTTAAACTCTTTAGAAGGTTATGCTATTTCTGCGATTAGAATCGGTGGCGTCGATCATGAATTCTCTACCATTCCTGGTGTTGTAGAAGATGTGATTGAAATCATTTTGAATCTTAAGCAGGTACGTCTTAAGCTTCAATTAAAAGATGAGGATATCACAAGCGAAAAAATCTATCTTACTTTAAGAGGTAAAGAAGAATTTAGATCTGGTGATATTGAGCAGTTTACCAATGTTTTCAAGGTAATGAACCCTGATTTGCTTATTTGCAGAATGGAGCCAAGTGTTACTTTGGAAGTTGAGTTGACCATTACCAAAGGTCGTGGTTATGTAGCTGCTGATGAACAGCCTGATAGAGAAAATATTATTGGAGTTATTCCAATTGATTCTATCTATACTCCTGTTAAGAATGTTGCATACCAAGTTTCAAATACAAGGGTAGGACAAAGAACAGATTACGAAAAACTTACCATTGAAGTTAAGACTGATGGTACTATCCATCCGGAAGATGCAGTAAAAGAAGCTTCACGTATCCTTATTCAGCACCTTATGTTGATCACTGATGAGAATATCTCATTCGATGATGCTACTAAAGGTGAGGAAAATGTGGTTGATGAGCACATCTTGCATATGCGTAAGTTGCTTAAGACTACTTTGGAAGACCTTGATTTATCTGTAAGAGCTTATAACTGCTTGAAAGCAGCTAAGATCAATTCTCTTGGTGAAATGGTTCAGTACGAAACACATGAACTTCTTAAGTTCCGTAATTTCGGTAAGAAATCATTAGTAGAAATTGAAGAATTGCTTTCTACAAAAGGTCTTCACTTCGGAATGGATCTTTCCAAGTATAAATTAGACGAAGAATAATAGCAGATTATTTCTGCTTATTTAATAATCAAATATTGCAAATTACAGACACATTAAGTTGGGGTCAGTGTTGCGAGGTAAATAATAATAATAACAAATGAGACACGGTAATAAGATTAATGCCTTAGGTAGAACGAGATCACACAGAGATGCAATGCTTAAGAACATGGCATGTTCGTTGATTGAACACAAAAGAATCAATACAACTATTGCTAAAGCAAAAGTTTTAAGAGGATTTTTAGAACCTATATTAACTAAAACTAAGAATAATAGTACGCACTCTAGAAGGGTAGTATTTAGTTATCTTCAGAATAAAATTGCCGTAGATACTTTGTTTACTGAAATCAGAGATAAAATCATCAACAGACCGGGTGGCTATCTTCGTATCATCAAAATGGGTGTACGTAAGCATGACAATACTGAAATGGCGATGATTGAATTCGTTGATTACAACACTATTTACAATCCAAACGAATCTTTGGATGGTAAGGCTAAAGTTAAAACTAGAAGAAGCCGTAAAAAGTCAGGTGTAACGCCTTCTGCTCCTGCAGCTGAAATGGTTGAAACAGTTGAAGAAACTTCAATTGTAGAGGACGTAGTTGAGCAAACTGCTCCGGAAGTTGTTGAAGAAGCACCAATGGTTGCAGAAACTCCTGCAGTGGAAGAGTCTCCGGTAGTTGAAGAAGAAGTTATTGCTGAAGCACCTGTTGAAGATGCTCCTGCGACTGAATCGACTGAAGAAGAAGAGAAAGCTTAGTTTAGCTTAGAAATATCTAAAGCGGTCTGGACATTGTTCAGACCGCTTTTTTTTTGCACTGAAAGGACTGAGTTTCCCGTTTTAAAGATTTTAGTAAAATAAGCAAAACGCGGGATTGCTGTTACCAACATATTTGTGTGGTTTATTTATTATTTTTAAAACTGTTATTTTGTTTTATAAATATCTTGAATATGATACGTGTATTACTTTTTGAAGATAATTCTGATTTTGCGGATAGCGTCACAGAACTAATTGCCAATACAGAAGGTATTACGCTCGTTGGAGTTTGTGAGAATGCTAAAAATGTCGTCAGGAATATTGCGTTTTATAAACCTGATATAGTTTTAATGGATATTGATATGCCGGTAGAAAATGGGCTACAGGGTTTAAGAAATATAAGGGCTGCCGGAAATGAGGTTAATGTGCTGATGCTCACAGTATTTGATGATAATGAGCGGGTATTCCAAGCTGTTTGTTATGGAGCAAGTGGTTATATTCTGAAAAGTACCCGACCTGAAAAAATAATTGAAGCGATATTCGATGTGCATAATGGAGGCGCCCCTATGACACCTTCGATTGCAAAACAAGTATTGAAACTTTTTTCTCAACCCTTCCAGCAATCATCTGATATACAAACTCTTACTCCCAGGGAACATGATGTTTTATCATTGCTGGTAAGAGGTTTTAGCTATAAAATGGCTGCAAGTGAAATGCAGATAAGTATCGAAACTTTTAGATTCCACATAAAAAACATTTATGCAAAACTTCATGTAAATTCAAAGAGCGAAGCAGTTGCGAAGGCTATTTTGAATAAGTGGTCTTAATATTTGCATGAACATAAATACCATTTGATTTCAACTTGACTTTGACACTTATGCCTAATTTTTTTGGGTTGATTTTTTGTGCTTAATATTTGAATAAAGTCCTAAAATTCTTCTTGTTGTATAGCCTCAATAAATTGTATCAAATTCTATAACTCCCACCCATTTATGGGGTGGTCTGATAGATTGTTTATAGACAATTTTACATGATATTTAGAGTATTCTGGTTTATATTCTCTTTTATGATCTATTTAGAAAGGCCTTAGGATGGTCAATCTACTTTTTGAAATTGAAAAGATCTCTCCTATAGAGTCGTAAAAGAATTCTTAAGCCTCAGTATTAACCTTCAAAATCTTATTAAAATGAAAAAAAATTGCATTTTGTTACTGGCAGTTCTGTACAGTATTTTTTTACCGGCCCAAATAAAATACCCGCTTACCCGAACAGTTGATAGCAGTGATACATGGCACGGAATAACCATCAAAGATCCATATCGCTGGTTGGAAAATCTTAAAGATCCGGAGGTAGAAAAATGGTTTAAGGATCAGAGTTTGTTGACTGAGATTGAATTGTCAAAAATGCCTCTTGCAGATGAACTTTATAAAGAAATGGTGGCCTTGGATTCCGTTTCAGAAGATAAAATAAGTAAAATTCGGGAGGTGGGGAATACTTTATTCTATTTCAAAATCCTTCCGAGTGAATCTAAAGCACAATTGTATCGACGTGAAGGAGAGCATGGAAAAGAAATATTAGTTGCCTCTCCGAACCTATGGGGTAAGGATTTTGAACTTGTGGATTATGAAATAGATCCTTATAAAAAATACCTTGCAATAACGGCCGACGCCAAAGGAAACGAAAGGATTATTGTCAGATTTTATGAAATAGAGAAATCCAGGTATCTTAAGGACACAATTCCAGGGTATTTTAGTGGCTTTCATTACACCCCGGGAGAGGTGCTTTACGAGCTAAGACCTACATGGGACGTTCATATTTCAGTACCCGAAAAAGAAAAACAATTCAAAAAACATGTGCTAGGTACGCCGGTAGAAAAGGACAAGGTCTATCTTTCTTTTCAGACAAATCCTGAATTATACAATTTGGAAAATACCTCCCAATTATGGCCTTATTGGCCTGGCATCGATTTTGATTACGAAATTTTGGATATTGGAAGTGTGTCACCTTACAGAGAAATTATGGCACGTAAAATTAATACCACGGACAATTGGGAAAAGGTTGTAACCCTTGATTCCAAGGTGACAAATTATTATTGTAAAAAAGATAAAGCTTTCCTTCTCACAAATTCTTCCAGCCCAAATGGATCGCTGGTAATGGTGGATATGTCTTCCGAAAAATTGGATGAGGTCCTTAATGAAATTGTCCCTGCTACAGATCTGCCACTAAAAATTGCAGCTAAAACCAAAAATTTTCTTGTATTGGAATATGAAGAAAACGGAGTTAAGATATACCATAAAATCGTAAACTTAAATACCGGTGAAGTTTCCCCATTTCCATACCCTGAAAATACCAATCTTACTTATGTTTCCCCATTCAGCGAGGACAATGATAAAATTCATATCATTCGCAGTGGATGGACCACTGCTTCAACTTATTCATATGCCGATCTTGCCCAACCTTCATTACCTGAAAAAAAACTTGGTTTCAGAAAAGAATTCAATTATCCATTTGCTGAAAATATCACATCAAAAGAAGTATTTGTGAAAGGTCATGATGGGGTGGAAATTCCTGTATCCATAGTTTATAGAAAGGATTTGGAACTTAATAGTAAAAATACAGTACTTGTTTATGGCTATGGTGCTTATGGTTATTCAACTTCAGCTTTTTACAGCCCAATTCTTTTAAATTTGGTAGAAAAGGGAGCAGTATTTGTGGTTGCGCATGTAAGGGGAGGGGGTGAAAAAGGTGAAGACTGGCACATGGCAGGTTTTAAGCAGACCAAACCAAATACATGGAAAGATCTGAACAGCACAGCTCAATGGCTCATTGACAATGAATATACCAGCCCGGCTCATCTTGCTTGCATGGGAGGTAGTGCCGGAGGCATATTAATAGGTAGGGCAATTACAGAACGCCCGGATCTATGGGCATGTGCCAATCCTACAGTTGGCTGCTTAACAATGGTAAGACAGGAGTTTACACCGAATGGCCCAATAAATACCCCTGAATTTGGTTCCGTAAAAAACATTAATGAATTTTTTGCACTAATGGAAATGGATGCCCTTTTACATGTCCAAGAAGGAGTAAAATACCCGGCCATGTTAATCAATACTGGTTGGAATGACCCTAGAGTTATTAGCTGGCAACCGGCAAAATTTGCAGCAGCAGTCCAAAAGGCAAATGCAAGTGAAAAACCTGTACTTTTGCAGGTAGATTACGAAACTGGTCATGGTGGCAGTGCAGATAAATTTGACAATTTTAGAAAAATAGCTAAGAGCATGGCATTTATTTTATATCATGCTGGTTATCAAAAGCAAATAAAACTTTGATGGTCAATTAGTAGCATAAAAATATGTGAGGATTTATTATTAAATTGCTACAAACTATAAAACAATGTGATTTTTAATTAATGTCAAAAGAAATACCTTCCTTTTTAAAATACCCGCTACTATGGATTTTCATGGTAGCGGTATTATTATTTCATGTAACATCCTGTCATGAAAAGAACGGAAGTAGTGCCGCTATGACGGCTGAGTATAAAAATGATACATCCCGAATAAACGAATACCTGACAATATCTAAATCCAGTTACAAAACCTCAGTTGATACAGCCATTTTTTATGGTGAAAAAGCTTATGCTTTGAGCAAAAAAATTGGAGATGAATTATTTAAATATAAAAGCACTTCCTGGCTAATGGAATGTTATTCTCAAAAAGGTTTTTTGGATAAAAGCCTTGAAATGGCAATTTATTGCTTAAATCATAGCCAGGAGACAAAAAATAAGGAATATGAATTGGAGGCCACAATTGAATTATCTAAATTGTATGCTAAACAGTTTAAAAATTTTGAAAAAAGTCTTGAATATGCTAATAATGCATTAGACTTATCTAAAAGAGCCGGAGACTTGCACATGCAGACCGAAGCACTCGAATGTCTTGCCGCAGTTTATTCTGATATTGATGATACCAAATCCTTGAATTATAACTTAGAGGCTTATAAGGTTGCTCTGCAATCAAAGGATGATGATTTGATAATAACGATGTTGTCTATTCTGGCAGAGGCATATTTGAATACCGGTGATCATAAAAATTCAATTCGTTACTACCGGCTGTGCCTTGATAGATTGAATAAGCCGGAAATGAACAAAATGGTCTCTTATGCCAAGCATAATTTGGGCAATGTTTATGCAGATCTAGGGACTTATGACACAGCTATGATCTTGTATAAATCAGCGTTGCAATTCGCAAAAAATCAGAAACAGGACGAAATAATAGGCCTTTGTTATTCATCTATTGCTAATACGTATATGAATCTTAAAGATCATCCAAATTCATTATTAGCAATAGATTCTGCTATATCAGTTGAAATTCCCAGAGGTTCCAGCTATCGATTGATGTATTTGTATCTCTCGAAGTCCTCATTTGCGAATAATCAAAAGGATTATAAACTGGCTTATGAAAGTCTCAGAAAGTATAAATCTTACAATGAAGAACTCAATAATGATGAAATTCAAAATAAGATCAATTTATTAGAATCTGCACAATTACAAAAGGCCAAGGAACAGGAATTAAAGATAGAAGCCTTACAAACAAAAAAATTCCGGATAACTACGATTGCATTAGTATTAAATTCCATTATACTGGCTATTTTTATATTCTACATTAAAAAACAGGCGAAGTTGAGGAGGGAGTTGGAGCAGGAACAATTGAGAAATAGGCTTTCCAGAGATCTTCATGATGATATAGGAAGCACTCTAAGCAGCATTAACATTCTCAGTAGAACAGCACAATTCAATTTAGATAAGACTGAGTCATCAAAAATTAAAACCGCCCTTGAAAAGATCAATGAAAGAAGTCAAAGACTGTTGACGAATATGAGTGATATTATATGGAATATAAAAACCGGGAATGATACGCTGGAAGATGTTATGAGCCGAATGCGAGAGTATGCTGTATCTATTTTCGAAGCCCAAAACATTGAATTTTCAATTCTCTTTCCGGAAAATACCATGAACTGCAAGCTTTCAATGACCGAAAAAAACAATCTTTACATGATCTTTAAGGAATCTGTTAATAATTTAGCTAAATATTCCGGTGCAACACATGCGAACATCCAACTTATAATTAGTACCAATCATCTTCAAATGTCAATAAGTGATAACGGTAGGGGCTTCGAAGAAAGCGAATTGTTTCATAGCGGGGGACTCTTGAATATGCGACAAAGAGCGGAAGAAATGAATGGCAGATTTAACATAATTTCAGGGCCGGGAAAGGGAACCTTTTTGGAGCTGAGTATGCCTTATAGCTGTTAACTCAGCCTGGCTTATTTTTATCAATGAAGCTATAAACATTCATCTTTAAAGAATATTGTGCCCTTATGTTTGCAATCCAATACTTAATAAATGTTGCAATTATAATAATCAAGTTTCGGTGGTCTCTTAACTAATTTTTATGTTTATTAAACTAAAAAATGAATGGTAGATGTTAGATGTCCTTGCATCAATACAGTTAAAATTAGGTTTTATATCATATTTATAGAAAAAATAAAGATCAATTAACTGAATACATCTGACTTCTAAAATCAGACATCTACCATCGTTTATAATTAACGAGACTCAAGTAATTATTTTTTAAAAATAAGTTTCGTGTAAAAAGAACCAATTTTCTGGTAATTCACTTTTTTATATTATTTTTTTACCCCCTATTTATGTGGTTTTGAAGTATAGATATCTGATATACTTTTGTTTCAGCTGAGTTGGTATAAATTTAATTCTCTACCAATGAATATTTAAATTAATTAATATAAATAAAATAGAAAAATGAAAAAAAGATTGCTCTTAATGCTTTTAATAATGCTTTTGATAGTTTTTCCATTTTTATGTGGAGTACTTCTAACTTCTTTTTCTCCTTACCAAGAGGGAAATACTGTCACAAAATATTTAATCACTTATTTGGTATTGATATCAATTGTGTCCATAATTTTGTTTTATATCACTTTTTATTTTAAAAAATCCTTTGTGCAACCTATAAAGCCTGCTCTAATACTATTTTTTATAGGTTTTATTATCCTTGGTATTGTCGGACTTAAATCCGCACCGGACCTAACAATAGCGATGTTGAAACATCCTGAGCGGGAACATTTCAGGTATATTTTGTTAATCATAGGCGCACTGCTCTATGGATTGTTTTCCTTTGATGTCTTAAGAAATAACTTTCTAAATATTAATGGCAAGCTAAAGTGGGGTATAACAGCTATAGTTCTTATCACATTTTTTGAAATGATAATGGAGTTTCGTCATCATTATTTTTATGCTGAAAATTTGCAAAAATGGATTAATTCCGGAAACAATAGTCATGATTTTAGTGATTACTATGATAACTGGATAATATGCACTTTGGGCGCGATAGGGCGACTTTTAATTTATATCCTTATTATTTGGATATCCATAAGGTTGTATAGGCTAAAAAGGACAATTATTTGGAATCCAATACTAACTACGTTTTTGGCTGTTTTTGGCGTGATATCTTCAATTGTAATGATATTTTTCTTTGCTTTCGATATAGCGGCACCACCTCAGTTTGGGTTTTTAATGATATTTTTTATTCCGGGTATTCCATTTTTACTTTTGTATTGGCTGGGCGTAGGTTTATTGACAAAACGCCCTGAATCAATAAATACATAATGACTTAAAATTTCCAATAAAATTACAAAGTTAAGTAGCAGTCAACTAAATGGAAATAACTCTGATACTAAAAAAATTGAAAGTTTAAAAGTTGAATGCCCGAATCTTAATAGATACTCGATTGCTCTTCTTACTAACTTGCAAGAAATTTTCTTAGGCAATAGACCAGCACCTCCAAGCTGGGTAAAAATGGAGCAGGATTTGTGGATTGCTTATATAAAAGAGAAAGGAGATTCATTTATTTCAAATAATGTAGTTGTAGATCACCTACATGCTATTGGTTTGCACAAAAGGCTGGGAATAAATTCACTTGTGGAAGGAGGATTATTTATGGTGTGGCCAAAATCATCAACAGACCGGGAGGTTACCTTCGTATCATCAAAATGGGTGTACGTAAGCATGACAACACGGAGATGGCGATGATTGAATTTGTTGATTACAACACTATTTACAATCCAAACGAATCTTTGGATGGTAAGGCTAAAGTTAAAACTAGAAGAAGCCGTAAGAAAGCTGGTGTTACGCCATCTGCACCTGCTGCTGAAGTAGTTGAAACAGTTGAAGAAACACCAGTAATAGAGGATGTCGTTGAGCAATCTGCTCCTGAAGTAGTTGAAGAAACTCCAGTAGTTGAAGAAGTTGTTGCTGAAGTAGAAACTCCAGAAGCAAAAGATGAAACTCCGGCAGTAGAAGAATCTGAAGAAGAAGCGAAAGCTTAATTTCCTTTTAAAATATAAAAAAGCGGTTTGGACATTGTTCAGACCGTTTTTTTTATGTCCGGTAGTTTCATATTTTCTTTAATTGAATACATCAGTAACGTTTAATATTTGTAATGACATTTTCTTATTAAAGATCTTTTATGAATATTTTCTCTTTATATTCTTTGGTTTTAGAAGAAGAATATTTTATTCGCTTATAAAAAATATAAAATTTAATAGTTATACATTACATTATATTGTAATGTATTATTATATTTACCACATATTGCCAGTATACCCATCCCAATCCATGTGATTTTTTTATTTTTTTAAAGCTAACACAATGCTATCTATTAATTATTGGGGTAGAAAAGCCTGCATTTTTATATGCTCCTTATTTTTCTTTTTATTTATGTCATGCTCTATAAAAGCTCAGAATGAAAGTGGGGTTATACTCAAAGCCGGAATTCACTCAACGGTATTCAGAAAAGATAATTGCGAACTCATTAAAAATGGAAGCTCAGGTTATACAATTGGATTTGATGGCCTGTTTTATAATGGAAAAATATTGATTCAGCCCGGTATTCATTTGATGACATTTCCTAAGCAATATACTCCCGTTAAAGAGGCTTTTCATGACGTATTCAGCAGACCTGATACTTCTTTTCATTATGGTTTTAAAATGCCGGTAAGATTGGGCGCCAATTTAATTGATCTTGGGGTTTTTAGACTAAAAGCTGCTATTGGTTTATATGGTTTTTATAGTCATGACGGGATTTACTTGGATTCTGAAGGGACTCAGAATGTCTATTATGTCTCTGGGGGATGGACCGCAAACGTGGGTGTTATTATCAAATTCCTTACCATTGAATTGGATTATGACAGGACTTTCGGTAAAGCTGATGATAGCGGCCCCTTATATATGAGATCTTTGTCATTAACTGCGGGATTGTTGTTTTAAGGTTAAAGTCCTATAAGTTATTATAAATCAATATATTATAATTAATAAAATGTTTACCTACATTTAATATTGTATTTACATTTAATCTTGACCTTTGCATAAAGTGAATTACATTTTATTCTAAAGTCTTGATAATGAAACGATCCATCGAAATAGCTGTTATCTCTGATGTCCATCTAGGTACTTATGGTTGCCATGCTGAACAATTACTCCAGTATTTAAGGCACATCCAACCCAAAATATTAGTGATCAACGGTGACTTTATTGATACATGGCAATTTAGAAAGAAATATTTTCCCATAGAACACATGGAAGTGATTAATCAGGTCATGAAAATGTCTGTACTTGGTACAAAAGTTTATTATATAACCGGAAATCATGATGATGTCCTAAGAAGGTTTTCGGATTCGGTAGCCGGTAATATTTACCTTATGGATAAGTTAGTACTTAACATAGCGGGAAAAAATTATTGGATATTTCATGGTGATATTTTTGATTTTTCCATTATTGAAACACCATGGCTTGCTAAAATGGAAGGCAAGGGCTATGATCTGCTCATTAGGATCAATAGGTTGATTAATAATTGGAGAAAGTTTTTTGGCAAAGGAGAGTGGTCATTCGCTTCTGAAGTAAAGAATGGCTTCAAACGTGCCTTGAAATTTATCAGCGATTTTGAGAAAAAAGCTATTGAGATTGCAGCAGAGAAAGGATATGACGGTGTAATCTGTGGTCACATCCACATCCCGGTTATCCGAAATGAAAAAGTAGGGGAGAAGACTATCGTTTATATGAATTCTGGTGATTGGATTGAAAATTTAACTTCATTAGAATTTAACTTCGGTCACTTGAGGTTGCTTAAGTATGATGTAAATGATTATTTGATAATTAATAAAAGATTAAAGGTTCCTAGAAAGGATATCAATAAAATAAAAGTTGACCACCATGTCTATGTGTAAATGATTGATACTTAAAAAACAGTATCCTCTACAATAAAAAATCCATCTTCTCCCTGATCTTGATATAAAGGCATTAAAATATATCCTGCGTAAGGACTTTTAATTGGACCATCCTGATTATCAGCAAGATATTCACCTTTTTTTATTCTTTGAAAATTGGTAAATCCTGGTTTCATTATGAATTCTTCATCAGGCAATATACCATACCGATACAGAAGTCTGGTTAATCTGGGCAATGTTTCAGAATAGTTTTCCAAGATTTGTATATGTCTGTTTTCGATGTGCTTCTCATCTACACAACCTGCGAATCTCAAGCAATTCGTGATGGCTGCTATCGCTCTATTAACTGACTTTGGATCTTCATGCTGTCCCGCTTCAAAACAAATGCTGGTGATCTCACCGGGAAAATTTCCAGAAGTAAAATAATGCAAGGTAGTGCCCTTCAACCCTTCTAGAAAACCTAGAACAACAGGAGCTTTAATTCCTAAAGCAAATTTAATGGCCAATGGATGTTCGGGTACTATCGTATATATTCCACCACTGGCTGAAGTGGTATGTAAATCCAATATTACTGTCCTCACAGGTTTGTATTCTTGGATTTCGTTGGTAATCAATACCTCCAGGTCATACATTTCTAAATCTTCGGCTTCCAGATTTTCTCTGTTCTGTCTGGCCAACCATTGAATCCTTTCCGGTTCCCAAAGTCTGTTGAGGTCTTTTTTTATGAATCGCTTATTAAGTTTTGAAGCCTCTAAATGTCCTACAACACCTATAAAACGGCCATTAAAAACAAAATCTTCATTCGTAATTGGCTCGACTTCCAGCATTTTGAGCATTAAGTCTATGGCTTTCAGTCCAGCCTTCTCATTGCCATGCATCGCACCAAAACAAATAACCAGTGGTCCTTTCCGCCCTTCATCATATCTTCCAATTACTCTTTCCATCTTTTTAATTTCAGTATAGTATTCCAATATATAATCGATAAAGCATCACATTCCTTTTACCGCCAGTACTTTGGCTAGGTTAGGAAAACCACTATCTTTCCATTTCCACAGCAATAATGATGCCGCACTTCTGTAAGGACGCCATTTTTCAGCAATTATGGTCATTTTTTTTGGAAGATCTTTATCAGTGGCATCTAATTGATACATTTTAGCAAAACCTTGTTGGACCCCGAGATCCTTGATTGGCCAAATATCTGTTTTGTGTAAATTGAATATCTGTAACATTTGCACTGTCCATTCCCCAACCCCTTTAATAGCAGTAAGTGTCTTGAGAAGCTCGTCATCACTTAAGTTGACCAAGTTTTCATTGCTATGATTCATTTCATGAAAATGCTCAGCTATGTTGATCACATATTGAGCCTTTGCATATGAAAAACCTATGGATCTAAGTACCTCTTTATCCATCTCTTTAACAATGATGGCGTGAGGAAATTTGTCCTCAAATAGATCCAGGAATCTTAACCAAATTACTTTAGCCACCTTGGTGGACAACTGTTGAGATGCAACAGATGACATTAGACCCACATAAGGAAGGGGAGGAGCTTCAAATGTAAACTCCGGCAATTCATCAATTATGAAGTCAAATCTTTTATCAGCTCTTCTTAAATAATTAAAGGCTTCCGGTAAATAATTCATTTCCAAATCTATGGATAATAACTTTAATTTCAACTATCTTTGAAATAATTCCTAACTAATTAATATTGTTTGCATGCGGTTTTTTACTATTCTTTTACTTTTAATTTTGTCTTCTTGTAGCATTTTTGCACAAATTAAATTAACCCCAAAATTAATAGAAGAGTCAGCTAGGCTAGGAAATGTCTCTTGTATTATTGTGTTTGAACCTTTGTTGTTAAAAAGTTTAATTCCAGCCCATTTGACAAAGCTGGAAAAAGGAAGATTGGCATTTAACCAGTTAAATGATCACATGAATTCACTCAGTACGTCTGTTACAAATGTTTTAAAGCAGAACAATATCAAATATAGAGTCAATATTTCATCCTCAAGTATTTCTGTAAATAATGTGGATATCGCAACCCTCAATATGTTAGCTTCAGACCCTTTTGTTAAAGGGATATTATATAATTACGCTTTTAATAATTTGAAAGAATTGCCATTATCTGACCAATTGGAAGTAAGAAATACTTATACTTGGGGAGTAGCAAAAGTGGAAGCTGACAAACTACATGAATTAGGATATACCGGTGTGGGAGCTGTGTTGGGTGGAAACGATACAGGATTTGACTGGACACATCCGGCTATCCGGGCTAAATATAGAGGATGGAATGGTGGGATTGCTGATCATAACTATAACTGGCATGATGCCATACATGAAAATAGCCCTTTAAGCAACCCAAATACTCAAAACCCTTGTGGCTTGAATATCAAATTTCCATGCGATGATAATAGTCATGGCACGCATACTATGGGCACTATGGTTGGAGTTCAGGGAGATACACTTACCATAGGTATGGCACCCGGCGCGAAATGGATCGCTACAAGGGATATGGAAAGAGGCAATGGTTCTTTACAAACATACATAGAAGCACTTGACTGGTTTATAGCACCCACTGATACGAATGATTTGAACCCTAATCCTGATATGTCACCGGATGTGATCAATAACAGTTGGTATTGTTCTGAAGAGGAAGGTTGTAACGTGGATAATTGGACATTGATGCAAATTACTGTTTCGAATCTCAAGGCAGCAGGTGTTGTCGTAGTAGCTTCTGCAGGGAATTCCGGACCTAATTGTGAGACCATCGCATTCGTTCCTGGTATGCTGGATGAGGCATTCTCAATTGGGGCAACAGATTTTCAAGATACCATCGCAGGATTTAGCAGCAGAGGAGCAGTTTCGGCTGATGGTTCATTCAGATTGAAACCGGATGTTTCTGCTCCCGGAGTTAATGTTTTATCTTCTGTGCCGAATAATGGCTATAATTACTATTCAGGAACATCCATGGCGGGTCCGCATGTAGCAGGTCTTGTAGCTTTGATGGTTGGCGCTAATCCATTATTGGCAGGTCAGGTAGATACTATTCAGGAAATAATAAAAAGAACAGCCGAACCGATTCCTTCAGGACAATCATGTTCAGGATTTGACGGTGGGACAATACCAAATGCGGTCTATGGGTATGGAAGGATAAATGCTTTAAAGGCTGTAAATGAGGCTCTTAAGTTTACTTTATCACGAAATTCTTTAAATAATGATCTAAGCTTTTCTTTATATCCGAATCCAGCTATTGGTGACATCACTATTTCTATAAAAGGAAAAGATGAGATCCAGGCAGTTGTAATGGTGGATATTACCGGTAAAATTCTACTTAATAAGAAAGTAGAAGGTAGAGAGTATATGACCAGATTAAATCTGGATGGATTTTCCTCAGGATCCTACTTTGTTAAAGTCGTTACAAAGAATCAAAGCGGAATAGCTAAATTGATAATAACAAATTAAGCCGTCTGAGCGACAAGAGAATGTCGCAGAATTCTTTGCTCTTCAATCGCATCAAAGGAATATCCTTTTTCTGCAAAATATTCCAATACTCTGGGTAAAGTATACTCCAGGTGATCCAATGCTTTAAGGCTATCATGGAAAACCACTATTGAGCCATCGGCTGCATTATTGACTACATTTTTATAGACTTGTTCATTCGTAAGATTAGGGTCAAAGTCTCCGCTAAGCACATCCCACATCACAACTTGGTAGTGCTTGTGTAAAAATTGTGCTTGTTTAGGTTTCAATTTACCGTATGGTGGTCTGAATAGGATACTATGGCTGAGTTGGGCTGCTGCTTTCACATTTAAAAAATACTCCAGATTATCAGTTTCCCAGCCATTAAGGTGGTTGAATGTGTGGCTTCCTACAGTATGGCCTTTTTCAACTACTGATTTGAAGACTTCAGGATTTTTACGGATGTTGTCGCCAACGCAAAAGAAAGTTGCTTTAGCATTATATTGATCCAATTGATCTAAGACCCAAGGAGTAACCTCCGGGATTGGACCGTCATCAAAGGTCAGAAAGATCTTTTTTTCTTCTGATTCAATATTCCACAATACATTGGGAAATAAGCATTTTACGAAGGTAGGAGTACGAACTAAATACATAAATTAAAATAAATTGTTGGGACAAATTGTTTTCCAAAGTTCCACTATATGGAGATCTGGATTTTAACTAAAACTTAACGATAAAAGATTGCTCTATTTAGTTAATAATCAGTTAAACTATTAACATCAAATATCGTGCCAAATTAATAATATTTTTTGAATCGGTAAAAATTATTATTAATAATCTTATATATATCAACGAATTATAGTACTAAAAAATTTTAAATATGGGACATCTTTTTTCAATTTAGGTTAAAAAGTCAATTTTTGACATATTTTGTACTTAAATCAAATTAGTCTCAATTTTTAGACGAGATTTTTGACCGTTACGTTGGGCGCTTGCTCAATTAAATTAAAATATTGTATTTTTGAATCCCATGGGATTTCATTAAAAAGCTATTTGGATGACCAAATTCTTTTGCAAAGTGTGGATAAATTCGATTAAATTGAGACCTTTTAACAGCATTGGAATGATTAGATTCTATAGTTAAAAGGATAAATTAAAAATTATTAATGAAGGATTTTTTAGATTTAGTAGGGAGGATTCTAATCTCAACGATTTTCTTGTACGAGGCATACGATACTATTTACTATTTTCATATGACTAAAGCAACCATGACCAATTATGGCCTTCTGTGGAGACAGGACTTGTTGTTAACAGGTGCCATCATCCTGCTGGTACTTGGTGGAATAATGGTTTTGATTGGGTATAGATCTTCGTTTGGCTCTTTACTCCTATTGCTTTATTATATTCCTGTCACATTCATTATCCATTCATTTTGGAATGATCCCGAAAAAGTCCAACGTATTCAAGCTATCATGTTTATGAAGAATCTTGCTATTATGGGCGGATTACTAATGATTATAGTAAATGGATCCGGAAAATATAGTATTAAAAGATTGCTCGCTACTATCAAAGTATGATATTGCAATCATTTTATTCGTTTAAATAATAAAATAATTAAAAATGGAGAATACATCAAATTATAAAAAGTATGTATTTATTGTACTTGTGTTATCGTTGGTGTCCTTTGGATCTATAAATTTGCATAAGGCATTTCAGCAGGAACCTTTGCCTCAGATGATCAAATCACCTTCAATAAACAGGCCTTTTGATTTTGCCGGGGAAGCAATACCGATGTCCAATCAGGATGTGCTAGATAGGTTGGACAGAGAATTAATCATGAATACTTATTTACATGGTTCAACTCTTCTTAATCTCAAAATGGCATCACGTTATTTTCCAATGATCGAGCCAATTTTGAAAGAAAATGGTATTCCTGATGATTTTAAATATCTCGTTCCCGTAGAAAGTAACTTTACAAATGCGACATCGCCCTCAGGTGCAAAAGGATTCTGGCAATTTATGGCGCCTACAGCCAAAGAACTGGGATTGAGGATCAATGACAAAGTAGATGAGCGATATAATGTGGAATTAGCTACTAAAGCCGCATGTGTATTTATAAATGATCTATACCGTAGATTTGGTAACTGGACCCTTACTGCTGCAGCTTACAATGGAGGTGCAGGAAGAATAAGCAAAGAACTAAAGGCACAAAAAGTTTCAAATTTCTATGATCTTTATCTAAATGCTGAAACATCAAAGTACGTTTTTCGAATTCTGGCTATTAAAGAAGTAATGAGCGATCCTGAATCTTTTGGTTACGACATCGAGCAGGTCAACATGTATAAACCAATCCAGGTGTCTAAAAGATTGACGATTGATACTTCAATTACAAGTCTTACTAATTTTGCTATAAGCAACGGTACTACTTATAAGATGCTTCGGTATATGAATCCATGGATTACAGACCGAGATCTACCGGTAGCCGCAGGTAAAAGTTACGAGATCTTAATACCGTAATTGAAAATAGAAGTCTAAGAATTGAATTTTAAATAAAAAAGCCCGCATCTTTAAAAATGCGGGCTTTTTCTTTTTTATAAGGCTTTTACTTTAGCGTAAATGTACTTTTACCGGCTAGATAACCCTTGTTGTAAACATGGATTTCATATGATCCTTTTACAAAATCGTAGGTTGGTTGCCAATTGGTGCAGCTTACTGCTTGTGTATTCTCATAAGTAAATTCTTTAGCAAGAGAATAGGAGATTTCCGCTCCATCTTCAGAAGCTGAAATGATACCTGAGCCTGCAGCTGGAATGTTTATTGTTTCGCCAGTAGGGTTGATAAGTCTTATATAGAACTTCTCTCTTCCTGCTTCCACTAAATCATTTTGAGCAGTTTTGAAACAGATTTTTAATCCGTCTATATTTTTTGCGAACCTTTTAGATACTTCTTTTCCTTTTGATGAAAGTTTGTAACCTTCTACCAGGATATCAGAGATTTTGATGACAGATGCTTTATCCACCTTTTTGGCCAGCTTCATCTTTTCGTTTTCCAATCCGCTTTTTGTTGCCTCTAAAGAAACGTTTCTTGAAGCTAGTTCATCATTTGAAGTTCGTTCTTGATTGACTTGGTTAGTAAGCAATTCTTTTTCACTATTCAATTGTTGATTGCTGGTAGACAGCTGGTCATTTTCAGCTCTTAAGGCATCAATCTGCCTTTTAAAATCTTCTGATTCGGTCTTCATTGTTGCTATGCGGGCCTTGATAGCCTTGTAGTCCTTACTTGTCGCAAGAAGATTTACGATGTTATCTCTTTGCTTTTTGAGTTCTACCTTCTGGCTGTCGATTCTCGCATTTAAGTCTTCTCTGTCTCCTTTCATTTCTTCAAGGTCTGCAAGCGCATCGTAATAAGTTTTTTCGACATCTGCTTTTCCCTTTTCGATCTCCATGATCTGGGCATCCTGTGTGGCTATGACACTAGAACTTTGACTTTTTTGATAAAGTAAATAACCACTTAGGGCCAACAATAATCCTATGATAGTAATACTCACTATTTTGTAGGTATTATTTCCTTTTTGCTCATCCATATGTATAATTAAGTTTTAATTTTTAAAAAATTCATCGGATATTAGAAAATTTCAACATGTAAAGGTAAATCAAATTCCTTATATAAAAATAATAGTAAACTACTAATGGTTTAATTGTAAAAATAGTACTTTTAATAGTTTTTACCCATTATTAACTTAAATCATTTTATCATGTCATCTTCTAATATTCTTTTTTTAGACATAGAAACAGTATCGAATGTTTCAGCTTTCGGACAACTTACGGAGCCGATGAAAAAATTCTGGAAGAGGAAATCAACCTCCTGGATCAAACATAACGAAGAAACTACTGATGAACATTATGCGGAGCTTTATAAAGAAAAGGCCGGCATTTTTGCTGAATATGGAAAAATAGTTTGCATTTCCATTGGATTTAACAACATTGACAATGCGACCGGAACCTCAAGCTTCAGAATAAAGTCATTTTATGGAGACGATGAAAAAGTACTGCTCAATGATTTTCTGGCATTGATATCCAAATCATTCAATGATAGCACTAAGCACCATTTCTGTGGTCATAATATCAAAGAATTCGATATCCCGTATATCTGTCGTCGTGCAGTCATCCACCAGATCGAATTACCAAATACTTTTCAGCTTTCAGGAAAAAAGCCTTGGGAGGTAAAACATTTGATCGACACCCTGGAAGAATGGAAGTATGGTGACTACAAGCACTTTGTCTCTTTGGCCTTACTTGCGGAATTGCTAGATGTACCCACACCCAAGGATGATATCGATGGCAGCATGGTTGGCCATGTGTATTGGGAAGAAAAGGATATAGAAAGAATAAGGACTTATTGTCAGAAAGATGTAGTGACAGTCGCCAGAATTTATAGTAAAATGTCATTAGGTAAATTTATAATTTCGGAAGAAGTAGTAATTGTTTGACTTTTTAATTAACTCAAGATTCGGCGTTAAAAATAAGCATTAAGAGTATTGGTACTACTCAAAATAAGGTAGAAATTAGAAATTAGAAATTAGAAATTAGAAATTAGAAGCTTGGCCGACTAAAAGAGCGACGGCGGGGAAACTTCGATGATTGAGTCCCGCAGATAAAATCATCTAAATAAATATATGAAATATAGTAACCGTACTAAATGATTGATTTACAGCAATTTAGTTGCTTATATTCACAAATTGTTTTATATTTATATTGTTGATAACCAATGCAATGAGCGACCCCGAAACTTTACTTAATTAATATTCAAATTCGAGCTTAAGTCCATCATAAGCAAGATGCACGCCTGTTGGGAGTGTCTTGGATACTTCTGAATGCAACCCCATTTGATGACTGATATGAGTGAGATATACATTTTTAAAATTATTGACGCTGATCAGCTCTAAGGCTTCTTTTAGATTGAGATGGGAATGATGTTCCTTGTGGTGTAATGCGTTAATTATTATTGTCTTAGTGTCACTGATTGCCTCAATAGTTTCTGCAGTTAAATATTTTGCATCAGTGATATACACAAAATCTCCAAATTTGAATCCGAGTATGGGTAATGAACCATGTATGATGCGTAATGGCAACACCTCGATATCACTGATAAGGATGGGGGAGAAGGGATTGATCGGGATAAGGTCTATCAATGGAAGACCTGAATATGCAATTGGTTCGAATATGTAACTATAGCGCTTGCGGATCTCTCCCAGCACTCTTTCTTCTGCATAGATCGGCATTACCATTTTCTTTAGGTAGTTGAAAGGGCGGACATCATCCAGTCCGTTGACATGATCCATGTGTTCATGCGTGATCAAGATTGCGTTTAAGCTATTTATTTTGTACGTCAGGCACTGAGAACGAAAGTCGGGTCCAATATCAATTATGAAAGTACCGGCTTCAGTACTGACAGATATGGAGGATCTCAGGCGTTTATCTTTTGAATTGGAAGATTTGCATACAGTACAGGTACAAGTAATCACAGGAACACCTTGTGAAGTCCCTGTGCCAAGCACTGTAACTATTCCTTTCTTATTCAATTATTCTTCCTCTGATGTTACTGTTTGATTTGTCTTTTCTACTTCAAATGAAATACTTTTTATTATTTCATTCAATATAAGAATTTTAACCTTATCCGACAGAAATTTATTGACTACAATTACCTTTCTGTTATGCACAATGCAGTGACCGGACTGAAAGTTACCCTTTTCATAAATTATTCTGTAGCCAAGTCTATGGATTTCCTGACTTAACGATTTTAAGCTAAGTTTTTCTTTAGCAGACATTTGATATAAAAGTATTATTAAAAACTAAGTAAGCGCTAAGATAGTAGTTTAAGGGTTTAGTTGGATAAAGGAAAAAATAATAGATGTGTAAACTCGATGTATTTGATGCCTAGAAATAGATGCGTCTAAAGTTCTTTTACTCCCAGATGCCTGTCCGTTGACTGAAGACAACAGCAAATTATTGACGCAAATCAAAAATATAATTCCAATAATGGAGAAGACTCTGCCGTTGGGTTTGGTCAAAGTATTTTGAAGGACTTCTCCGCCCGCTTCAATTATGATTAATTTTAAAAATTTTGAGTCATTTTTGTTTCTTTTGCATTAAAGTCATTACTTCATAATGTATAATGAGTCAAATTATACGTTAATAAGATGTAATTTTACTATCTAATTAATTTCTATGAGAATACTAATAACAGCAATCTTATTTATATTATGCAGTTCAGCATACTTAAAAGGACAAAGCAACTTTACAGGTGGATTTATTGCTGGTGGAAGTTTGTCTCAACTGACCGGAGATGAGGCTTATGGATTTAATAAAATGTCTCTGCTGGCTGGTGTCAAAGCGGGTTATAAATTTAAAAGTCGGTTGAATCTTGAAGTAGAATTTCTCTACAATACAAAGGGGAGTTCGAGGTCTCGAAAATTCAAGGATGTAACACCATTTTGGACGATTGAACTTAATTATATTGAAATACCAATATTGGCAGGTTATAAAGACTGGCTCGATGAGGAAGGGTACTATCATATTGTATTTTATGGGGGCTTTTCATATGGTAACCTTATAAATAGTAAGGTAACTAATCTTAAGTATGCACCGAAGCTGGAAAATAATTTAAATAAAAATGACTTTAGCTTTATCTTAGGTGCAACTTATTTGATTAATAAGAACTTTGGAATAACGGGAAGATATAACAGATCGATGTTAAAAGCTTGGGAAAAGGATTTTGTGGATGACAATTTTTCAAACTACATGCGTAGTTACCAGATCAGTTTGGCGGCTCAATATATGTTTTGATATCAGATATCAGAAGTCAGAAGTTAGAAGTCAGAAATCAGAAGTTAGAAATCAGAAATCAGAAGTCAGAAGTCAGAAGTCAGAATTCAGAAACTAGAAACTAGATTCTAGACGCTAGACAATAGAGGTAGAAACTTTTGGTGACATCAGGGGGATTTCTAAGGTAAAATGTGGTATTTAAAATGTCGATTAGCATAATATCCCCTTCTGCAAGAGGGGGGCAAGGGGGAGTCTTTGAAGTGGTTGCATTTTATTTAAGAAAAATTATTGATTAACTATATTTTGCAATTAGTAATATAGAAGAAGTCAGAAATTAGTTAACCTGGAATTCTTTGCTTTCAAAATCAAAATAGATAACTTGATGAAAATGGAACAGAAATGACACTAATTTCTACGAATAAATTCGTGTTAGATGCAAAGCATCATTCGAGCAATTATCTTCGATGCTGCTTCGCGGTAGTGGCTAATAATTCTTTTTTGGGCGAATGCTCAAAAGAGAGTATAAAGTTTAAATCTAAACAACTTATGTCAAATACTTGAACTTTAAAAATTTAGTTTTAGTTATTAAGAAGAATGGAACCATCAATCTAAATATTGATAAATATATAAAAACCTAAATCTCTGATATTCAATAAATTTGTAAATGTATATTATAAAATAATAGATATTTATATCATTATTTGATAATCTTATAATCAATTCGGAAACTATAGTCAATATAAAATATGATAGCCGTAATCGACATTGGTACCAACACATTTCATCTACTGATTGCCAAGATCGTAGATGAAGAGAATTACCAAATCGTTTTTAGGGAAAGCATTTTTGTTAGGATCGCAAAGGACGGCATAGACCCGATTAGCCCCAAATCACTTGAAAGAGCTATAAATACGCTAAGTCACTTTGTTAAGACCATGGAATCCTATGAGATAACCCATCTCAGAGTTGTAGGTACTGAAGCTTTGAGAAGTGCAAGTAATGGCCATGAACTTATTGAGCTCGCTAAAAATCAACTAGGACTTTCCATCGAAATAATTACTGGTGAAGAAGAGGCGCGTTTGATTTTTGAAGGTACAGCTCATGCTATTCCTGCATATAAAAGTCCATATCTCATTATGGACATCGGAGGTGGAAGTGTAGAATTTATCTTAGCGAATTCAGGAAAGATTATTTGGTGGGGAAGTTACAAAATAGGTGTTCAATATTTGTTTTTACAATACCATAAAGATCCTTTTCCTGTTGAGAGTGTCGATGCACTAAAGATGGAGCTGAATACGATTTTGGCTGATCTTAAGCAACAAATTGAAAAGCACAAACCAACAAGACTTGTGGGTTCTTCAGGCTCCTTTGAGACATTGGCATCATTGGCAGAGCTATCAAATGACGAAAATTATGTTGTAATACCAACGAATCATTTTGATGAAATTTTCAAAAATATTGTATCGAGTTCACATAATGATAGACTTGAAAATCCAAGCATTCCTGATGATAGGGCTGAATTAATTGTGATTGGCTTCCTTCTTGTAGAGCACATTCTTTCTTTGTTTAATGCTGAAGAGATCATAGTTTCTGCATATGCCTTGAGGGAAGGATTGTTGTACTCCAATGAAAAATATGGAAGGATCAATACAGCTCATTCTAAGCTTACATGATTCTGCCTGAACCTGAATAATATTTCTCGTAATATGGCTCAGACAAAGACGATATCAAAACCCCCTTTTTTAATGTGGCATGAGCGAAATATCCATTTGATAAATAAACGCCTACATGTGAAACTCTGGTGCTCCCAATCTTGAAAAATACAAGGTCTCCCTCGTGAAGTTGTGATTTATTGATTTCTTTTGCCTTGTTGGCCATGTCTGCTGATGATCCTACTATTTCTTTATGATATACACTGCGCAGGACAACTGATGTAAATCCAGAACAATCAATGCCTGATTTATCCTTTCCTCCCATTCTGTGAGGAACTCCAAGCCATTCGTTTACCACAGAGCTTAGCTTTTTATTATCAGTGATGCCATCAGCCTTAAGGTATCCATCAGCATTTCGCGATCCGACCTCTGATCTCTCATAATTCTTCGGAGTTGAATTTGGTGTAGGTTTTTTATAAGTATTTGATTTATTACCCGGTTTATGATAGGCAGTCTTCTTTGGTGCACTGCAACTTGTAAGAAATAGGCCTACAGCAATCAACATTATATATATATTCTTTCCACTCATAGATATCATATTAAACGCAAATATAATATGTTATTGTCTTATAGGTAATTAATTATATGTTAAAAGCATTATTAGTTGAAAAATAGTGGTTTTTCTTTAGTTTTGCAATTCAATATGGTTTTTGACAGAAATCAATTTCTGAATAAAATTAATAGGGAACCGGGTGATAATCCCGGGCAGTTCCCGCTGCTGTAATTTTCGTTAGTATTCTGACATCTCAATGCCACTGTTTTGATAAATGGGAAGGCCGTCAGAATTAAGAAATAAGCCAGAAGACCTGCCATGTTGAATGATTTTCGATCTTTCGGTGAAAAGGATTGGGATGGAGCATTTTCAATTTACATTGTTTGATACATGGCCTTGCCATATGAATCATTTAAGTAATCTGTGATTTGTGAAGCCTCAGTTTATACACCATAATTGTATAAAATTATTAATCAAGCGCGCTCTTTTATGAGCCGGCTAAAACTTTACAAATGAATAAATTATTCTATCTTTTAGTTTTTACATTATTTCTTACCAGTTGTAATTCGGATGATCCTATCACTGTAAAAGGCAATTATGATAAAGGTGTATTCGTCGTGAATGAAGGCAACTTCGGTTCAGGAACAGGGACGCTTACTTTTGCCGGTGATGATGATATTATTACTCAACAAGTATTTGAAAAAGAAAATAGTGGAGCAGTTGTCGGTAATGTGGCTCAATCCATGATCTTCTTCAATGACAAATATTACATCGTCGTCAATAATGCCAATAAGATCATCGTCACTGATATCAATCTTAAAGTTATAGGAGAAATAACTGGTTTGTTTTTTCCAAGATTCATGGTAGCTAAAGGAGACAAGGGATATGTGAGCCAATGGGGTGAAAATAACTTTGAGGGAAGTGTTGCTGTCATAGATCTTAATACCCTGACCATAATCAAGAACATACCGACCGGGAATGGTCCTGAGAACTTATTATTGGATGGAAATACTTTGATAGTGCCAAATGGTGGATCATACAATGCGACTACTTTTGAAAATCAACCAGACTCTACAGTTGCCATTGTTGACCTGAATACAGAAAGTGTGATTACAAAAATTCAAGTGAAATACAATCCGAATAGTGTGGTTAAAGTCGCAAATGGATATGCTGTAAGCTGTGCTGAGAAAAGTTATGCATCAGGTGATGGTAATCTGTACTTTTTAAATAAATCAAATAATACCGCAATTCCTATTAGTGGTGCAAAAGTAGAAGCAGCAACCAATTATGCAAAGTTGCGCAGGATTAGTGACAACCAGGTACTTGTTGTTTATAACAGCTTTGATGCTCAAATAATAAATTTGGACAACGTAAGCTCAGGTGTCATATCCAGAACCAGCCTAGGAGTGGCATATAGCGTAGGTTATGATGATAACCGGTCTCAAATATATGTCGCTGATGCTAAAAATTTTAGTCAATCCGGAGAAGTACGCGTTTACTCAAAAACGGGCCAATCTATAAAAAATTTCAATGCAGGTATTATACCTTCGGGATTCTGTTTCAGGTAGGATTTAGTATTAGAGTTAACCAGGTAACCAGTTAATCTATTGATAGTTAATTAGTTGATAGTTAATAATTGTAATAGTTTATAAATATAGCAGGATGATATTTTCTCAGTAGGGACATGGCTTGCCCTTGTCCGTGAAGTATGTAATAAGTATGACAGAAAACCAGTATGTAGATATTCTAGTTTAAAAGTTGATGATTAAAATATTAAAATGAAAACTGTAGGGACAGGTCGCGACATGTCCCTACAGTTTTCATTTTAATATTCATCAATTAAATATTTTCAGACATAAAATATTATGATTATGCAGGTGTTCATGATGATTTTTGAGCTTATTTTAGTGTAAATTAATCTAATTACCCATTACCCATTACCCATCTTCTCACTCATCCGTTTCTTCCAACTCAAAAATGGCACTTACTTCCACTCCAAATATTCTGGCTAATTTTAAAGCGAGTAATGTGGAGGGAACATATTTTCCGAGTTCCATTGCATTGATAGTCTGCCTGCTTACATTGATCATTTTGGCAAGATCTGCCTGAGTGAGGTTCTTCTTCGCTCTTTCAACTTTTATACTATTCTTCATCCATTGTATTTTTATTCATTTTCCAAACCTGCCAGTTAAACCGCAGAATAAAAAATATTAAAAGGGTAAACATATTAAATACCATCACCCATAAAAATGCAAGATCATATACAAAAATGAGTGATATGAATAATATTGCATAGTTGAAATAAGTGGCCCATACCAAAGACTCCAATCTGATTTTGGCAATAAATTCATCTTCCTTTTTCTCTTTTGAAAATGCCACCATCAGCGCGCTTGCAATTAGCAAACAACCAATTATCTCATTATAAATGTTATTATTCTCGATGGAGAAATATGAAAGAGGTGTGTTAAATTCATCTCTTATTATGGACAGAACCCTAACATTTAATAGTTCCGGCTCATAGCCATATATTAACATTAACAAACCAAGAATGCTCACTGGGATCAGAATAACTAAACCGAGGAATTTAAATTTTGAAGGGAATAAATAATTACTTTTCATTTTGCATGTTTTTAATTTAAACGCAAATGTAAAACAAATATTACTAAACGTAAAAAATACCTTACATTTAGTAAAAAATAAATTACTTGTTGTTGGTTTTTTAATGGGTTTGAAATTTAGAAAGTGAGGGGAGATAGGGTGATAATGTGCAATGCATTGCACATGCACATAATTAAATTGTGGTTTTAGAGAGGGTTGGATTGTTATACGAAACGGAATTATATAATTGACCAATTTTTTGCCGTATAATACCGAGCTGAAAGTCGTTTGATCAAATTTATTTGGTCAATTACGAATTTCCATTCGGTATTATATGAATGCCGCAACCACAATCGATACTGGTCAGAATAAAGGGGAAGGCCTTGCCCTTCTAATAATAAATGATTCGGCATATCTTTCTATTCTACTCTAATACTATTTTACTCTCTTCAATAATTTCCCCGAAAATCCATTTGAATATGGAGGTCTAATTGCTGAGGTGTAGTTATTTTGAATAAAAATTTTACTTCAGCGTTTACCAGTCCATCCTTTAGAAAGGGAAGGGCTTCAAAACTAGTTGGAATTAATGCCAATTCTCCATCAACACTTTTTGGTATATATTCGATGTAAAATGCTTCTGCTTTATCATCGATGTTGGCATTGGTATAGATCTTAACTGATACTTTTTCTATAAAATCGAAATCAATATTTCCAAAGCGGGAAGTAATCAAAGCTTTTTCCGGGACCAAACTTACTTTAGCACCATCAGGAACGTCTTCTTGTGCAATTAGATTAGCATAAAATGTTGGCATTTCAGACAATACAAAATAATGTGCATCAAGAATATCAAGTCCGGCTGGTACACTAAAGTCCCTTTCCAGGCGAATACCGAATTTCTTTACAAAGCTATCCTTTCGGCAGCCCAAGGAGCTTACGACACAAAATCCACAAAACAAAAGAAGACATAAATTCGCTTTCATATTTTAACTAACGTATTTAAACAGGCAGGTATTGATAATTTTATTATTATTTTTTTACAAACATTTTTGGTGCAATTAAAATAATAGTTGTCACTTTCAAAAAATTGTACAATATTTGGAAACTATTATGAATAAAGATAGAATAACAATAAGAAATGGGAGAGCAAAACGTAAATAAATTAAATTCAAAAGAGGAGCTGCAATTGTTTGTCAAGCACCTGCTAAATGATGTAAAAGCACTGGAAACAATGCTTGCAGATGATTGGTTTGAGACAGATATCATGCGCATCGGCGCTGAGCAGGAAATGTTCATGGTCGACGATAAATATTTTAAGCCCGCATTGATAGCAGTTGAAGTTTTGGAAGAAATGAAGGAATTCGATTGGGTGGGCACTGAGTTAGCAAAGTTTAACCTCGAAACTAACCTGTCTCCTAGAGAGTTTGTAGGCGATTGCTTCAGTCTAATGGAGAAAGAAAATAATGATCAACTTGGAGTTATAAAGGAGCACTTAAAAAAATACGGCGCCAAGATAGTTTTGACTGGTATCCTTCCAACGTTGAATAAATTTGACCTTAAGCTAACGAATCTCACACCAAAAGACAGATATTATGCTTTGATGGAGGCATTCAATGATATGTTGATTGCTTCTGCATATGAATTACGTCTTCAAGGTATAGATGAATTACTAGTCAAACATGATTCTCCATTACTGGAAGCATGTAACACCAGTTTTCAGGTGCACATGCAGACTACTCCGAAGAACTTTGTAAAACATTATAACATAGCTCAGACTCTTGCTGCGCCTATCATTGCTCTTGGTGCAAATTCACCAATAGTCTTCGGAAGGAGATTATGGCATGAATCTCGTATCGCTCTTTTCCAACAAGCGCTTGATACCAGAACTTCAACAGAGCATATGAGGGATAGAAGTCCAAGAGTAAGTTTCGGTAAAGGATGGCTGCGCAAGTCAATTCTTGAGATCTATAAAGAAGACATAAGCCGTTTCCGTGTGATCATGACCGGTGATAAATATGACGATTCTATGGCAATGGTAGCCAGGGGAGAGGTTCCAAAATTACAGGCATTACAGATCCACAATTCTACTGTATATCGCTGGAACAGGCCTTGCTATGGTATTAGTGATAATGGAAAACCGCACCTAAGGATCGAAAATAGAGTAATCCCTTCAGGCCCAACAGTACTTGACGAAATAGCAAACGCTGCTTTGTGGCTTGGTTGCATGGCAGGCTTGGATGACACACAAAAGGATATTACAAAAAATATTTCTTTTGAAGATGTACGTGATAATTTTGGCAAGGCAGCACAATTTGGTATCGATACCAAATTTACCTGGTTAAAAGATAAGAAGATTACTCCTACTGAACTTGCATTGCAGGAGCTTATTCCTTTGGCTGAACATGGTTTGAAATTAAAGGGTGTTAACCAGGATGATATCACAAGATATATGGATGTGATCAAAGGACGTGCAGAAAAACACATGACCGGAGCACGCTGGCAATTGAGGGCATTCACTTCATTTATCAAGCATGTCACACGAGATGAAGCAATGGTTGTATTAACTCAGTCAATCATTAAAAATCAAGAGCAAGAAATTCCGATTCATAAATGGAAGGCTCCAAGATTGCAGGACCTGGAAGAATATCGCCCTGGTGCATTAAAGGTGGAAGAGTTCATGGAAACTGACCTTTTCACTGTACAGAAGGATGATATAGTAGAATTGGTAGCTGAAATGATGGACTGGAGGAAAATTCGCTATATGCCTGTCGAGGACAAAAAAGGCAATATCGTTGGCTTAGTAACAAGCAGATTGCTTCTAAGGCATTTCAGTAACCGCAAGATCACAAATAATAATGATATAGTTACGGTAGGTGATGTTATGATTACTGAGCCGGAAGTTATAAGCCCAGACGCTACTATTGCAGAGGCTTTGGAATTAATGAGAACGAAAAAGATCGGTTGCCTTCCTGTAGTATACAAACACGAACTAGTAGGAGTTATAACCGAGATGGATTTCCTTCGAATCAGCAGCAGGTTAATAGACCGTATCGAGTATATCGAAGAAGAATTGGATGAAGTGACTGGAGGAGATCAGCCTGGCTAAAAGTTGATCTTGTTTTTATCCCAGCTATTGACGTCGTTTGTGACGACCATGGAAGATGGATTTTCGAAAAATTGAACATTGATCGATCCATTTTCCATGGTTGCATATGATTGAAATGCAAGCCAGTCTCCCGTATTAATGTATTTACTCTTTCCATTGTTAAGCGTGAACTCTATCGGAAGATGGCGATGTCCGAAGATGTAATAGTCAATTGTAGGGTCTATGACAGACTCTGATTCGCAATGTTGAAGGAGATATTCTTTTTCTGGACCTAAGAATTTGTAGATATCATTGTGTGAGTTTCTGCTACCCGTACTCCATGCATTGGCAATACTCATGCCTATAGAAGGGTGCAGCCAGTGGAAGAGATGAATGCAGATAGGATTATTAAATATCTTTTTAATAATCTTATAAGTGAAGTCGCCAGGTCCAAGACCATCACCATGACCGATGATCAGTTTTTTTCCTTGTCTTTCAAATAGGGTAGGCTGTCTGTATATTGGAATCCCAAATTCTAGTGTAAAATATTTGAATATCCACATATCATGGTTGCCTGTAAACATGTGGATAGGCTTTCCTGTATCCGCCAATTCAGCTAAAGCACCAAGAAAACGTGTAAACCCTTTTGGAATTACAGATTTATATTCATACCAAAAGTCAAAAGTATCTCCGAGTAGGAAGACCTCATCGGCCTCCATGGCTACTTCATCAATCCATTTTACTATTGCCTTTTCTCTATCTGCACTTGATAAAAGCCCTTTTTGACCTAAATGAAAATCTGATGCAAAAACTATTTTACTCATGATGCAGCGTTTTCAATAGAATTTCTATTAGTTCGATTGCTGCTTCAGGAATAACAGTTCCCGGGCCAAATACCGAAACGACACCTGCATCAAATAAAAATTGGTAATCATTTGGTGGGATTACACCACCTGCCACCACAAGAATATCGCCACGGCCCAGCTTTCTAAGTTCCTCAATGACTGCAGGAACAAGGGTTTTGTGACCTGCAGCGAGTGATGATATACCTACGATGTGCACATCATTTTCTGCAGCCTGCATCGCAACTTCTTCCGGGGTTTGGAATAATGGCCCAATATCCACATCGAAGCCTAGATCAGCGAATCCTGTAGCTATCACTTTTGCACCTCTGTCGTGGCCATCTTGTCCTAATTTTGCAACTAAGATTCTTGGACGCCGACCTTCTATTTCTGCAAATTTATCGGACAATTCTTTCGCTTTCAGAAAAGCATTATTATTACCAATGTTTCTCATATACACTCCTGAAATCATTTTAGTTTCTGCCTTATGTCTGCCGAAGGTTGTTTCCAAGGCAGCGCTTATCTCACCCAGTGTGGCTCTGCATCTTGCAGCTTCAACGCTTGCTTCAAGTAAGTTGCCACTTGTCTTTGCTGCTTCTATCAACTTATCGATTGATCGCTGATAAGCTGCTTTATCTCTCCCTTCACGAATCTTATTGATGGATAGAATCTGCATATTTCGGACGGATGTATTGTCGATTTCCAGTAGTTCTAGATTTGTTTCGGAATCATTTTTATAGAAATTTAATCCGATAATTTTCTCATGTCCGCTATCAATAAAAGCTTGTTTCTTGGCAGCAGCTTCTTCGATGCGCATTTTTGGCAGCCCTTTTTCAATGGCAGCCACCATTCCACCAGCTTCTTCCGTTTCTTCTATATATTTTAAAGCTTGATCAGCTATGTCTGAGGTCATGCGTTCGATCATTTCTGAACCGCCCAGAAGGTCTATCACCTTTGTTAAATCGGTTTCTTTTTGCAGATAAAGCTGGGTATCTCTGGCTATTTTGGCACTATAATCAGTAGGCAATGCCAGTGCTTCATCCAGGGCATTCGTATGTAGTGACTGTGTGCCACCAAGCGCAGCTGCCATAGCTTCTATAGCAGTTCTAGAAATATTATTGAATGGATCCTGAGCCAATAGACTCCAACCGGATGTCTGACAATGCGCGCGCAACATTAACGACTTTTCGCTCTTGGGATTGAATTTACTGACCATATTCGACCAAAGCATTCTACCAGCCCTCATCTTTGCTATTTCCTCATAAAAATTCATTCCAATACCCCAGAAAAAGGATAATCTTGGCGCAAACTGATCAATATTTAGACCTGCTCCAACTCCCGCTTTTAAATATTCATATCCATTGGCTAGTGTATATGCCAGTTCGAGAGCAGCAGATGCCCCTGCCTCCTGCATATGATATCCACTGATACTAATGGAGTTGAATTTGGGCATATGAGCAGCCGTATATTTAAAAATATCTGAGATGATGCGCATTGATGGTCTTGGAGGATAGATATAAGTATTTCTTACTAAAAATTCCTTGAGAATATCGTTCTGGATCGTTCCTGATAAGAATTCCGGACTAACTCCTTGTTCTTCTGCAGCTACAATATAGAATGCAAGTATTGGCAGCACAGCACCATTCATAGTCATGGATACCGACATCTTATCCAATGGTATATCTTGAAATAATACCTTCATATCTTCCACTGAATCAATCGCTACGCCTGCTTTTCCTACATCGCCTGTTACTCTTGGATGATCAGAATCATATCCTCTATGGGTGGCGAGGTCGAAGGCAACACTTAGTCCCATTTGCCCTGCGGCAAGATTTCTTTTGTAAAAGGCGTTGCTTTCTGTTGCAGAAGAGAATCCGGCATATTGCCTTATTGTCCAGGGTCTTTTAGCATACATTGATGCATAAGGGCCTCTTAAAAAGGGAGGGAGGCCAGCATGGAAAAGTTCACCATAATTCACTGATTCAGAATCTTTTGATCCGTCTATTATTCTGCCGACATATGGATCGAATGCTTTCAGAGGCATTACAATTTGTTTAAGTTTAATGATGAGCAAATATAGATAAATAAGTCAAGAGCTGTCATGGTGTGTAATTCAAATAAATGTGCTTTGGATAATAGTTTTATTTTCCAAGTCAATATTACGAGCATAAAATTTTCAGATTCTTTATGCATCTTTGTCATATGAACCATTTCGGCAGGATCTTTAGCGTATCAATCTATGGCGAGTCCCATGGAAAAGAAGTTGGCATAATCATAGATGGAGTGCCGTCCGGCATACCTATTGACGAGAATTTGTTAATTCCAGATCTAGAGCGCAGAAAACCAGGCAAGAAGGGAACCACCCCGCGCGTGGAAAGTGACTATCCCATTCTTAGTAGTGGTTTGTTTAATGGAATGAGCACAGGAGCACCCATTTTGATACGATTTGAAAATAATAATACCAGAAGTGAAGCCTATACAAGTCAAAGAGATATACCACGTCCCGGGCATGCTGACTTTACCGGACATGTTAAGTTTGGGGGATTTGAAGATTATAGGGGAGGAGGGCATTTTTCGGGAAGACTTACGACTTGTTTGGTAGCAGCAGGAGTGATAGCCAAGATCGTGTTAAGTCATGTGTTAAACACTGATATATCCATCAATGCAGAGATTTTAGAAATTGGAGGAGAAAAAGATTTGGAAGCAGGTCTTGAAAAGGCAATTCAAGCTAAAGATAGTATCGGTGGGATAGTTGAATGCAGGATTAAAGGTCTGCCTGTAGGCCTTGGTGAGCCTTTTTTTGATTCAGTAGAATCTGTTCTTGCGCATGCTGTTTTTTCTATACCTGCCATCAAAGGAATAGAGTTTGGCAAAGGTTTTGCGGCAGCCAAAATGTTTGGAATTGAGCATAATGACGCTATCCTTGACAATTCCGGTAAGACCTTGACCAACAATGCAGGTGGAATAGTGGGAGGCATTTCAAATGGAAATGATTTAGAATTCCGGGTAGTAGTCAAGCCTACTTCTTCAACACCAAAAATTCAAAAGTCTTATAATTGGGATAGTGATGAAGTGGAAGAGTTTTCCATCAAAGGCAGGCATGATCTTTGCATTGCGCTGCGCGTACCTGTGGTGCTTGAAGCTGCGGCTGCAATAGCACTGGCGGATTTAGCTCTGATCCGAATGGCTTACCATGTAAGGTAAAAACATTATTGTTGGCAAATTAATCTTGCCTTTTTGGATAAGTTATTATTGTTTACGCCATCCGATGCATCCTTACCTTCATATTTCTTTTATTATATATAGATCTAGACTCAAATCATGAGTCGTCGGATGTTTTCGTATGCTTTTATGCTTGAGTAATAGGATCTATCAGATGTCTTGAAGCTATCAGATGATGTTAAGTTGCATTTCGTTGGTTACTTAAATGGCTTTACGTGGGATTTAATATCAAGGATATTTACTTTTTTTATTACTTCACCAATATAACTTACTGACAAAACTTTATTGCTAACGATCCATCTTACACCGCTATTGCTGTGCGTTATAAGACCATCTTTATCAGGTTTAAATAGGGATACAAGTTTGTCATTACTCAATGAATAAGCCAAAATAGTAAATTTGACCTGACAAATTTTTCCATCTGTTCCCATCCATGAATAAATACAGACTTTTTCCACTGCTTTATTTTGATTAAAAATATTTACAGCAGATGTTGGTTTGCATGTTGTGGTTATTGATTGCATAGTCAATAATTCACAAGGATCATAACCTTTCTCACTTATTTCAAAACTGGTATATTCTGTGTAAGAATCTTTAGTATTTCTAAAAGTGTCGGCAGCTACTTCCTTGATCATATCCTTGGGTTCAGTTTTGCCGTTAATACCCATATCTTTTCCTGCATTATTATTGCTGCAAGAAGAAAAGAATATCATCAAGGTCAATGTGCTTATAATTGATCCAAAAAGTAGTTTTTGATGCAACATATATTTTTTTTTAAAATCATTTAAATTGGTCGGTCACTTTTGAGGATTCTATATACACTTGATAACTCATAGGGGAAAATAAGTTGTTGTAAGTGTGCTACAAAATATATCCTTTCTGATATTTGACAACTTAAGATATTTTACTACCTCTTATTACAATTTTGTACATGTTTGGAGTACAAGGGACCTTCATTCACCTATAATATTGTTCATGCTGCCTTCTGATAAGTTCAGGAAGGCAGCATTTTTTTAATATTTAGTATCTATGATGTAAGGTAGCATAGCTCTCCATGTAGGCCAGTCATGAGGCATGTCGAATCCCCAGACATCAAGATCTACGGCAATTCCTTTTTCTTCGAGCATGGCAGCAAATTTTCTGGAAGCATCCGGAGTCTCATAGTTACCACTTCCTGTATATATATGGATATGGGGATTGTTGCGAAGCCTGGAGAGATAAGCTTCATTTTCAAGACCCGGCATATAGGACATTGGAGAATTGAAATAAACATCATCATCATAATACCCATCAGTGTAAGTGGTAAGGTCGTAGTCTCCGCTCATAGCGATCACTCCTGAGATCAGATCAGGTCTTTTGAAGAAAAGATTTGCACTATGTAATGCACCAAGTGAAGCTCCTGTGATGGTTATTTTTGAATCTTCTGAAGTTTGACTTTTAATAAAAGGTACAACTTCATTATAAACATATTCATTGAATTGATTATGCCTGATCGATTTATGTCTTGGGTGCATTTTACTGTTCAACCAGCTTTCAGAATTAATGCTATTTATAGAAAATGCTTTGATTTTACCACTTTCAATATATGGCTTTATAGCGTCTATCAATAAAAATCGCTCGTATTCCAGATAGTCTGCTGCCGCAGTAGGCAACATTAATAAAGGGATTCCAAAATGACCGTAAACAGCTATTTCCATTGTTTTATTCAAAGCCGGACTATGCCATGCATGCAATTCTCTATTCATGTTATTTAGTTTTTGTCAATAATAATTTTTCCAAAGATAAAAGAAGTAGTTATACTTTATAGACAGGTAGAAAATTATTTTGAATTCTATGTTTTGACTTTATTTTGCATAGCGGCCATTTATCAAAAAAAGCTGAAATATATCCTCGACTATAAGTTCAAAATGTGTATATAATGCATGGATTATTAGTATGTTGTGTTATCAATTCTAATGTCAGGAGCATTACATCCAAGAGCACTTATCAAATTTACTGTATATTTGCATTCTATTTTAAATGAAAATATACATGAAAAATATTTCAGCATTTTTTATTCTTTTCATTATACTATTTTGGAGTTGCAAGAAAAATGAACAATCGAATCTTGTAGTAAAGATGGAAAGTATCAATGGTCTATGGGTGTTGGAAGCAGCTAGTAGAAATGGATTGGAAACTAATACATTGCAAGGATTATTTTATGACATTAATGATTCTTCAATAATTTCTAACATTACAGGAGACACATTGACAGCTTCATACGTTCTTAAAGAAGGAAGCATACTGCATATGATGAGAGATACAATAATGTATGATATTATTAGTTTGGATGATTCTACTTTGGAAATCAATAGCGTGATCAGGGATATGCCTTTCCAATTCAAATTTAAGAGACAAACAGATATAATTCAAGATACTCTTTGATAATTTCTAAAATATTACGGATGAAACGGCAATTATTTTTACTAAGTTTTCTATTTATGGCCTTTCAAATGAGGGCACTTGACCTGAGTATCCTTATCACTCAGTTTTATGCTGATCATTCACCATATATAGAAGTTTACCTGCATACAGTTGCCTCAACGGTTTCACCTTTGAAATCTGATGGTGATCAAAATATTGCTGAGCGTCAGGTAAAGGTAAGGGTCTTATTTAAACAAGCAGGAAAGGTTATTCGTTTTGACAATTTTATAATAGAAAGTGGAAGGCAGACAGCGCTTAAGGATTTTGTCGCTTTGAAAAGGTATGGCTTAAAGCCCGGAAAATATATTATGGATTTTGATTGTAGTGATATTGCCGATCCGACCAATGTGTATCGTGATTCTGTTGAATTGGATATTACTGCTGAATTAAAAAAACCAACTTTGTCCAATATTCAATTAGTGGCGGATACCATTAGGAGTGAAGACCGAAGCCTTGCAAAAAATGGGTATTTTTATGAATTGATACCCTTTGGTTATGTTAATTCTAGATTGAACAGAATTGGCGTGTATTTTGAATCTTACAATACCAACAAATTGGAAGCTGATAAATCTGCTTATTCCATCAAAATTAGTAAAAAAGATGGGTCAGGAAATTACAGCCTCATAGCCAGAAATAACTTCCGTAGGAGCAATAATGAACAAGATGCTATCACCACCTGGTTTGATGCCACCTATTACGAATCAGGAACTTATATGATGCAGATATATCTGATGGATGGGGTCAAAAACATTATAGATAGCTCACAAACTTATTTTACCAAAAGTAATCCGGTCAGAGATGAAGCATTATTGTCTAAGAAGTTGATTGATGAGGTGGAGAATTCATTTGCTGGAAAATTAACAGAAGATCAACTCAATTATGCTCTTAGAGCTATAGCAATGTTAGTAAAACAATCAGATGTAGAATTGTTAAACAGGATTTTAAAGGACCCAAATACTACAGCCAAAACAAATTTTTTATTCCAGTTTTATAAAGAAAAGTCACCTGTTCATCCAGATGAATATTATGTACAATATATGGAAGTTGCCAAAGCTGTAGATAAAAACTATAAATCTGGGCTTGGATATGGCTTTGAAACCGACAGAGGACTTATATTTATGAAATATGGTAAACCAAGTGATATGGTCAATATTCAAGATGACCCATCTTCAGCACCTTATGAAGTCTGGTTATACTACGATATACCAAAGCTTAATCAATCCAATGTCAAATTTCTATTTTACAACCCATTTTTGGATGGAGTTGATTACCGATTGTTGCAGTCCAATGCAAGAGGGGAAGTCAGAAATCCTAATTGGAAGAAAGAACTGTATAAGGTAGCTAATAGAGCACCCGAAAATACAGCTCCTGACAATTTTGAGATACCCGGAGGATTTAATAGACATGCTTCAGAGTGGTTAGAGGACCTTTGATTTGAAAACTTAGCTTACATTTGCAGCTTAATAGTTTCAAATGATGAAAAATAGTTGGCTTCTTGTCGGATTGCTTTGTATTTCAATACTTTCTTGTAAACCTGAACCTAAACCGGAAGAAAAGCCGGTAGATGTGCCACCGACTACTCCTGTAATTAATTTCAATGTAAGTGGTATAATTCCACATAGCACTACCTATTTTACAGAAGGATTTTTGGTATATAATGGAACCTTCCTTGAAAGTACTGGTTCGCCGGAAGAGATCAAAATAGCTGAATCCTTGATCGCAACTGTGGATATGAGCTCAGGTAAAACAGAGGAAAAGATTAGGCTTGATAAAACAAAATATTTTGGTGAAGGAATAGTCGTTATCAATGATAAGTTATATCAATTGACCTACCAGAATCGAATAGGCTTCATTTACAATGCTAAAACTTTCAAAAAGGAAGGGGAATTTGCTTTCAATAGTAAAGAAGGCTGGGGTATGACTACTGATGGAAAGCATGCTATCATGAGCGATGGCACTAGCAAGCTGACTTATTTACTTCCGCCCGATATGAAAGCAGTCAAATCCATAGATGTCACTGAAAATGGCTACGGACTCGGTAACCTCAATGAATTGGAATGGATAAAGGGTTATATCTATGCAAACATCTGGCAGAGTAATCTAATAGTCAAAATCGATCCTTCTACCGGAAAAGTCGTCGGTAAAATGGACCTTACATCCCTGAAAAATGAAGCAAATGCTACTTTCCAATATTCCGAAGTCATGAACGGCATCGCCTATGATTCTGTTAGCAATAAAGTCTATGTGACAGGTAAATTCTGGCCGAATATATATAGGATTGAGTTTGAGAGGTGAGGAAGTCAGGAGTCAGAAGTCAGAAGTCAGAAGTTAGAAGTCAGAGACAAAATTAGAAGTCAGAAGTCAGAAATTAGAATGACCTTCTATGATTACTTTATGTCTTTGTCAAGCTTTGGTTTACTTTTATAAGCTCTGTGAAATATATAAAAAGGTGAGAAGGTGAGGAGGTGAGGAGGTGAGGAGGTTAGAAGTAAGAAGTCAGAAGTTAGAAGTCAGAAATTAGAATGACTTTCTAAGAGTAAATTACGTCTTTGTGAAGCTTTGTGAAACTTTGTGATATAGTTTCCTGTGTTTATGATTACCGATTACCGATTACCGATTACCGATTACCGATTACCGATTACCGATTACCGATTACCGATTACCCTTGTCCCACGTCACCCTTCCACCGTCTCAATCAGACCCTTAAAGAACTTCAT